>Ga0116156_10003610_pt1 | contig 13448 bp, 12 predicted proteins | sample AD_UKC045_MetaG_FD_89891 | JGI IMG/M metagenome (GOLD analysis project Ga0116156, IMG submission 89891) | Active sludge microbial communities of municipal wastewater-treating anaerobic digesters from USA - AD_UKC045_MetaG | ecosystem: Engineered > Bioreactor > Anaerobic > Digestate | place: USA... | reverse complement strand
GCAGGTCCCGGAAGGCGCGCTCGCGCTGTTCGTCGTAGGCGACGAATAGGTAGCCGCCAGCGCGCCACTCGACGTCTATGCCGCGCTCCGCCTCGAGCCCCGAGACGATGCGGATCGATTCCTGGCATAGCCTGATCTTGGCCGGGTCGGAGTGGGTGGCGCGCAGGCCGCCGATGGCCGCGCGGTTCTGGCCGCGGCCCCAAGAGGCATTCTTCTCCAGGACTATCGTCGATAGGCCGCGCTCGGCGCAGTACAGGGCGAGCGGGACGCCGACCGACCCGGCGCCTATGATCAGTACATCGCAGGTTCTCATGCCCGCCCTCCGTTTCGTTCATCGGCTCCCACGGGGCCGGCGACGCGGCCAGCCAGCTCGCCGAGCGGCGCCTCCAGGTACAGCGGCCTGAGCGTGCCGTCGGTCACCTCGCGCGGGTCGACGCCCGCCTTGCGGAAGACCTGCGGCAGGAGCGCCGAGCAGGTCTTGGAGCCGCAGGCGCCCATGCCCACGCGAATGCTCTTGAGCTGGCTCGCGTCGCGGACCTCGTTGGCCTTGATGAACGCGACCATCTCTCCGACCGTCACGCGCTCGCAGCGGCAGACGATAGCCTGGTCGGGCAGGTACTCGTAGCGCGGCTCGGGGAGCGGCCTGGTGACGGCCTCGTCCTGCACGCGCACGCCGATGATCCTGGCGGCGTTCTCGGGCCGGGCCCGCAGCGTCAGCACCCAGGTGCGGCGCTTCTTATAGAACTGCTTGGCTACGAGCTCGGCGTCCTCGACGAAACGGCCATCGGCGTCGAGGGCGGGCAGCCTGTCGCCTATCGCGTAACGGCCGGCGTCGAACTCGAACGGTATCCTGACCTCGGCCATGCCGTCTCCCGCCCGGCGGACGAGCGACACCGCGAGGCCCGGGCAGGCCGCGACGCAGGCCGAGCAGCCCTTGCAGTCCGAGCCCTCGAAGTACGGCAGGTCCAGGATCGAGCCTTTGCGCGCCTTGAGCTGTATGGACTCGGTCGGGCAGACCGTGGTGCAGGGGTTGCACGGTATCTCCTCGGTGCAGAAGAACACCGGTTTCCACGAGTCGCCGGGCTCGACCGGCTCGCGTGCTATCACCTCGCCGGGTCGGCTCTTGAGCACCTCGCGCTTGGCGAGCCACTCGGCGTCGATCTCCACCTTGCGTCCGAGTAGCTTGGCCAGGGACAGGGCGGCGATGCGGCCCCCGAACATGGCGCTCGAGGCCTCGGCTATCTCCTCGGCGTCGCCGGCCTTGACCGCGGCGAAACCGAAGCGTATCGCCTGGCGGTACAGCTCGTCGCAGGGGGACAGCCCCGTCGCGACGAGCACGGTGTCCACCTCGTAGCTGCGCGCCGTCTCGAGGATAGGCCGGTAATCGGCGTCGACGTCGGCCACGGTCACGCGCTCGACCCTGCCGTCGCCCTCGACCGACACGACGGTGGTCGACAGGTGGATCGGCACGCCCATGCGCCGGATCTTGTCGGCGTGGACCTTGTAGCCGTTCACCCTGGGCAGGATCTCGCAGATCCCCGCGACCTCGATGCCGGCCTGCAGGGCGTGGTACGAGCCGATGAGGCCCACGTTACCGGAGCCGACGACGAACACGCGGCGCGCGGCCTTGACCAGGTCGCGGTTGACCAGGGTCTGGAAGGCGCCGGCGCCGTAGACGCCCGGCAGGTCGTTGCCGGGGAACAGTATGGACTTCTCGCGGGCGCCGGCCGCCACGACGATGGCCTGGAAGTCGATCAGGGCGTAGCGCCCGTAATCCAGGTAGACGCCGGCCTTGCGATCCTTGTATACGGCGAGTACCGGGGAGTTGGCCAGTACGCGCACGTTCGGGTAGGCGCGGACCTTCTTCTCGAGCAGGGCGGCTATGTCGTAGCCGCGCGTGCCGGCGTAGCAGTCCTCCTCCGAACCGAAGAATTTATGGGTCTGTAGCACGAGCTTGCCGCCGAGGGCGGCCTTGTCGTCGGCCAGGATCACGTCGAAACCGCGCTCGGCCAGCTCGGCCGCCGCCGCCAGGCCGGACGGGCCGCCGCCGACGACCAGGACCTCGGTCCGCATCGTCTCGATCCGGGCCTCGGGCGCCGCGCCGTCGTCGGCCTTGAGCCCGGGCACGCCGTGCACGGTGCGCACGTCCATGCCGGCCCGGAGCGCGGTAACGCAGGCCTTGCGCACGACGCCGTCGACGAGCACGTTGCACTGCGAGCATTGGCCGTTGGCGCAGAAGATGCCCTGCGGCGCTCCGTCCTTGCGGTGCTCCGAGAAGCGCTTGACGCCGGCGGCGAACAGGGCGGAGCTGACGGCCTCGCCGTCGTAGCCGGCGAGCGGCTCGCCGTCGAAGGAGAAGCGGACCTCGGGCCGCGGTTGCCCGGCGTCGATTACCGGATGTTCGGTGATTCGGTTCATGGTGGTTGTCTCCGATGCGCGGATATGGAACCACGTCGGAATCGAACTGTCAATACAGAAATTTCAGTATACGCACCTGGGTTTTATTTTATGAAACCCGTGCGCGGATACATGGTCTATATAGCGCCTCTACGTTTCATCGATTATAGTAGGGGCGATGAGCAACCGACCCGGACATCCTTCGAGCCCATTGCAGACGATAGCCTACGCGCTGCTCGCCGCCGCCATCGGCTTGGCCTTCACGGCGGGCGTCTATGCCGAGCTCGCGGCCGACCGGCGCGACCGGCTCGAGGCCGGCTTCGCCTTCGACGCCGCGCAGCGGACCGAGCTGGTCAGGGAGGCCTTCGCCCACCACGGCGACGCCCTCGAGTCGATCAAGCGCTTTTTCGAGAATTCCTCCGGCGTGACGAACGGCGAGTTCACGCGTTTCGCGTCCGCCTGGGCCTCGGTCAAAGGCTTCCGCTCGCTCGTCTGGGCGGTGCCGGACGATGGGTCCGACGGGAATCCGCCCGGCGGCGGCGAGCTCAGGCCCGTCTACCGCGTGCCCACCCTCGACTCGGACGCCGAGCTGGCCTGGCTCGGCCTGTCGGCGGTCAGGTCCGCGGTCGCCGAGGCCCGCGTCAGCGGCCGCATGAACGCCTCGGAGCTGTTCGAGCTCGGCGACGCCCGGTACGATCCCTTCGTCGCGCTCTGCCTACCGGTCTACGCCGCGTGGGACGAGTCGGGTGTCCGGCGCTTCGGCCTTGTCATCGGGCTGGTCAGCCTGCCCACGGTTTCGAATGCGCTGATCTCCCCCGAGCTTCCCACCGGCCTGCCGTTCTCGATCCGCGACTACGGGGCCGGCCCCGGCGCCCCTGAGTACCGCTACGCGTCGCGGATCGGCGCCATGCCGCCCCCGGGGCACCAGTACCGCCGCCTATCGTACCCCAGGATACTCGACTTCTCCGGGCGATCCTGGTTCGTCGAGGTCCGGGCATCCACCGGCTACGTATCCGGGGTCTCCTCGGACGCCGGCCCGGAGTTCTTCCTCTTCGCGGGCGCCCTGGCCTCCTTCGTGCTCGGCTTCGCCGTCCACTCCCTGTCCCGGTCCAGGGCCCGGGCCGAGGCCAGTGCGGCCGCCGCCGGCGAGGAAGCCGAGCTGTTCTTCCAGCTCGGCCCCGACATGTTCATGATAACCGAGTTGGACGGCCGGATACGGCGGCTCAACTCGGAGTGGACGGCCTCCCTGGGCTACCGGGTCGGCGAGCTGGAGGGCTACCTCCTCATCGATTTCATCCATCCCGATGACCGGGAGGAATCGATCCGCGTGTGCCGTGGCGTCGGCGACGGCATCGCCCTCGAGGGCTACGTCAACCGGGTCAGGACCGCCGCCGGCGATTACCGACGCGTCGAGTGGCGGGCCAGGCGCGCGCCCGGTGGCGGCGCCGTCTTCGTCGGCGCCAGGGACGTGACCGAGCGCGAGTCGATGGAGGAGCGGCTGCGCGGCTCGCTCGTCGAGCGAGAGGCGCTCATTAAGGAAGTGCATCACCGCGTCAAGAACAACATGCAGGTCATCTCGAGCCTGCTCGAGCTCGGCTCGATGGACGAGGCCGACGCGCGTTTCACGGCCGTGGCCAAGGAGGCCCGGGGCCGCATCCGCTCCATGGCCCTGGTCCACGAGCAGCTGTACAAGCGCGACTCGATCTCGAGCATCGACCTCGGGGAGTATCTGCGCGAGTTGGCCGGCCGCGTGGTCGGCGAGTTCGCCTCGGGCGCCGTCGACCTCGTGGTGGACGCCGGGGTCGTACCGCTCGACATCGACGCGGCCATACCCTGCGGGCTGGCGGTCAACGAGCTCGTGACCAACGCCCTCAAGTACGCCGGCGCGGGCGGACGCCGCGCCTCGCTCCGTATCAGCGCGCGCGAGGAGGGCGGCTGGTGCTCCGTCGCGGTCGAGGACGACGGCCCTGGCTTTCCCGACGGCGCCTTCGAACGCTCGATGGCCGGCGCCACGCTCGGCCTGAGCCTGGTATCGGGCCTGGCCTCCCAGCTACGCGGCGAGCTACGCGCGTCGTCCGGCCCGGGCGCCCGTGTCGAGCTGCGCTTCCCGCTGGCGCCTCGCGGCGCTGGGCCGGGCTTGGCGGACAGCCCGTCGGACAGCCCGGTGGGCCGCCCGGTGGGCGCTCCCTCGGGCGTCAGCCCTCGGAGTTGAGTATCGTCTTGATGAAGGTAACGAGCACCTCCAGCGCGTTCTCGTTCGCTCCGCCCTCGGGTATGATGATGTCGGCGAAGCGCTTGGTCGGCTCGATGAACTGGAAGTGTCCCGGCCGTACCACGTTCAGGTACTGGTCGATCACCGAGTCGACCGTGCGACCGCGTTCCTTGATATCCCGCGACAGCCTTCGGATGAACCGAATATCGTCCGGCGTGTCCACGAAGATCTTCAGGTCGATCAGGTCGCGCACCTTCTCGTTCGTGAACACCATGATGCCCTCGAAGATCACCAGTTTGCGCGGCGTGACCTTGATCGTCTCCTCCGCCCTGCGGTGGTGCACGAAGTCGTAGGTCGGTATCTCGACCGGTTCCATCCGTTTGAGCGCCGAGAGCTGGCTCCAGAGCAGCTCGTTGTCGAACGCCTCCGGGTGGTCGAAATTGAAGGCGGTGATGTTCGAGTTCGAGACGTACTCCGCCGACTTGTAGTAGTTGTCCTGGGGAATGAACACGAAGTCGGCCACGAGCTCGGATATCTTGCGCACGATCGTCGTCTTGCCGGATCCCGAGCCGCCGCAGATCCCTATAAGTTTCGCTTCAGCCATGGCGCGAGGATAGCACGCTCCTCGCGCCTTGGGAACGGGGGGCGCCATCGTCCGCCTCCCGGCCGCCGCGGCCGGACGCGCCCCCCGGCCCGAGCCTCCTCGCGCGTCCCGCGGCCGCGCTCCGGGGTCTCGGGCCTCCCCAGGGACCTCCATAGGCACCGAGCCTTGCGGGCGGCCTCTCGGCGCGCTATATAGGTGTAGACTCCGTTTCGATGAAAGGATACCCAATGAAACGTCGCGTTCCGCTGATCGTCGCCTGCGTTCTAGCCGCTATCCTTGTATCGTCCTGCCTGCCCGGGGACGGTAGGAACACGAGCGCCAATCCTGCCGGCTTCCTCTCGGGCTTCTGGCACGGCATCGTCGCGCCCGTGTCGCTCGTCGTGCAGATCTTCAAGCCGACCATCCGCGTCTACGAGGTAGCCAACACGGGCTTCTGGTACGACCTGGGCTTCTGGCTCGCCATCGGGGGCGGCGCCGGAGGCGGATGCGCCGCGGCGGGCCGGCGTAAGCGCTACCGGGCCTAAGCCCGGCTTGCCGCATCGCTCGCGGCATCATCGCTCGCGGCTTGGCTGAGTTCGAGGAGCCTAGCCTCGGCCTCGTCTATGTCCTCGTCCGGCGTCGAGGCGCCGGCCGACAGGCCGACCCGTTCGTAGCGGCCGAGCTCGTCGGGAATCTCGGCCGCATTCTCGACGTGCCAGGTCGGTACGCCGAGCGTCGCGGCCAGCTCGGCCAGGCGCCTCGTGTTGGCGGAGTTCTTCCCTCCGACGACCACGATCGCGTCGACCTCGCCGGCCAGCTCCTCGATGGCGGAGCGGCGCTCGCGGCTGGCCGCGCAGACGCCCCCGACGTCGACGAGTTCGCGCCCGGGGATGCGGAGCGCCTCCCGTACGGCTTCGTATTCGGTCTCCGAGATCGTCGTCTGCGCTATCAGGGCCAGGGGCCGGCTCGTCGCCACCGCAGCCGCCTCCGCGGCGCTCGATACGATGACGGCGCCCGGCGCGTGGCCGGCCACGCCGAGAGTCTCGCCGTGGCCCGCGTCGCCGGCGATCACGACCAGGTAGCCGCGCGAGGCGTAGGACGCGGCCGCCTTCTGGTTGGCGGCCACGCGCGGGCAGGTCGCGTCGACGACCTCGGCGCCGGCCGCCCGGAGCCGCTCGAAGACCTCCGGGGCGGCGCCGTGGGACCGTATGACCACCGTGGCGCCGGCCAGGCGACCGGGAGCGTCGTCGGGGTCGGCTATCGTCTCCATGCCCAGGCCGGAGAGCCTCGCCGAGACGCGGGGGTTGTGCACGATCTGGCCGAGCACGAAGCCGCTCGAGCCCGAGGCCGAAGCCGCCGCGGCGGCCCGTTCCGCCGTCTCCACCGCCCTCCTGACGCCCGGGCAGAAGCCGAGCGTGCGGGCCCTCGTCACGGTCACCTTCGGTCTCCCTCTCCCTATGCCAGCTCCAGCGCTATCTCCATCATCGTCTTGAAGGTGGTCTGCCTCTCCTCGGCGCTGGTCGCCTCGCCCGTCACGATGCTGTCGGACACGGTCAGGAGCGTGAGCGCCCGCTTGCGGAACTTGGCGGCTATCGTGTATAGCGCGGCGGTCTCCATCTCCACGGCCATCACGTTGTAGGCGGCCCACAGCTTCCAGGAGTCGGGGTCGTCGCCGTAGAAGGTGTCGGAGGTCAGGATATTGCCCACCTTGAGCGCCACGCCGCGATCCTCGGCGGCCTTCCAGGCCTTCCGCATCAGGCCGAAGTCGGCTATCGGCGCGTAGTCGAGGCCGCCGAAGCGTATCCGGTTGACGTTGGAGTCGGTGCAGGAACCCTGGGCCATGATGACGTCGCGCACCTTCACGTCGGGCTGGATGGAGCCGCAGGTGCCGATGCGTATGACGTTCTCGGCGCCGTACTCCCGGATCAGCTCGGTCACGTAGATCGACAGCGACGGCACGCCCATGCCGGTGCCCTGGACCGAGACGGGCCTGCCCTTGTAGCTGCCCGTGAAGCCGAACATGTTGCGCACCGTGTTGTAGCAGACGGGGTTCTCCAGGAAGGTCTCGGCTATGAACTTGGCCCGGAGCGGGTCGCCCGGCAGGAGCACGGTCGGGGCTATGTCGCCCTTCTTGGCTGCGTTATGGGGTGTGGCCATGGTCTAGTCTCCTCAGGTTCGCGGATGGCGGCGGCGCCCGCGGCGCGCCTCGTACGAAGGTACCTCATGGCCGGCCCTTTCGTCCATGAGCGTTCATCTGCTTTTCGCTGGTCTTTTACCAAGGGCGCGTTACAATATCTTACTATTCAAACCGATCGCGCCGCCGATCGGAAGAGCCACGGAGGTTTATCGAATGCGTACCGGATTAAGAATCGTTCGCCGCGCCGTCCCGACTGGACTGGTATCGGCGCTCTGCCTGGCGCTACTCGCCTCGTGCTTCTCGCTGCCCGGCATAGGCGGCTTCAACCCGCTCGCCGACCTGCAGTCGTCCGTCGAGGCCAGGGCCTCCGCCGAGGTCTCGTCGGCCGTCGGCTTGAGCGGGCTCGAGCGTAAGGTCATGTTCAACGTGCTGTACTCGCAGATCTTCTTCATCGGCGGTTTCGGCGCCGACTTCTACCCGCTCGAGGAGACGCAGGGCGCCGTATGGCGCATCAAGAGCGTCGACGAGGACGGGAGCTTCACGGCCGTCGAGGCGGAGCGAGCCTTTCTCAAGCGGCTGCCGAACGGCGATTCCTGGTGGTACCTGGCCTGGCGCGGTGACGGGGAGTCGTGGGAATTCGAGGCGCTGATGGATAAGGATCAGATGGCCCGTACGATCCGCTACTACAATGCCGACGTCAAGCGCGTCGAGGCGGCCGTCTTCGATACCAGCGGCAAGGCCAAGCCCGGCTCGGAGACCGCCCCGCCCGAGGAGGCGCCGACCAGCGAGCTGGCGCTCGAGGACCTCTCCGGCTACAAGAAGGGCGTGGAGACGATCAAGGTCGGCGCCGGCACCTTCCGCGCCGAGCGTATCGAGTGGACCTACTACGACGAGGACGAGAAGACGACCTACCGCTACACCTGGTGGGTCGATCCCAAGGCCTCGGGAGGCCTGGTCAAGTACGAGTGGGCCAAGAGCGGCTCCAAGGAGTCCGTGTCCGGCGAGCTCGTCTCGCTCAAGAAAGGCTACAAGACCAAGTTCGCGTCGTTCTAAGCCTATCCTGGGCCGCCGCGATATGCACCCCGTATACGGCGTGGCGGCCCGCGCCGAATATGGATTGCATAAGGGCCCTCGATTGTACGCGGCGTCGGCGTTTTACTATACTGGACCGTGCTTCGCCGTAGGGCGCGTGGCGCCTGATAGCAACCCGGCGAGCCGCCGCAGAAGGAAGGTTCAGATGAGCAAGAAGACGATAGTCGTCGCCCTCGGGGGCAATGCCCTGATCGAGGAGGGTACCGAGGGTACCATCGAGCAGCAGTTCGAGAATACCCGCAAGAGCATGGCCGCGATCGTCGGCCTGGTCAAGGAAGGCCACCGCGTCGTCCTGACCCACGGCAACGGCCCCCAGGCCGGGGTGCACCTGATCCGCAACGAGGCCGGCGCCGCGCAGGTGGCCCCGAGCTCGCTCAACGTGATCGTCGCCGATACCCAGGGCTCGATAGGCTACATGATCCAGCAGTCGCTGATGAACGCCCTGCTCAAGGCCGGAGTCAAGACCGAGGTCGTCACCGTCGTCACCCAGGTCGTCGTCGACAAGGACGACCCGTCCATGATCAACCCGACCAAGTACGTCGGCCCCTTCTTCAAGGCCGAGCACCTGGACGCCTGCAAGACCAAGGGCTGGGTCATGAAGGAAGACCCGGGCCGTGGCTACCGCCGCGTCGTCGCTTCTCCGATCCCCGTCGACGTGGTCGAGAAGGGCGTGATCCACGAGTTGCTCGACTCCGGCAAGGTCGTCATCGCCGTAGGCGGCGGCGGCGTGCCGGTCTGCAGGCTGGCCGACGGCACGCTCGAGGGTGTGGACGCCGTCATCGACAAGGACCGCGCGAGCGCCCTGCTCGCCGGGCTGATCAAGGCCGACGAGCTCCTGATCCTGACCGGCGTCGACAAGGTGGCCGTCAACTACAAGAAGCCCGACCAGAAGACGCTCGATACGCTCACCGTGGCGGAAGCCGAGCGCTACATGGCCGAGGGCCAGTTCCCCAAGGGCTCGATGGGTCCCAAGATCGAGGCCGCCATCGACTTCGTCAAGCGCGGCGGCAAGACGGTGGTCATCACCAGCCTCGAACGGGCCCAGGACGCCGTGGACGGCAACGCCGGCACCCGCGTCGTGAAGTAAGGCGTCAAGCTTATAACGAGGAATCCGGCCACGGAGCCACGGAGGCACGGAGGAAGGCGATCGTGTGGGATAGGTGGGCGATATCCTGGTAGAGTAGTAACGCCAGGGTGCTTTGCCCATTTCCTAATCCGCTCTCGCCCTTTCCTCTCCGTGTCTCCGTGCCTCCGTGGTTCACCGTTTTTGTAGTTATCCCGCATCTCGGCAAACTTGACGGTGCATATCTTCTATGGTACCTTTGCGGTCAATCCTTTCTATAGATTGAGGACACTGACATGGATAGTTTGTTTTCCGGCCTGAGCCTGTTTCAGGCCGCCCCCGCCAATTCGACCGGCTCGATGATCTCGACCGTCGTCATGTTCGGCGCCGTCTTCGCCATCTTCTACTTCCTTATCATCCGCCCCCAGAACAAGAAGCAGAAGGAAGCCCAGAAGATGATCGCCGCCGTCAAGAAGGGCGACAAGGTCGTCACCATCGGCGGCGTTCACGGCACGGTCAGCGCCGTCAAGGAAAAGACCGTCGTGATCAAGGTCGACGACTCGGCCAAGATCGAGTTCACCAAGTCGGCGATAGCGTCCGTTGACGCGCGCGGCGACGAGGCCCCGGCCGAGGCCGAGGACTCCAAGAAAGAAGCCTCGAAGTAACGTCCCGGCGGCCCCGACCGAAGCGGTCGGGGCCGCTAGTCCTACCCCCTTACGACACCACCGGAGTCAACGCATGAACAAAACCAAAAGATTCATCATCGTGCTCGTAGTGTTGGCCGTCGCGTTCGCCTTCCTCTTCCCCTCGCTGCAGTGGTACGCCATGACCCCGAAGGAAGACCAGGCGCTGGCGCTCGGCTCCCGCGAACAGATACGCGAGTACGCGTGGCGCATGGCGCGCGCGGACCTGGCGGAGATCGAGCGCCTCGTGGCCGCCTCGGACGCCGAGCCGTTGCCCGAACGCTTCGACCCGCTCGTCAAGCGGGCCAGGAAGATCTACAAGGAGCTCGGCATCGCCGCCCCGGCCGCCTGGGACGCCAAGGCCTTCCTCGCCGCCTTCGACAATCGTTCCGACGCCCTCGCCGAGATCGAGGACTACTACCGATCGCACGTGCTCGGCCTCAAGAAGCTGCACGGTAGCGCCGTCCAGCTCGGCTTGGACCTGTCCGGCGGCATGTCGGTCGTCATCCGCGCCGACATCGAGGCCCTCGAGGCCAAGGTCGGCAGGTCCCTATCGTCGGCCGAGCGCGACGACGCCGTCGAGCGCGCCCTCGAGGTGCTCAACAACCGCATCGATAAGTTCGGTCTGACCGAGCCGGTCATCCGCCGCCAGGGCGACGACCGCATCTACGTCGAGATCCCCGGCGCCGCCGATCCCGACCGCATCAACAGCATCATCATGGGGCGCGGCAAGCTAGCCTTCCACATCGTGGACGAGCAGGCGACCGCCTCGCTCGCCGCTTACCTCGAGGCTAATCCGCTCGCGATCAGCGACGACCTGACCCTGGCCGACCCGTCTCAGATACCGGCCGGCACCATGGTGCGCAAATACTACACCAAGGACAAGTACGGCCTCGACGAGTGGACCGGTAGCTACATGGTGATAGCCGCGGAAGCCGGCCTCGACGGCAACCATATCGAGAGCGCCACCGTCTCATCCGACGCCGTTACCGGGCAGCCCGAGGTCGTCTTCAGCCTCGATAAGGAGGGCGGCGAGATCTTCTACGCGCTGACCAGCGCCAACGTCGAGAAGACCATGGCCGTCGTGCTCGACGACCGCGTACGTACCGGCGCCAGGATCTCCGGCCCCATCCAGGCGAACGTCAAGATCACCGGCTTCGACGCCGAAGAGGCGAACAACCTGGCCCTGATCCTGCGCTCGGCGGCCCTGCCGGTCGAGCTGATCGTCGAGTCCCAGCAGGCGGTCGGAGCATCGCTCGGCGAGGACACCATCCTCGAGGGCCGCAACGCCGTGCTGCTCGGCCTGGCCCTCGTGTTCTTGTTCATGCTGGCGTACTATAAGGGCGCCGGCGTCAACGCCACGCTGGCCCAGGTGCTCAACCTGTTCCTGATGTTCTCGATCCTGTCGGCCTTCAACCTGACGCTGACCCTGCCGTCGATAGCCGGTTTCGTGCTGACGATAGGCATGGCGGTCGACGCGAATGTGATCATCTTCGAGCGCATCAAGGAGGAGCTACGCGACGGCAAGGGCCGTAAGGCCGCCATCGACGCGGGCTTCGCGAAAGCCTTCTGGGCCGTCATGGACGGCAACATAACGACGATCATCGCCGCCCTGTTCCTGTCCCAGCTCGGCACCGGCTCCATCCAGGGCTTCGCCGTCAGCCTCGCGATCGGCAACATTTCGTCGCTGTTCACCGCGCTGTTCGTGTCCAAGCTGTTATTCGACTTCAACACCGACGTGGCTAAGCACCGCACCGTGTCGATTGGCTGGAGGGTCAAATGAAGCGCGTCATCAACTTCCATAAGGCGTTCCTGCCCGCGACCCTAGCCTCGGTCGTCGTGCTCGTCGCCGGACTCATCTCGCTGGCGACGATGGGCCTCAACCTGGGCGTGGACTTCCAAGCGGGCATCAACCAGTCCGTGCGGCTCGCGTATCCCGTCGCCGACGTCAGCTACGAAGGGCCCGGCTCGCCCGTGCTGTCCATCGGAGCCGGCGAGCTATCCCTCGTCTTTTCCGGGGCCGACGTCGACTCCAGGACCGTATCCTGGAACCTGCGCACCGTCGGCACCATCGCCGACCTGGCCGGCTTGCTCAAGGCCGAGGGCGTGACCATGGCCGTACGCGACGGCGCAGGCCTCTCCGCCGACCTGCTCGTCCCGACCTATCAGGGCGACTATACCCTCGGAGCCTCTCCGCGGCTCGTCCATCGCGCGCCCAAGTCGTCGGCCGAGGCCTACGGCTCGATCGAAGAGATCCGCGCGTCCGTTTCGTCGCTCGGCTCCGTGTCGGTGCAGAACGTCGGCGGCGCCGACTCGATGCAGTACCTCGTCCGCGTCAGCGACGACGGCTCGGACAAGTCCTTCAGCGAGACTATCCCCGGCAGGATACGCGCCGCCCTCGAGTCGGCCTTCGGCGCCGACAAGGTCGTCGTCATCAAGACCGACTACGTCGGCGCGCGCTTCTCCGAGGACCTGTCTTCGAGCGCCTGGAAGCTCAGCCTGTTCACCGCGCTCGCCATTCTCGCGTACGCTACGATCAGGTTCAAGATGCAGTACGCCCTCGGTGCCGTGCTCGCCATCCTGCACGACTGTCTCATTATGATAGCCTTCATGGTCTGGACCCGCATGGAGTTCAACACCACCTCGATCGCCGCGCTCCTCACGATACTCGGCTACTCGATCAACGACACGATCGTCATCTTCGACCGGGTCCGCGAAGACCGCAAACTCGACCCGAACGCCAAGATGTCGGCGGTCATCGATCGATCCGTGACCGAGACCCTCGGCCGCACGGTCATCACGACCGTCACGACCCTGCTGGCCGTCGCAGCGCTCTATTTCTTCACCTCGGGCAGTATCAAGGACTTCGCCCTGGCGCTGATCGTCGGCATCGTCTCGGGTACCTATTCGACCATCTTCATCGCTACCGGGTTCGTGCATCTCTGGGACAAGTACGGCGGCAAGAGGCAGGCCAAGGCCGGAAAGCTGGCGGCCAAGCCGGCGAACTGAGTCCGTTCGTCGCATATCTCAAAGCCATCGGGCCGAACCGCACGCGGTTCGGCCCTTTTCGTGCAAGGCCGGGTGCGTTTCCTATGCGAGGGGTCGTTCGCGGCCGCCTGCAACGATGGACGAAGAAGCTGTATGTCAGCAGCGGAGATGATCGGTTCCAGGAACGGCGTGGGCACGACGGTCTCCTTCATGGCCGGCCTCGGCGAGCAACCACCGACCGCTTTACACGATCGAACGTTTTAGGTATATTCATCCGGCACCGGTTCTAGACG
>Ga0116156_10003609_pt1 | contig 13449 bp, 14 predicted proteins | sample AD_UKC045_MetaG_FD_89891 | JGI IMG/M metagenome (GOLD analysis project Ga0116156, IMG submission 89891) | Active sludge microbial communities of municipal wastewater-treating anaerobic digesters from USA - AD_UKC045_MetaG | ecosystem: Engineered > Bioreactor > Anaerobic > Digestate | place: USA... | reverse complement strand
TATTACCGCTACAAGCAATGCAGTAAATTTAACGGATGGTTTAGACGGTCTTGCAATGGGAACAATGTTAATTGTAATGCTTGCAATGGCTGCTATTTGTTATGTTTCGGGAAACGTAATTTATAGCGATTATTTAAATATTATGTATTTACCTTACAGTGGAGAATTAACAGTATTTATAGCTGCTTTAGTTGGTGCCGGTTTAGGATTTTTATGGTTTAATTTTTATCCTGCACAAGTTTTTATGGGTGATACCGGTTCGTTGGCTTTAGGAGGTGCATTAGGAGTTATTTCGATATTAATAAAAAAAGAACTGTTACTTCCTATTTTAGGAGGTATTTATTTTATGGAAACTATTTCGGTTATTGTGCAAAGATTATACTTTAAATATACCAAAAAAAGATATGGAGAAGGGAGAAGAGTTTTTAAGATGGCTCCTATTCATCATCATTTTGAACTTTTAGGTTGGAGTGAACCGAAAATAGTAATTAGATTTTATATAATCACAATAATTTTATCATTAATTAGTTTAGCTTCATTTAAAATACGATGAAAAATATACAAGGTAAAAAAATTACAATATTAGGTGCCGTACGCAGCGGATTAGGGGCGGCAAAATTAGCTAAAAAATTAGGTGCAATACCCTTTGTTAGCGATATGGGTGATGAACAAAAACTTTTGGAAGCAAAAGAAATATTGTATAACGAAGGAATAGAATTTGAGTTTGGTAAGCATAGTGATAAAGTTTTTGATTGTGATATTTTAATTACAAGTCCGGGTGTACCCAGTAATAGCGGAGTAATTAAAGAAGCTGAAAAACGCGGCATAAAAATTATTAGCGAAATTGAATTTGCTTCTTGGTATTGTGATGCCGAAATAATTGCAATTACAGGTACCAACGGAAAAACAACAACTACATCTTTAATGCATTATGCAATTAATATGTGTAATTCGATTTCAAAAGTTGGCGGTAATATTGGTACTGCTTTTAGCCTGTTTTCCGATACAACTACAAAAGATGAATTTGCAGTATTAGAGATATCCAGTTTTCAGTTAGATTATATAGATACATTTAAGCCAAAATACGCAGTAATAATAAATATTACACCCGATCATTTAGATAGATATGAACATAGTTTTGATAAATATGCTAATTCAAAATTCTTAATAACAAAAAATCAAAATGAAAACGATTATCTAATTATTAACAAGGATGATGAAAAGATAAAAGAGTTTGAAGATATAAATAAAAAAGTAAATAAAATTTATTTTTCCATTAAAGAAAAATTAAACAACGGTACTTATTTTAATAATAATAAAATTTATTTTGCCAAAGACGGAAAAGAAGAAGAAATATGTAATATTACCGATTTGAATTTAAAAGGGGACCATAATTTATATAATTCATTGGCTGTTGTATCAGTATTGAAATTATTAAATAAAGAAAACGAAAAAATAAAAGAAGTATTAAGTACTTTTCCTGGTGTTGAACATAGACTGGAATTTGTAAGGGAAATTAATGGAGTTAAGTATATTAACGATAGTAAAGCAACAAATGTTGATGCAGTATGGTATGCATTACGCAGTTTTAAAAATCCCATTTATTTAATACTGGGAGGAAAAGATAAGGGGAATGATTATAACCAAATTAAATTACCGGTTCAAAACAATGTAAAAAAAATATATGCCATCGGTTCTTCTGCAAACAAAGTTTACAACTTTTTTTGCGATATGGTGCCAACAGAAATAAAAAAAGATTTGGAAGATTGTATTACTTCTGCAAAAAAGGAAGCCGAAAACGGCGATATTGTTTTATTATCTCCTGCTTGTGCCTCGTTCGATATGTTTAATAATTACGAACATAGAGGTGAAGTGTTTAAAAATATTGTGAATAGTTTATGAATATGAAAGTTATATCTCGAGTTTTTTTAATAGTTGTTATTGCCTTAGTTGTAATGGGAATTGTTATGGTATTGGGTGCAACTAGCGGCATTAGTAAAAACTACTCGATGATTAGAAGTCATTTGGGAAAAGTATTATTGGCTTCCGGCTTTTTTGTTGCAACCGTTTTAACTCCTTACACCAAGTATAAAAAGGCTTCGAAGATAATGCTTTTTGTAGGTATTTTAATGTTAATTTATACATTAATAGCCGGCATAAACATTAAAGGTGCATCGCGATGGATAAATTTAGGGTTTATTTCGTTTCAACCTTCCGAATTTGTAAAGATTGTTATTGTTATCCATTTAGCAAATTTAATTGATAGAAAAGGTGAATTGCTTACAGACTTTAAACGTGGGTATTTACCTGTATTATTTTGGATATTCTTAACTGTATTTTTTATTATTTTGCAACCTAATTTAAGCACAAGTTTTTTAATTATTACCGTGGGGTTTTCGTTACTATATATTTCAGGGGCAAGTTTAAAACATTTAGGTTTTACACTTTTAATCGTTTTTGTATTAGGATCTGCAATAATGATGTCTTATAGCCATGGAAGGGCTAGAATTTATCAGTTTATGGGATTAACCGAAAAGACCGAAATTAATATTCAAAGTTATCAAGCTAATATTGCATTGGGTAGCGGTGGACTTTCAGGAAGAGGATTGGCAAACAATAGACAAAGCGATATGTTTTTGCCGGAAGCATACGGTGATTTTATTTACGCAATAATTGGCGAACAATTTGGTTTTATTGGAACTGTTTTTGTTTTGCTTGTTTATTTATTTTTAATGACTTTGGGAGTTTTTATTGCATATAAGTGTAAAGATAGATATGGTCAACTTCTTGGTATAGGATTAACATTGGTTATAAGTTTAAATGCTTTTGTAAATATGGCAGTTGTTTCGGGTGCTGCACCGGTTACCGGCATAACATTACCGTTTATTAGCTTTGGGGGGACATCTATAATGGCTTTTTCAAGTGCTGCCGGTATTATTGCAAATATAGCACTAACATATTCACGCGAAAAGAGCGGAAAAGAAGCTGCGGAGGTTGCAAATGAAATTACAGCCTAAAGATAGCTTTAACTTTATATTTGCAGGTGGCGGTACCGGGGGACATTTATTTCCCTTAGTGGCAGTTGCCGAACAAATTAAATTAAATTTGCCAAATAGTAACATAATTTTTGCAGGTACAAAAAACAAAATAGAATCCCGCGTTATTCCTTCGTTGGGTTACAATTTTATTCCTTTTAGTATAAGCGGAATGCCCAGAAAAATTAGTTTTAAATTTATAACTTTTATATTCAAATTATTTTTTTCATTAATAAAAGCACTTATATTTTGCATAAAATATAAACCACATGTTGCAATAGGCAGTGGGGCATATGTAAGTGGTCCGGTTATTTGGGCTGCCAAAATTACGGGAGCAAAAATAGTTTTGTTAGAACAGAATAGTTTTCCGGGTATTACCAATAGATTGCTTGAGAAAAAAGCCGATAAAATTTATATATCGTTTGAAGATTCAAAAAAATATTTTAGATGTAAAGATAAATTGTATTTATATGGTAATCCTTTGCGTATTAATATTACAAAAAGCGATAAAAACAGTGCAAAACTATTGTTCGGATTAAATAATGCAAACTCGACTTTAGTTATTTTGGGAGGAAGCTTAGGGGCTAAAACTATTAACAATGCAATTGAAAAATATATAGAAAAATTGACTGAAAACAATATTAATATAATTTGGCAATGCGGTAGTAATTATTACGATAACTATAAAAAGTATGATAACAAAACTGTAAAAGTATTTGCATTTATTAACAATATGGGCGAGGTATATTCTGCAGCCGATTTAATAATAGCAAGGGCAGGTGCTACAACAATTGCAGAAGCTGCTTATTTAGGTTTGCCGGTAATATTTATACCGTCTCCCAACGTAACCGATAATCATCAGTATAAAAACGCAAAATCATTAGAAGATAAAGGCGGAGCTATTGTTGTAAAAGATGACGAAGCCGAAGACAAAATTTACTCAATTATTATAGATACAATTAATAATAAATTAAAATTAAATGACTTAAGTGAAAATATTAAAAATTTTGCCGGGTTAGATTCAGCAATAAAAATTAGCAGTGAAATTATTGATTTGGCAAAAAATAAACATAGGTTATAATATGATACATCAAGTAATTAAAAATATTCATTTTGTAGGAATTGGCGGAATAGGAATGAGTGGAATTGCCGAAATTTTATTAAGCCAAGGTTTTAATATTTCGGGAAGCGATTTAAATGCAAGCGAAACCACAGAACGGTTGGAAAGCATTGGAGTAAAAGTATTTATTGGGCATGATGCCGCAAATATTAAAGGTGCAGACGTAGTAGTTTATTCATCCGCAGTAGCTTTACAAAATGATGAAGTAAAAGCAGCAATTGATAAAAAAATTCCGGTTATTAAAAGAAGCGAAATGTTAGCCGAATGTATGAGAATGAAATATGGAATTGGAATAGCTGGAACACACGGAAAAACAACAACAACAAGCATGGTTGGTCTTGTACTAACCGAAGCTAATATTGACCCTACCATAATTGTAGGGGGTAAACTTAGCAGTTTAGGCGGAACAAACGCTCGTTTAGGTAAAAGCGAGTATATTGTAGTTGAAGCCGATGAGTTTGATAGAACTTTTTTAAGGCTAACCCCCTCTATTGCAGCAATAACAACATTAGAACGCGAACATTTAGATACTTATAAAGACTTAGAAGATATTAAAGGAGCTTTTATTGAATTTGCAAACAAAGTCCCTTTTTTCGGGTTTGTTGTTTTATGTTTGGATGAACCCGCATTACAAGATATAATGCCTTCAATTAACAGAAGAGTAATTACTTACGGTACTACCAGCCAAGCTGATGTAAGAGCTGTTGATATTAAACACAATAAATATCAATCGGAATTTACAGTAATTTATAAAGGAGAAGAATTGGGGAACGTATTATTAAAAGTACCCGGTTTGCATGTAGTAAAAAATTCGCTTGTGGCAATTACGATAGCAAAAGAATTGGGTATTCCTTTTGATATAATAAAAGAAGCATTGGCAAAATTTAGCGGAGTTTACAGAAGATTTGAAACTAAATACAACGATGAGGTATTGGTTATTGATGATTATGGTCATCATCCCACAGAAACGAATGCAACATTAAATGCTATTCGTTCCGGTTGGAAAAATAGACTAATAGCCATTTTTCAACCGCATTTATATAGTAGAACTCGAGATTTTTATGCTGAGTTCGGCAGATCTTTTTTGAATAGCGATATTTTTATTTGTACCGATGTATATCCTGCAAGAGAGTTACCTATTGAAGGAATAACAGGAGAATTAATTGCAAATGCAGCCAAAAAATTTGGACACAAAGAAGTCTATTATATTCAGAATAAAAACGAAATTCCTCAATTTTTGAAAGAGATTTATAAGCCCGGAGATATAATAATTACGCTTGGTGCAGGCGATATTTGGAAGTATGGCGAACAATTTATAAAATTACTGAAAAATTAACGATGTTTAGAAAAAAAAGTTCAAATAATAAGCTTTTTAGTGTAATATTTTTATTATTTTTAATAGGAATATTATTATATTTAACTTTTAAATTAGAAGATAAAAACATATTAATTATCAGAAAAATTGAGATTAAAGGTGCCGATCATTTATCAAAAGAAGACTATTTTACATTTGCTAAATTTGATAAATATGAAGACTATAAATACCTCAGTTTACCCATTATTAAAGATAGAATAATTAAACACCCGTATATAGCGGATGCTGATGTAGAATTTGAAGGTACCGATAAAGTGATTGTAAATTTAAACGAAAAAGTTTTTGAAGCTCAATATATTGCAGGCAATAATAAAAACTATTTAGTTACTAATAATTTTGAATTAGTACCGGTTTTATTAAATACCAAAAACTTAGATATGCCAATTATTAGTCATTCGGCTACCGAAAAAAAATATAAAGCATTAAACAAAATTAATAAAAGTGACGATTTATTTACAGGTTTAAAAATAATTACTACACAAAAATATTTAAACGAGGAATTATTTGCAAACCTTAATGAAATAGATTTAAATAACGGTAAGACAATTATGGTAGATTTTGATAATTTGGCTTATCCTATTCATCTTAACAGAGAAGATATAATAAAAAAAATGGTGAGTTTTAACGAGCTATATTCTACAATGAAAGGAAGTATTTCGGGTAGTAATATAGATTATATTGATATGCGTTTTTCAAACAGAATATATTTAAAATTAGCAGTTGCATCCAATAATTCAAACGGAGATAATAATGAGTAGAATGATTGTTGCCGGGTTGGATATTGGAACTACAAAAGTTTGTGTTCTATTAGCTCAAGTTTTTAGAAGTAGTGTTAATATTATTAGTGTTGGCGAGGCAGCAAGCGAAGGATTAAACCGCGGTTTGGTTGCCAATATTAATAGAACCGCAGCAGCGATAAATGCGGCAATGAATAAAGCATTGGAAGATGCGGAATTATCTGAAGATGAAATACAAAACATGCGTATTTTTGCTGGGGTTGCCGGCGAGCATATTAATGCAATGAAACATATAAATTATGTTACAATACGTAATGACGAGCACGAAATTACATTAGACGATTTGGAAAGGTTACGTGCTGATATTAAATTAATTGAACATCCTGCAGATAGAAAGATACTTCATATTATCCCTATTGAGTATATTATAGACGGTGTTAAGGGGTTTGATGACCCTATTGGCAATACCGGAAAAAAACTTGAAGCAACAAACCATATTGTTTTTGCGGCTACGGCAGCCTTAAATAATATAAAACGTTCGGTAGAACGTGCCGGTTATAATGTTGCCGATTACAAATTACAGCCTATCGCAAGTAGTTTATCGGTATTAGACGAAAATGAAAGAGATTTGGGCGTATGTATGATAGATATTGGCGGTGGTACTACAGATATTGCTGTTTTTATTAATAAAAGTATTCGTGATACTAGCGTTATTGGAATTGCAGGAAATCAAGTAACAAGCGATATTAGAGAAACATTATCTATTGTAACTTCTGAAGCTGAAAGAATTAAAAAACAATATGGATTTGCAACCGAAGAAGCTATAATAAAACCGGACGAAGAAATATTTATTAATCGTACGGGCGGACGCGGAATGGTAAAAATTCCGATAACTTTATTAACACAAATAATTAGAGCAAGAATGAAAGAATTATTTGAGTTAATTGATAGGGATTTAAAGAAAAAAGGATTAAAAGATAAACTTACAAGCGGAATAGTTTTAACCGGAGGCGGTTCGTTACTACGAGGATGTGATGAATTAGCTGCAGCAGTTTTTGGGTTGCCTACAAGAATTGGTTTACCAATGGACGAAAGCGGTAAAGTTGCACGACCGGAATATGCAACTGTTGCTGGTTTAATTTTACCTTTCCCGGGGTCTTCTTACGGCTTTAAGGAAGAATTTCCGGAAGAAAGTTTGTTTATTAAAAGCAAAGAAACAAAAGCCCCAAAAACAGAAAAACAGAAAAAAGAAAAATCCAAAGCTAAACAGCTTACTGAAAATATAAAGATACCGAATGACTTTGCTGAAAAAATGCAAGGTTTAATAAAAAGAATAAAAGATTTTTTAAATGATATATAGACCACAACAGGAGGCAATATGCACAAATTTGTAACTTTAGCAACAGAAGAGAAGAACACAAATGCTGCAATACTTAAGGTAGTTGGGGTTGGAGGCGGCGGTTGCAATGCAATTGAATACATGATTAAAAAAGGATTAAACGGTGTAGAGTATATTGCCGTTAATACCGATGCACAGGCTTTATTAACTAATTCCGCAAATCAGAAAGTGCAAATTGGTGTTAATATTACCAAAGGGCTTGGTGCAGGAGCAGATCCTACAATCGGTAAAAAATCAGCCGAAGAAGACCGCGAAAGAATTACTAAAGTTTTAGAAGGTTCTAACATGGTGTTTATAGCATGCGGTATGGGAGGCGGAACCGGAACCGGTGCAGCTCCTATGATAGCTTCTATTGCACGCCATATGGGTATTTTGACGGTTGGTATTGTTACCAAACCATTTAAATGGGAAGGTAAAAAACGTATGCTTAATGCCGAAAAAGGAATTCAAGAATTAAGCCAGTACGTTGATAGTATGATTGTTATACCAAACAGTCGTTTAATTTCTTTAATTGAAAAAGGAACTGCAGCATTAGACGCTTTTGAAAAACCGAATGATGTTTTATATCAAGCTACTCGTGGAATAGCCGATATTATTACTTATACTGGTGTAATTAATGTGGATTTTGCAGACGTAAAAACGGTTATGTCTAACGGCGGTACTGCTTTAATGGGTATTGGTATTGCCGCAGGAGAAAACCGTTCTATTCAGGCTGCAGAAAATGCTATTTCATCACCGTTATTGGAAGGTATGAGCATACGTGGTGCTAAACGAATTTTATTAAACGTTACTAGCGGTAAAGATTATTCTATGGACGAAATTGATACCGGTAATGATGTAATATTTAAAGCAGCAGGAGATGAAGCCGATATTATTTTTGGCTGGGTAGTTAATGAAGAAATGGGAGATAAGGTTTCTTACACTGTTATTGCCACAGGTTTTGAAGAAATAAAACAGAACGAAACACCTGTTGCAGCACCTCAACCTACTGTAGTTTCAAAACCTGCACCTGCAATTCCGACTGCTAAAACTCCTGAAGTAAAAACTTCTATTCAATATGCAGAACAAACTACAAATTTGGAAGATTTAAAAATTCCGGCTTATTTGCGGAATGTCGAAAAACAAAAATTAACGGAAGATAACTCGGATTTTATACCTGTTGGTTATAAAGTAGAAACACTTATTTCGGATTCGTTAAACCCTATTATTGAAACAACTCATACAATAGATGATATTGACGAATTAGACAGCAGTTCGTTTTTACGTAGAATGACGGATTAGTTTTCATTTAAAAAGTTCCGCTCCTAACTGCTTCTGTTGTGGTCATTGGCTTTTGGGAGCGGAAATATATTAGTTTTACTTTTTATTACACTTCTTTTACCACATCGGTTATTATTTTTACTTCTTTAATTACACTTTTAATAAAGTAGTAAGTGTTCAAATTATTATCCAAAGTTATTCCAAATTCAAATGCACTTTTAAAGGGGTAATATTTTATCTTTTTATATTGTAATTTATTATCAGCGTAATAAATAGAAACAAACTTTTTATAGGGGTAAAGTGCTATATATATATTAAAAAAATTTGGATTGCAAAATTCGTAAATTTCAGTATCATTTCGGTAATCGCTTAATAATAAAAAACTTAACGGCAAAAGCTTTTCCTTAAATGAAAATAAAATTTTCTTTCTTATATGAATACAAAAGTTATCCAATATTAATTCGGATGGTTTAAAATTATTACACGAACAAGATAAATCGGGGAATAAAATTACATTTTTACCGTAATTAATTTTATTTGCTTTAATGTTTTCACATTCATAAAGTTTATGTAAGTACCTATTGGCAGTAATTGAAAAATAGAATTTGTTATCTAAATCTCTAATATCGGTTAATAATAGTGTACCTTTTTTGCAATTAATTGGTTTATTAGATTTAAGAAGCATTATAAATACGACCTGTTAAAAAGAAAGCCACAACGGGATATAATTTTACTTTTTCTCTTTCAACACAAATAGAAGGTTCTGCACTATTTGAAGAGTGAAGCCAAACTACATTTGGGGCTTTATCATCGTAATTTAAAATTTTGATAGCTCCTTTTGTTTCATCCCAACGTGCCGCAACAGGGCGTCCTTTTTCCGGCTTTTTACTAAAGCTAATTAAGGCGATATCACCAGGTTGTATTATGGGAGTCATAGAATATCCAAATTCTTTATCTATCATTAATAATGCATGGTCGTTAGGGCTGTAGTCAATTACCATTTTTTGAACCCAGTCGTTTAAATCAACAATCTCGGCATTTCCTGCGGGTATAGAGCCTAAAAACGGGTATTCAAGAAAACGAGGTAAAGAATTAATTTCTGCCGATTCAATAGGAATATAAACAGTGTCTTCTATTTTTTTATTAATGGAATTAACTTTAAATTCACCGGTTAAAAGCCAATTTAAATCGCATCCCATACTTGCAAGCTTTTGTAAAATTTCGCTGCCGGGTAAAACCGTATCGTTAAAATACCTATATAAGTTTACTCGTCCAATTTCTATTGCTTTTGCAAATTCGGTATGAGAACTGAAGTTATTCTCGGCAAATTGTTTTAGTCTTTTTCCAATTGACATAAAATTAAAATTGTATCATATATGTTACTTTTTTCTTGCAAATTGTATCAAAAATGAATATATTCGTGTTGCAATATACACAATATTTGTCATAAATGAAACAAAAAAATGAGGTGTCGATGGAAAGCTGGATCAAAGAGTTAGATTATAAATCGGAATTTACTGATGAATATAACGAAATAATAGAATTAATAGGATTTGAAAATTTCATTAAACTTTTCAATAGATTTAAAAAATCCAATATTTATTTTTCGGAAACACCAATAAATCAATTACGAAAAAAATATATAATAAAGTATAGCCGAAATTTGAGAGAAAAGAATATTGCTATTAAAAAATTTGCTCGTTTTTTGGGAGTATCAGAAAGGTTTATACGTAATACGCTAAATGAGGAAAATTTGTAAAAGCGAAAACATTATTATATATGGCTTAATAAAATATTTAAGCCATATATAATTTTTTTAATAGTTTACTTTTTAAGTATTTTCCCTATTCAAGTAATAAAAGATACCGCAAATAGTTTTAGCATCAACAATATCGCCAAACATTATTCGCCTTACCACTTCTTTTGGATGAAGCTCTAATACAGTCATTCCAAATTCACCTTCTTCTCTATCGTAGTTATGCATAGTTAATGAAGTAGCAAGATAAATATGCAATAGTTCTGTACAAAAACCGGGCGTAGTATAAATTTTACCCAATGGTTTTATATTAGTGCTTATATAACCCGTTTCTTCTGTCAATTCTCTTTCGGCACACACATAAGGGTCTTCATTTTCTTCAAGTTTGCCGGCAGGCAACTCCAGTAAAAATTTTTGTAAAGGGTAGCGGAATTGTTTTACAAAAACAATTTTCCCTTCATTCGTAATAGGAACTACAACGGCACCGCCTTTGTGTACGGCAATTTCTCTTATTCCTTTATTGCCGCTATCATAAATCAAAGTATCAACTTTTAAATCAAATACTTTTCCATAATGTAAAATTTCCGAATCTGTAACTTTATAATTCATATTCCACCTCGCAAATATTCTATTCTAAGCATAAACTAAAAATTCCAAACAAAAGCATAATTTAAAAATGTAATAAACCAACAAACAATAAAATTAAAACAAACTGTATTTTAGAAATAAAATTTAATAAAAAATATAATTACCCTCTTGTCTTGGGTCAATTTTACTGTGAACTAATCTAATTTTATTATCTTTTATACTGGCATCGTTATCAGTTCTAAAATCCCCCGAACTCTCCAAAAATTCTTTTGGAACACCGTAAGGGAAAGCTTTACAAAGCACCCTTCCGTCATCTGTAGTTTTAATAAAGTGTTTACAGCTAACACATTGCGGTAATAATACCATTTTAACCACTCTCTATGCAATTTTCAAAATTTGTATTAAAATAGTTAATAAAAGCTATTAAGTCAAGGATAAAAGTTAAATTGAATATTTTTTTATGGCATCTTCAGGAATTCTGCAAGGTTTTCCTGTAGAAATGGAAACCAATGTATAAAGTACATTTCCAAAGCAGCAAATAGAATTATCGGATTTTCGTAAAATCCAAAAATTTACATCAACTTGAGCGGGTTTTATTTCTTTAACTTGAGTTCTTACAATAGCAATATCAGTAAGTTTTAATCCGCTTTTATAATTTATATTTGCAGATGAGGCAAACCAACTATAACCTTTTTCTATAAATTCTTCCATACTCATTTTGTAGCATCGTTTCATCTGGTCGTATCTTGCCAAAAGTAAATAATCTAAATATTTAGAATAATGTACATGGTTATTCATGTCTATATCATCGGGTCTTACGGTAATTTCGCTTTCAAATATTGAATAAGTCATTTATTTTATTTAAATTGTTATTTTGATGTTCAAAATATAACAAAAACGGGGAATATGGAAAAGCTAAAAAATATTTATTTGGGGAATGAAGATTATTATTGTTTTGGCTGTTCACCAAATAATAAGTACGGATTAAATATGGAATTTTTCAAAAACGGTGATGAAATTATTTCATATTGGCAGCCCGAACAAAGATTTGCCGGTTATAAAAATATCCTTCATGGCGGAATTATTGCAACACTTTCCGATGAAATTGCATCTTGGACAGTCTCCTCAATATTAAATAAAATGGCAGTAACCGGTAAATTAGAAGTTAAATTTAAGAAACCAATATATGTAGATAGAGGGAAAATTAAAATAAGTGCCAAAATAATAAAACAGGCGTATAAAACTGCAACAATAGAAGTAAAGCTTATTGATGGAGACAACAATTTATGTGCCGACTCGTTGGTGATTTATTACATTTTAGGAGATAAAAAAGTTGGGGATTTAAATATTTAATTTGATTTTTTTTGTAAAATAAATTACTTTGCAATCTATATCATAAATACTTAATTAAAATAAAAAATTATTTATTAACTATAAAAAACGGAGTAGGATGTGATTAAAAAAATACTGTTTTTGTTATTAGTCTCTACAGTAATCTTTGGTCAGGTGGAAGTTAGCACCCGATTGCAGCGAGCATTACAGAATGCTAAAGCTGACGAATATGTTTACGGCTTTATTTATCTTAAAGATCAAGTTGATATTAACAGCTTGGACGCAAGACTTTACAAAGAAAAAGCTACACTTCAGCAGCGTGCATATGAAGTTATTACAACGTTGCAACAAAAGGCTAACGAAACTCAACAACCTTTTATTGAACAATTTGAAAGTAAAACCGAAAGCGGTGAAATATTTTCGTATCAACGCTTTTGGATTGCTAATATGTTTAGTGTAATTGCCAAACCTTCATTTTTTTATGAAATGATGACAAGACAAGAAATTGCCCAGATGGATTTGGATGCCGAGTTGTTATTGGATGCTCCGGAAAAAGGGACGGTAACCGAGATGGGTACAGAAAGTGTAGAAGCTGGTGTAAAAATTATCAATGCTCACAAATTATGGGAAATGGGTATTACAGGTCAAGGTAGATTGGTAATGGGTATTGATACCGGTGTTGATTATAATCACCCTCAATTAAATGCACGCTGGCGCGGTCAGCATGTGCCTTCTAATCAAGCATGGTTCGATCCGAGCGGTTCAACAATGCCAAGCGATTGTGATGACCACGGAACACATACAATGGGAACAATGGTTGGTAGAATAGTTGGCGATACTATTGGTG
>Ga0116156_10003604_pt1 | contig 13457 bp, 8 predicted proteins | sample AD_UKC045_MetaG_FD_89891 | JGI IMG/M metagenome (GOLD analysis project Ga0116156, IMG submission 89891) | Active sludge microbial communities of municipal wastewater-treating anaerobic digesters from USA - AD_UKC045_MetaG | ecosystem: Engineered > Bioreactor > Anaerobic > Digestate | place: USA... | reverse complement strand
GGCCATCCGCCTCGCGGTCGAACACCTGGTGTTGCCCTGCTTCCTGACCAGCCTGACCACGGCCATCGGCTTCGGCAGCCTGGGCGTTTCGCGCATCCTGCCGATTCGCGAAACGGGCTTGCTGGCGGCCGCCAGTGTGATGTTGACCTTCACCATCGCCATCACTTTCGCGCCGGCGATCCTCGTCCTGCTCAAACCGCCCAAACCGCAGGTGGTCGCCAAGCGCCAGCGCGATTTTATCGCCAAGTTGCTGGACGCATGCATCCGCATTACCCGGACGCATCCCAAAATGGTGCTTCTCGTCAGCGCGGCTTGCACCGTCGCGGCCCTGATCGGCCTGCCGTTCCTGCGGGTCGAAACCAATCTCATCGAATATTTCAAAGCCGACAGCGAGGTGCGCCAGTCGTACAATTTTCTGGAAAAAAACGTCTCGGGCGCCAACGCCTTCGAGTTTTTCATCGAGGGCAACGGTCCCGATTCGGTGATCGAACCGGCGGTGCTGCGCGCCATCGAAGCCACGCAACGCGAGTTGGAAACGATCCCCTTCGTCACCGTCACCCAGTCGCTGGCCGACCTGGTCAAGATGATGAACCGCGCGATGCACGGCGGCGACGAGGCGTTTTACCGCATCCCCGACACGCGGCAGGAAATCGCTCAGTATTTGATGCTCGTGTCGATGGGCGACGATCGCGGCGGGCTCGATGCGTTCACCGACCTCAACTATTCCTACACCCGCATCAGCGCGCGCATGACCACCGTCGGCTCCAACTCGCTGCGCGGTATGATCGAACACATCGCAGATTTCGCGGGCAAGACGTTTCCGGCCGGCATCGCCGCCGCGCCGACCGGGGCGTCGGTGCTGTACGTCGACATGGAGCGCGAACTGGTGCACGGCCAGTTGAATAGTTTCGCGCTGGCCATCGTGGTGATCATCTTGTGCATGGCGTTGTTCTTCGGTTCGGTGCGCGTGGGCCTGTACAGCATCTATCCCAACGTGCTGCCGATTCTGATGACCCTCGGCTTGATGGGCCTCGTCGGCATTCCGATCAACCTGGCCACCTGCATGATCCCCTCGATCGCCATCGGCATCGCCGTGGACGACACGATACATTTCTTCTCGCGTTTCCGGCGGGAATACGACAATCGCGGGCGACAAAACCTCCCGGAAGTGCTGGCTTTCTGCCTGAGCACAACCGGTCGGGCGATGTTCATCACCTCGGCGGTGTTGTTTTGCGGCTTCATGGTGCTGCTGCTGTCCAACTTCGTGCCCAACCTCTATTTCGGCGTGCTCACCGCGCTGACGATGGTTTGGGCCTTGGCGGCCGATCTGCTCATCGTGCCGGCGATGCTCAACGTGCTGCGGCCGAAAAAGTTTTAACGCCGCAAGCGTTTCCGGGACATTGCCCCTTGCCATTGCGCATGGTTTGGCCGTATTAACTCGGCCTGTACCGCCGCCGCCCCAACGTGGGAAAGGGTCCATTCGTTGTCCACATCATCCTTTCGCCGCACAACCCTGACCGGCTCGGCCTTCGCCGCGATGTTTTTCCTCGGCGTGAGCACGGCGATCATCGGCGCGGCGGCGCGCAACATCGGCCTGACGCCGGTGCAGATCGGCCTGCTGCTGACCGGCCAAAATTTCGGCTTCATCGTCGCGGTGCTCATCGGCGGCGCCCTCGCCGACGTCTGGCCCAAAACGCGCCTGCTGTTGATCGGCAGCATCGCCATGGCCGCCGGGTTCTTCCTGTTTTTCGCCGACCAGGCGTTCTGGCTCAACTTCCTGATCGCCGTGCTGCTGGGCGGCGCCATCGGCCTGTACGAGGCGAGCACCGACGCGCTGCTGTTGGAAATCCACCACGCGCGCCAGAGCCGCTACATCGGCCTGAACCATTTGGCCGCCACCCTGGGCATGGGCGGCATCACCGCCTATTTGATTTTCCTCGACCTGCACTGGCGGCGTTCGCTGATCGAGGCGGGCGCGGCTGTGCTGGCGCTGGCCGTGCTGTTCGCCCTCGTGCGCTCGGCCCCGGCGCACAACGGCGACGCGCGTTTCTGGCGGCGCCTGCGCGAACTGCCGCACAAGCCCTTGGCCGGTGCGCTGGTGACGGCGACGATCCTCGCGGTCGGCGCGGAGCTGGCCGCGGTCGGCTACCTCACCTCGTTCCTGATGGAAATGCGCGGCTTCGACCAAGCCGCCTCGAAAGTCGGGCTGTTGCTGTTTCTGGGCGGCATCGCCGGCGGCCGTCTGCTGATGGGATTGCTGGCGAACAACGCCGCCATTCCACGCTTGCTGGTCACGCTGTTCGGTTTGGCCGCATTGAGCTTCGCCGGATTGTTTTTCCTGCCCGGACGCGCGTTGATCTATCCGTTGATCGTCGCGGCGGGCTTGTCGCTGTCGGCGCTGTGCCCGCTGCTGATCGCCGTGGGCGGGCTGCTTTATCCGCAACACTACGGCGCGGTGATCGGCATGATCAAAACCGGCATTCCGCTGGGTGGGATGATCGTGCCGTTTTTCATTACGTTGCTGGCGCGCCAGGGGGGCATGGCCTTGGCGCTGTGGATTTTCCCCGTCGTCTGCCTCGGCGGTCTGGGCCTGATTCTCGCGCTGACCGTTGCGGGCGCCTTTGCAGCGCTGAGCCGCGAATCGAGCTGACCGCTTACGCCTTGGCGTAGCTGATCGCCGGGCAGATGCGGTCGCCGACGCGCACCTCCAACGGGATTTTCCGGCGATAGCCGCCGTCCAGTTCCAACGTTTCCACCTGCGCGACTTCCTCCGCCGACAATCCGAGGTACACCACGCCCAACAGCGCGGCGGCCGGATCGTCGTCGGGCAGCAGGAAGGGAATCGTCTCGATATGCCGATGCGTGTAGCCGTCGGCGATCGCCGGCGCGAACGGCGCGTTGCGGCCGATCAGACCGCCCATCCGCACCGGATTCATCAGCCCGCCGCAGACGAACACGTTGGTTCCCCGCGTCAGACAATCGCCCGCTTCCTTCTCGCCGTCGACGAACAACAGCGCCCGCGCGTCCGCGTCGTAATGGGCCTGGTACATCGCTTCCTCCTACACCGCCGTCACGCGGCCCGTGCGCGCCGCTTCGACGGCTCGGTCGCGCGCGGCCAACGCGGCGAAAAGATCCTCCGCGCCCACGATCGGCTGTGCCTTACCGGCGGCCAGCGCGCGCAGATGCGCCGCCGCGTGCGCGTACAGCGCGTCCCACTCGGCGGTCAGGCCGCGCTCGACGCCGATCGTGTACGCCGTTTTGCCGACGCGCACCGCCAGCGGCGCCTCGCGGCTGGGTTGCGCCATGCCCCGCCGCAGCCAGGCGATGCCGTCGGTGCCGGACACCTCCGCCTCGACCGCGTGCGGATAATACGCCGAGGGCAGCGTCATTTGCGGCGCGTGGATCATCTCCAGCAGGCCGTAACGCCCCGGCGCGCGATGTCGTACGGCGATCATCCCCTGCCCGCCGTGTTCGCCCAAGGGTTGCAGATAGGCCGACACCGCGTCCGGCGCGCCGCCGAGCCAGGTCAGCAACAACAGGTGATCGAACGCCGGATGACGCAGGTAATCGTCCGCTTGCGGCGGTTGCGGAGCGAGCGCGCCGCCGTCGCCGCCGAGAGTCGCCTGCACGCGCACCGTACCGACCTCGCCGATCTCGTCGTCGGCCAGCAAACGATGCAACCGGCGCGCAGGCGCAAAATGCCACAGCGGATAAAACACGCGCCACGGCGCCTTCGCTTGCGCGAACAGGGCCCGCGCGGCGTCCGCGTCGGTCAGCAGCGAGTGATGCACCGAGACGACCGCGCCCTTGGCCAACGCAGCGGAAATCTGTTCGGGCGTCGCGGCGGGAGCGAACTCGTACGCCTGCGCGGTATCGTCCTCAACCAACGCGCAACCCGGATCGGCTTGATAGGCCGCGCGCAGCAAACGCGCGTCGAGTCCCTCGCCGATCACCGCGACGCGCAGCGGCTGCTTGCCCGCGACGGCGGGCAGCGCTTCGTCGGCCGCGATGCGCACAGTCGTGCGACCGCTCGCATGATGGCGCAGCAGGCCGCGCACCAGCGAAACGTATTGCTCATGTCGCCCTTCCAGCAGCAAACGACGAATCGCCTGTTCGCCACCCGGCTCGTCGACGATGATCTCGATCAACTCGGTGACCGGCGGCGTCAGCCCCGGCCCCGGCGCGCGATTGGCGGGCAGTTTTTCCGCCGCGCGCAACAAACGCAACAACCACGGGCGCGGCAGGCGCGCCGCCCATTGCAGCCCGCGCACGGCCAACCGCGCGGTCCATTCATACCGCCCGCTCATGACGCCGCCTCCGCGCCGCGCAAATGTCGGGCGACGATCTCGTCGGTCATCTCGTCGGGCCGCACCCGTTCGCCGATCTTCGCGGCGACGATCGCGGCGTAGGCGAAGCGCAGCACCTCCAGCGCGCGTCGCCCGGTCAGCAGCGTGTCGCGCCCGGTGCGCAAGGCGCGCGGATAGTCGCGGATGCCGGCGGTGAAGCTGGCCTGCCAGTCGGTTTCCAGATCGTCATGCTCCTCGCGGCGGCCGTGACGGTAGACGGTCAGCGGCGCTTCGTCGGTGATCGCGCCGGTGCAACCGCGCAGGCGGATCGTCCCCTTGCTGCCGGCGATGTCGATGCGCTCGTCGGCGGGAAAATACTTCGAGTGCGTAAACAGGTTCGGCGAAAAGGCGATGTCGAAGCTGCCCAGCGTGGCGCGGTCTTTGTACGTCCACAGCAGTTGCGCCGGCTCGTCGATGAAGGCGAAGGTGCGGTCGATGAAGCCCTGCACCGCCTCGATCGCGCCGACCAGGTGGATGGCCAGCGACAGCTTGTGATAACCGTCGTCGAACACCGCCTGACCCATGCCGCGCTCCGACTCGGTCAGGTGCCACAGCTCCGAACGCAGCGGCACCCAGCGCGAGCCGAACAGGCCGGTGCCCAGCTTGAAGCGCACGGCGAGCACTTCGCCGATTTCGCCGGCGTCCAGCATTTCCTTGGCGCGCACGTAGGGCGGGTAGAAAACGAAATTCTCCAGCACGCGCAGCTTCGCGCCGCCGCGCTCGGCGGCCGCGACCATCGCCTCGGCGTCGGCGATCGAGGTGGCGATGGGCTTCTGGCAGGCGACGTGCTTGCCGGCCGCCAGCGCCTCGACGACCATCCGCTTGTGCAGGTGGTGCGGCGTGTTGATCTCGACGATGTCGATGTCCGGAGCGGCGAGCGCCGCGCGGTAATCGGCGGTGGTGCGCGGCACGTTCCACTCGACGGCGCGCCGCGCCAGCAACGCGGGATCGGCGTCGCACAGCATCGCCAACTCGGCCTCGGCGCAATCGACGTACGCCGGCCGGTGCAGCATGGTGATGTCGCCCACGCCGATCATCGCCACGCGATAGGGCCTGTCGGAATGCGGCATGCGGATTCCTTGTCGTTTCGTCGTTGTCGGACTCGGCGCCTACTCGGTCAGCAACGCCTTCGCCCGCGCCACGATGTTTTCGACGGTGAAACCGTATTTCTCGTAAAGAACCTGCCAGGGCGCGCTGGCGCCGTAATGCTCCAGGCCGACCGCCGCGCCGGCCGGTCCGATCCAGCGCTCCCAACCGTACTTCAGCCCGGCCTCGACGGCCAGTCGCTTGACGGACTTCGCGGGCAGCACGCTCTCGCGATAGGCCGCGTCCTGCGCGGCGAACAGCTCCCAACAGGGCATGGAGACCACGCGCACCTTCACGCCCTCGGCGGCCATTTTCTGCCCGGCCTCCAGCGCCAGGTGCACCTCGGAACCGGTGGCGATGAGAATCAGCTCCGGCTGCGCGGCGCTCTCCCACAGCACGTAGGCGCCGCGGCGCAAACCGGTCGCGGCGGCGGATTTCGTGCGATCGATCACCGGCAGATCCTGCCGCGAGGTCAGCAGCACGGTGGGTCCTTCGCGCCTTGTGAGGGCCGCGCGCCAGGCCTCGACCGTCTCGGGCCCGTCGGCCGGACGAATGACCGTCACGTTGGGCATCAGGCGCAATTGCATGATCTGCTCGATCGGCTGGTGCGTCGGCCCGTCCTCGCCCAGCGCGATGCTGTCGTGGCTGTACACGTAAATCACGCGCAGGCCCATCAGCGCGGCCAGGCGCATCGGCGGACGCATGTAGTCGGTGAAGATGAGGAACGTGCCGGTGTAGGGGATCACCCCGCCGTGCAGCGCCAGACCGCCGGCCAACGAGCCCATGGCGTGTTCGCGCACGCCGAAGGCGAGGTTCGGTCCGGTGAAGCCGTCTTCGCCGAAATCGCCCCGGCCGTCCTGGTAGGTTTTGTTGCTCGGCCCCAGGTCGGCGCTGCCGCCCATGAGCCAGTCGACTTTTTTCACCACGGCGTTGAGCACCTTGCCCGAGGCGTTGCGCGTGGCGATCGGCTTGGCGGACCCGGCGAACAGCGCATCCAGGTCGTCATCCCACCCGACGGGCAATTCGCCGCTCATCTGGTCGACGAACCGCGCGGCCAGATCCGGATGTGCCGCGCGATAAGCCGCCAGGCGTTCGTCCCACGCCGCCTGCGCCCGCCGGCCGCGTTCGACGGCCCGGCCCATGTATTCGCGCACGTCGTCGGGCACGAAAAACGCCGGCTCCAGCGGCCAGCCCAGCGCCTTCTTCGTCGCGGCCACGTTCGCTTCGCCCAACGGCGCGCCGTGGCATTTTTCCGAACCGGCCAGCGGGCTGCCGAAGCCGATGATCGTCTTGCAGATGATCAGCGAGGGCTTTTGCGTTTCGGCCTGCGCCGCGCGGATCGCCGCGTCCAGCGCCGCCAGGTCGAAGCCGTCGACCGGCCCGATCGCCTGCCAGCCCAGGGCGGTGAAACGCTGCGCGATATCCTCCGGGAAGACCTTGTCGGTCGAGCCTTCGATCTGAATGTCGTTGTCGTCGTACAGGTAAATCAGCTTGCCGAGTTGGTGCTTGCCCGCCAGGCCCGCCGCCTCGTAGCTGACGCCCTCCTGCAGGTCGCCGTCGGACACCAGCGCGTAAGTATAATGATCGACGATCGCGTGGCCGGGGCGGTTGTAGCGCGCGGCGAGCCACTTTTCGGCGATGGCCATGCCCACGCCGTGCGCGAAGCCCTGCCCCAGCGGGCCGGTGGTCATTTCGACGCCCGGCACCAGCGGATACTCGGGATGGCCCGGCGTTTTGGAGCCCCACTGGCGGAAGTTTTTAATGTCGTCCAGCGACAGATCGTAGCCGGTCAGGTGCAGCAGACCGTACAGCAGCGACGAAGCGTGGCCCGCCGAGAGAATGAACCGGTCGCGGTCGAGCCAGTGCGGATCGGCCGGGTTGTGTTTGAGGAACCGATCCCACAGACAAAAGGCCATGGCGGCCATGCCCAGGGGCGCGCCGGGGTGTCCGGACTTGGCTTGTTGCACGGCGTCGACGGCCAGGAAACGCAAGGTGTTCAGACAACGTTCCGCTGCTTGCTGGTTCATGTGTGTATCTCCTCACAGTCGATGATGGCTTGAGCTGTCGCGGTGGCCGGGAGCCCTAGCCCTCGGCGTCGGTCAGCAGTCGATCCAGATGTTCACGATAATTGTCTTTGCCCACCAGCAGGCGGCCGGTGAGCGGCGCGACCTCGCGCACGGCGGCGGCCATCAGGACGGCCGTTTCGCGAATGTCCCACTGGGCGAAGGCGGCCATGCGCTCCTTGGCGAAGTGGTGCAGTTCGCGCAGGTTCATCGTCACCAGCACACGGCGGCGATGGGCGTTGGTCAGGCAGTAAGCGGCGGCCGGCGCGCAACCGGTGGCGGCCCGCACGCGCTCATGGAGAGCGGCGGCGCGTTCGGCCACCGCGCGCAGGGCGGCGGCGCGGCCGATGGCCTCGACGCTCGGCGGCACGGTGATGCCCAGCGCGGGGTCGTAATCGGCGACCAGCTGCGTGGTCAGGCGGTGGCGCTTGAGTTGCGCATACAACGAGGCGCTGACGTTCAGGTCGAACACGAAGCGCGGCAGCTCGAAGTGGCGGCTGACGTTGTCGTGCGTTTGCCGCTGCGCGACCAGGGCGCGGTAGGCGTGCAATTTCTCGTCCGCGCTCATGCCGCGGGCAAGGTTCAGGCAATAACCGATCGACCCCGCGCCGCCGGTGTAGAGCAACGCGGCGAGCACGTGCTCGTCGGTTTCCGGCGTGGCGTGCACCAGCGCGACGCGCGGCGGGTTCTCGTCCGTCGCTTCATGCGCAAAGCTTGCGGCGACGGCCCGCGCGGCGTCGGGCAGATCGGCGAAGTAGTCGCAGGGATCGCAATACTTGATCAGCGACGGGGCCAGCGGCTGCACCTGCGCTTTGATTTGCCCGCCGATGTCGCGCGCCTCCCACAGCGGCGAGGAGAGCAGGCGCCGCACGAGCAACTCGAGCTCGCGCGCGTTGAAAGTGCCGCCCAGCGCGGTTTGCACGGCCAGGCCGAAGGCGTAGCGCGCATCCTCTTTGGCCAGATTTTCCAGCGCGGTGAGCTCGGACTTTTTCAGTAACGCCGGATCGCCGCCGCGCTCCACAAAATACGGGCGTAGTTGGGCGTACAGCTCCTCGTAGGTTTGGAACATCTGCCGATACAGCGCGGCGAACTCGTCGCCCAGCCCGGCCGCGTCGATCTCCGGCGGCAGCAGATAATCGTCGCCGAATTTGACGTACCGTTGCGAGCGTTCGGTGTAGGCGGCCAGCCGGTGCGTTTCGATCAACTCCATGCCCAGGCGCGTGACGTAATTGAAATCGAGGTTGAACACGGCGTGTTCGCTGATCGCCTGGTGGCCCATCAGGTGCACGATGCTGGTCATCGAGGCGCGCGCTTTGGCCACGTCGCGCACCGCTTCGGCGCGCAGCTCGGCCAGCGTGTCGTCGCGACGGCTCAACCGCGCATAAGCCGCGGCGACCGATTCGGGCGTCAGCGGCGGTTCGGCGGCGGGACGGTCGGCGATGAGCCGGCGCAGTTGATCGGCGTCGACGTTGTAGCCGCCCAGTTGCACCTGTGGTTTTTTATGGGCCATGGGTTGGTTCATCTCCTCGCAATGGTGGCTTGGTTGGCTCACCTTACGACGGGCGGCGCACAGCGACAAGTCGGGCGACGCGTTTTATTCGTAGACCGGCGGCGTCACCGGCACGGCGTCGGACAAGCCCAGCAGTTCGCCCAGCGAGAAGCCGACGAACGGCTGCGCGGGTACGGGCAGCGCGCCGGCGGCCACCCAGAACAACAAGCTTTCCGGATCGAAGACGATCTGGTAGATCGCGCCGTTGGTCGCGATGGCGCGGTTGTTGTCGAAGACCTCCGGCCCGTATTCCTCGTGCGTTTCCGGATCGACGCGGTCGCGCAGAATCGCGATCATCGCGGCCGGATCGAGGTCGCCGTAAAGCGTATCTTCGCCGTTCGGATCCGCCAGTTGCTGCAGGCGCAGCAAACGCATGGCGGAGGATTCGGAAATCGGCTCGGCGTCGTCGTTGACCGTCTCGGGCGCGATGAAATGGTTGCTGGTGTACACCACGCCCTCGCTCAATTCGCGCACGCCCACGTGTTTGGCGCTCATCTCGAACACCGCCGCCTCTTGGTTGGGTCCGTCGACGACGGTGATGATCTCGACAGTCATGTGGTCGAATTCCTGCACCATCTGCTTGGCTTCGTCGAGGTTGGCCGCGTGCTTGAGCAACTGGCCGACCAACTGCACGTGGCTGCGGCCGACGCGGTCGTGCATTGTGTTGTCGAGCGGATCGGCCTCGTTCGAGGCAACCGACAGGCCGGCGGCGTTGATGCCCGAATAGGGGCTCAGGTTGCCGGGGAAACCGATGAACGCATGCGGCTGACCGTCGTCGGGCTGGCGCACGTGAATGACCGGGTAGTCCAGCAGGAAGTCGATCTTCGACCAGTCCAGGCTGCGCCCGTGGTACATGCGCCCGTCGACCGTGGCCGCGCCGGCGGCGGCGATCTGCGTGCAGCCGGGAGCCATGGCCTGGGCCGGCGGGAAGCCTTCGCCGAGAAATTCGACCAACACGTCGCCGAAGTTGAGCAGCAGGCAAACTTCGTAGGTGAAGCCCACGTCGGCGGCGGCGTCGTTGATGCCCCGGCACTCTTCCAAAACGTCGGGATAGCTGTTTTGCTCGGCCAGATCGACCAAGCCCAGCATCCGCAGGATCGGCAGCGCGATGTCGAGCAGATGCCCGGTGTTAAGCCAATCGTGACCGGCGGCCAGTTCCTCGTGCATCATCTGGCCCTGCTGCAGGCCCATTTCATAAGGCGTGCCGGCCAGCCAGAGAATCGTCCAGTTTTCGTATGTCTCGCGATGCGGTTCGACGGGCGTCCACGGCTCGTCGTCATCGTCGGCGCTGTCGTCGTCGGTCGTATCGTCGTCGGTCGCGTCGTCGTCGGCGCTGTCGTCGTCCGCGGTCGCATCGTCGTTATCGTCGTCGTCGTCATCGTCGCCGCAGGCCGCCGCCAACAACAGAACGAACAACACGGAAAACAACCGGAGCCATAAAGTTCGATTCATTTTCATCTCCACATCGCATTGTGCCGCACTATCGCGGCAATGAATTTCTCTTTTTATCGTTCATCCGTCGCCTAGTAAAGAGGCCGAGAGGGCCGGACCCTGTCGTTAAAAAACAGCCTGCACACCGCGAAAATTCAAGCACGGCGCTGAAAAATCAGCATAAAATGACGCCGCATTTTCGCCTTGCCGCCAAACCGCAAAAATTATCCTCTTGCTTTTCGCGAAGTTATCAAAACGATCCGCCGCGTTGTTTCGGGAACAATTTTTGCTTATTTTATTATCGGGAGGGCTAGAAAAGGGTTTATTCGTATGGGTCAGGGTTCCGCCTTTTTCCGTCTCGTCATCGCCACGCTCATCTTGTTTTTCTGCTTCGCCTGCGGTGAACCGGTCGACGATTCGTCCGGCGATAACGACGACGGCGAACAAGACGACCCGCCGGCCGCCTCGATGATCGATGACGACGACAACGACTCCGGCCATGAATCGCCCGCCTTCGAATTGGACGACGACGATGACGACGACGAACCGCCCGCCTGGCTGGGCGAAGCCGCCGTTTATCCCGACACGGCGACTGCCGCAACCAAGGAACGCTTCCTGGTGATCTTCACCGCTCGTCACCGCATCAAAACCGGCGGCGGCGTCAAGGCGACCTTCGGCCCCTCGCTGACGCGGGTGCTGTCGTGCCCGATGAACGCCAATCCCCGGCGCGACTGCGGCTTCGTCGATGCGTACAGCACCAACCCCCACGTGAAACTGAAGGTCGACACGCGCTACGGCGGCGACATTTTCGGCGTCAAGCTGGCGCACATCACCGCGAGCGTTGAAGAGGGCGAGTTGGCCGCGGGCGAGCAGATCCTCTTCGTCTACGGCGCGCACGAGGGCAGGACCTTCGTGCAGGAAGCGGCGCAGGACGCCGAAGTGACCGTGCAAGTGAAACTCAATCGGCTGAGTTCCTGGCGCGAAATCGCGCAGTCGCCCGTATTGACGATCCTGCCGCAGGCGCCGCGCCGCCTCAACAGCGCGGTGGACCGGGAAAAGAACCTGCTGCGCTTGTCGCTGATCGACCGCTTCGGCAACCTGGCCACGGGCGCGAACGACGAGGTGGAAGTCACGTTGATCTCCGAGGACGGCAAGGAAGCGGCGCGTTTTACCGGCAACCTGGTCGACGGGACCGCCGCGCTTCCCCTGCCCGCGGTGGAAGGACAATATTTTGTCATTCGTTCGTGGCTGCGCACGCTGGGCTTCGTCAGCCAGGTGCCCTACGTGCTGGGCGAGCGCAACGTGTATTTCGGCGACCCGCACTTTCACACGAAATGTTCCGACACGCTGCTGGCGGTCGATCCGCTCGACGCCTATGCCTACGCGCGCGATGCGGCGCTGCTGGATTTCGCCGCGGCGGCCGATCACGCCGAGTTCGTCATTCGCAACCGCACGTTGACCCGCTACCTGATTTCCCGCCCGCGCGACAGTTGGGAGTGGCTGCAGCAAACGGCCAACGCAGTCAACGAGGCGGGGCTGACCACGCTGGTCGGTTTCGAGTGCACGATCAGCCAGTACCGGCACCCGCGCAACGGCCACAACAACGTATATTACCGGGGAGATTCCGGGCCGATCTTCGCTTACAAAAAGCGTTCGCCGCACGCCGGCACGGTCTACTCGGCGCGCGGCTTGTGCCGCAAGCTGGATAAGGCCGGGGTGCAGGCGCTGGTCATCCCGCATCACACCCTGCGCGCCGACACGCTGGGCGACGATTTTCCCTACTATCACCCCGAACGCATGCGCCTGGCCGAAATCTACAGCCAACACGGCAACAGCGAGGGTCCGGATTGTCCGCGCACATTGCATCGCCCGCGGCTGGATCCGGAGGCGTCGGGTTCGCTGCGCCGGGCCATCGGTCCACTGGGCTATCGCTTCGGATTCGTCGGCGGTTCGGACAACCACACCGGGCACCCGGCCGGCACGGGCTTGCCGGACTTTACCGGCTCGGAGAACAATCCGGGCGGATTGACCGCGGTCGTCGCCGATGAGCTGACGCGCGATGCGCTGTGGACGGCGCTATACGACCGCGCGGTGTACGCCACTTCCGGCGCGCGCATTCACCTGGAATTTTCCGTCAACAACCGGCCGATGGGCAGCGAGTTGCGCGGGCAGAGCCGGGCGGTAATCAGCGCCCGGGCCGTGGGCTCTGAGCGCATCGTCCAAGCCGAGGTCTTCAAGTACTCGAACGGCAACGGCTGGGAAACCGTTTACTCGGCCACGCCCCGCAACCTGTTCTGGCACGCGACGTTCACGGATGAAAATTATTCGGAAAACGCCCTCTATTACCTGCGCGTCCGGCAAAAGGACGATCATTTGGCCTGGAGTTCGCCGATCTGGGTGGACACCGTCGGAGACCGGGATTGAGGAGCAATAAGGACGTCCACTCTCAAATGGAATGACTGTGTAACAACATCAATGAGGCAATTGCATTCCCTGAACGGTGGTGTTAAGGTGCGCCCGGTTTCAGGAGTCGGAACCCTGGAGGCAACATGACATTGGCAACCCGATTTATCCTGGTGATTATCCTCGCGACGATCGCGCTGCCGATCGTATTTTCCTGCACTACCGGCGACGATGACGACGATGACGACGACGTCAGCGAAAGCTGCTCGCTGGTCTGCGATGCGATCGTGGATTGCGCTTTGGCCGACGAAGTGGGCGTGAGCACCATGCCTCAATGCTACGAAGAGTGCGACGGCCGGTGGGAATCGTGCGTCTCGATCTCCTCCTGCGACGAGTTGGCCGAATGCCTGGAACTTGCCGGCGATGACGATACGATCGACGACGATGACAACACCGCCGATGACGATGACGACGACGCCACACCTGACGACGATGACGATGACGCCACGCCCGACGATGATGACGACGCCACACCCGACGATGATGATGACGACGACGACACCACGCCGATCGACGATG
>Ga0116156_10003595_pt1 | contig 13475 bp, 14 predicted proteins | sample AD_UKC045_MetaG_FD_89891 | JGI IMG/M metagenome (GOLD analysis project Ga0116156, IMG submission 89891) | Active sludge microbial communities of municipal wastewater-treating anaerobic digesters from USA - AD_UKC045_MetaG | ecosystem: Engineered > Bioreactor > Anaerobic > Digestate | place: USA... | reverse complement strand
TCGTGGGTAGTCGAGGCACTGGCACGCAGCGCGATCGGGCATCTGACCGTGATCGACGCGGATGATGTCTGCGTCAGTAATACCAATCGCCAGTTGCATGCGCTCGACGGGCAGTACGGACGCGCGAAGGTCGATGTGATGGCCGAGCGTGCGCAGGCGATCAATCCGGCGATCAGGGTTGATCGATTTGCCGAATTCCTGACGCCGTCGAGTATCGAACGCCTGCTTGATCGCGGCTACGACCTGGTCATCGACTGTTGCGATGCGTTCCGGGTCAAGGTCGAGATGATTGCCTGGTGCCGACGCCGGAAATTGCCCTTGATCGTCAGCGGATCGGCAGGCGGCCGGATCGATCCGACCCTCGTGCGCGTGCGCGATCTCTCGCGTACCGAACACGATGCGATGCTCGCCCTGATCCGCAAGAAGCTGCGTGAGGAGTTCCGCTTTCCGCGCGGGCCGAAACGCTACTTTGGCGTGCAGGCGGTCTACTCGCTCGAGAACGTGCGCTATCCGCAGGCCGACGGCAGCGTTTGCGGACAGCGCCCGGAGGCAGGAGAGGGCGGGCTCAAGCTCGATTGCGGATCAGGACTCGGTGCTGCGACGCATGTCACCGCGACCTTCGCGTTTGCTGCCGTAGCCAGCGGAATCCAGAAGTTGCTGGCCGAGCGGAAGGGCCCCGCGTCGGCCTGATCGCGAAGCGGCCTCACGGCCTTCGCGATCCATGTCGTCGAACACGCTGGACATCCGTCCGATCCCTACTGCCGCTCGAAGCAACCGAGATCGCGCGGAGTGTTGACATCGACAACCCATGGCAAATCGACATTTCGCGGTTTCAAGTTTAGGTCAAACAGGTTGAATCCGTCGTTCCACTCCCGATCCAGCGCGGGCGAATCGGGGGCGAGCTGGAAATCGTGATTGAGCGGATCGACAAATCGCGGATCGTTCTGTTCGACGAGCGGAAATCCCGACAGGCCGTCTGCATTGCGGACCATCAGCGTGAACGCCGAGGTTTGCGCCGTGATGTTTTCGAGCAGCGCTGCGTCATCGGTGAAAATCGAACCGTGCAGATAGATCGCATTCTGCCCGGTGATCAGGGCGGCATGGACCTCGTTTTGCGTGACGGTCGCGGATTCGATGTAGATCGAGCCGAACCCCTGGGCGTCCACGAGGTTTTTCTCCAGCGCATTTCCCTCGATCAACGCGTTCTTGAAGTGGATTTCCTGTGCCCAGTCCGTTTGCATGTCGGAGATGTTCTGCACCAGGTTGTAGCCGGCATTGCTTCGCAAACTGGAATTCCAGAAGCGGGCGAATCCCGCCGCGCCCTTGCCCTGGTTGCGGATCGAGACCAGTGCTCCAGGGCGCAACGCGCCTTTGCTGTCTCTCGCCTCGTTCTCGCTGAACACATTGCACGAGATCGCCACGTTGCAGTACGCGAACGATCCGCCACCGACGGGAGGCGCGCTGGCCGAGACGTGGATTCCCCCGAATACCGGGGTGGAATCTTCCGCGCGGATATCCACGGCGGCGAATCCGCCTTCCTCGCTTGCATGATTCCGGTAGGCCGTGATGCCGCTGGCGTTGAACGCGGCAGAGGTATTCGGCCTGTCATTGAAAACATGGACGCCTCCGCCAATGCGCGCGGAATTGTCGGCGAATGCGGCTGGATCGAGACCAGGACTCGTCTCGAACATTTCCATGGCGCCACCATCGATGGCAAGGCCGCCGCCATTGTTTCCGGCGACGTTCTTGAAGAATCCGCTGCGGTTTTTCCCGTTGCGATTGAACAGGACAGCATCGCGCCCCATCCAGACGCCACCGCCATTGTTGAACGCATGATTGCGCTCGACCAGCAATCCGGACACGGTGCCATTCGCGTATCGCGCAAACATTCCGCCGCCGTTACCGCTTGCGATGTTCCGATCCAGGACCAGGCGTTCCGCCGTGACCCGGATGGTATTGAGATCACTGCCGACTATTGCCAGCCCGCCGCCGTTGTGCGCCGTGTTGCGCGAAATGCGCACGTCCTTCAACTCCACACGGGTCGCCGCTTGAATGACATTGACTCCACCGCCCGTGGAATCCTCTCCGGGAAGTACCGCCCCTTCGATCTGCAGATTAACGAGAACCAATGCGCCCGCACTGGCTTCGATCACCGATCTCGGTCCGCCGCTACCGTCGAGCACGGTCGGCGGACCCAGTGGATTGGCGCTGGCGCAGTTGGGGTAGCCTCCGCGGATGGCCAGCGTATCCGTGTCGGTCTTCGTGATCGCAATGTGGTCGAAGACCATGTTGTTGGCCAGGCGGACTTCATCGTCCTGTGCGTTGGTGTTCGTGATCGCTAGGGCTGCCTGCAGCGAGTGGACATGGCAGGCAGGATCAGCTCCCACGGTGATCGTTGCTGCCTGCAGTTCCGCCTGCACGAGTGCGATCGCTGCCGTGACGAGAATCAAACGGATGGATTTCATCGAACACCTCGAAAGTGATGTCTGTCGAACCGCACTTGAGACGCCACAAGTGCAGGCTTCCTTTTTTTTGTTAATGGGCCCGACATCGGCGGCGTTGATCGGTCGTCCTCGATTTCGCGGCTCTGGCTGGGTTTCTGCCGGGCTTGAAGAACTCGACGCGATTCGATGCCGGAATCCGCCATCGGAACGATTTTTCGAGGCCACCGGGTTTCCTCGAGCGTTCCGCCTGCCGCCAATTCATTGCCGTCCTGGCCAGGCTATTCGTCGCGAACCAAGGGAGGGGAAGGGAAGGGTGGCGGATCGTGCGGACGAGCAATGCCCGACGGAAGGCCGCATCGTTCCATCAGCCCGCTTCCGAATCGGCTTCCGACGGTTCTTCAGATCCGGATCAAGCGCGCCGGTCGGTCAGGGCGGTGGCAGACGGAACAGTCGTCGTGCGTTGTCACTGGTGATCGAGGCGATCTGGTCTTCACTCTCACCGCGCAATCCGGCTACCGCGCGCAACACCTCGACGAGCAGGGCAGGTTCGTTTCGTTGCCCCTGGTGACCGTGCAATGGCTGATCCGGAGAATCGGTTTCGAGCAGGAGGTATTCCAGCGGCATGCGAGCGACGATTCCGCGCAGGCGTTGCGCACGCGGATAGGTCACCGGCCCGCTAATGCCGAGCGAGAATCCGAGTTTCCAGAACGCCTCTGCCTGCTGTTCGCTGCCCGAGAAGCTGTGCACGACGCCGCGCAGCGGGCCGAGCTTGCGAAAACAGGCGGCCACTTCGTCGAACGCCCGTCGTGCATGCACGATGACGGGCAGGTCGTGTTCGCGCGCCAGTTCAAGCTGGCGATTGAAAAAGCGAAGTTGCGCATCGCGATCGAGACCTTCGACATGGAAGTCGAGACCGCATTCGCCAACCGCACAGGGACGCTCGGACCGGATCAGTTCATCGAGCCGATCGAGATGATCGACGCGATGTTCGGCGAGGTACATCGGATGCAGGCCGTAAGCCGGAAACAATCCCGCCTGTGCGGCACAGAGGTCACGCAACGCGTTCCAGTTCGATGCGGCAACGGCGGGCAGGATCTGCCGGGTCACACCCGCGCGGTGAGCGCGCTCGATGACAGCGGCGCGGTCGGCATCAAACGCGTCGGCATCCAGGTGGGAATGGCTGTCGACCAGCGCGACCATCGCGGAACTATCGGGCGACCAGCCAGGCGGCGAGGCCGAGGAACATCGCAAGGCTGACGATATCGGTCGCCTTGGTCAGGAAGATGCTCGATGCCGTCGCGGGATCGGCACCGATACGCTTGAGTATCTGGGGAACGCCTGCGCCGACGATGCCTGCGATCGCGCAACTGCCCGCCATCGCGACCCAGGTGATCACGGCAAGAACGAGTGCATCGGGATTCCCCTGGTGCCAGGCCAGCGCATACATCGCGAGGCCGCCGAGCAGGCCGGTCAGCGAGCCGTTGATGAGGCCAAGCCATGCTTCCTTCAACGTCAACCGCCAGCCCTGTCCCGGCTTGAGTTCACCGAACGTCATGCCGCGCAACGTGACCGCGAGCGCCTGGCAACCGGTGTTGTTGCACTGGTCGGACAGGACCGGCAGGAAAACCGCGAGCAGGACAATCTGGTTGATCGTGCCCTGGAACGCGCCGACCACCGAAGCGGTAATGAAAGTCGCGAGCAGATTCAGCTGCAACCAGGGGTGGCGAAAACGCAGGCTGCGCGACCACGACGTGCTCAGGCGCTCTTCCTTCTCGACACCGACCATCGATCCGGCCTGAGCACTGATCTCGAATGCCTGCTCTTCGAACAACACCGAACCTCGAACGACGCCGATCAGATGCCCCTCGCTGTCACAGACCGGGTAGACCGGATAGTGGCGGCGAACGACCTCGCGCATCGCATCGACCACGTCGGTTTCGGGCCTCAGCGCAAACGGATGCGAAACCATGATTTCTTCGAGGCGCTGATCGGGGCGCGCGAAAACCATTTCACGGAACGTGACGACACCGACCAGGCGAGCGGAGGAATCGACTACGAAGACGTAGGTGATCAGGGTTCGCGAAGCAACCGGCCGCAATCGCTCAAGTACATCGGCGACCTGCGCATCGGCTTCGAAAGATTCGGGTGCAGGTTCGGCCAGGCGTCCAACCGAGCCCTCGGGCCAGTTGCGGCTGGCGAGCCAATGATCGGTTGTGTTGCGTCCGGCAGCCATCGTGATGCGGCTGCGCCGCTCGGGTCCGAATCGATCGAGCACGGCAAATGCGCGTCCCGGTCCGATCGCCTGGAGCAGATTGATGATCGTGTGATCCGGCAGGTCAGCCAGACGATTGGCGGCGGCCACTGCGTCCAGATTCCGCAATTCGTCGAGTAACGATGCGTGGTCTTGCATGGGAGGTCTTTCCAGGGAAAGGCGATGCTAACCGATGCGCATTGGTCGCGGTAGGACAGGCATGCCGTGCGCCCGCGAACACGTGAACGGGCGATTCAGTCCGTCGACAGCAGGTTCTGCCCGGGTTCATCGAGCGACAGCCAATCTTGCGCGGGCGTTCCGGTTTCGCGGGCGCAATTGAGTAGCGAGGAAAACAGCATGTTGAATCGGATTTTGCTGGCAAGTGCGACGGCGATCCTGGTCGCGTCATTCTCGATCGCACAACCGGTCCAGGCACGTGGTTACGAGTCACGCGGATACCAGCGTGGCTGCGACAATTGTGGGCGCGTCATCCGGGTCGAGTCGATCGGCCAACGCCGCAACCACCTCGGCGGCGGCACCGTGCTCGGTGCGATCGTCGGCGGAGCACTCGGCAACCAGGTCGGCAAGGGTGATGGACGCAAGGCCGCAACGATAGCCGGTGCGCTGGCGGGTGGAGCAGTCGGCCACGATATCGAGAAGAACAACCGCAGATCGCGGAGCTACTATCGCATCGTGGTGGACATGGATCATGGGCGCATCCGCACGTATGAGCAGGACGAAGACTATCGTCTGCGACGTGGAGATCGCGTCTACATCGACAATGGATACGTCGTACCGGCTCGCTGATCGCAGCTGGATGTCACGCAGAAAAAAAGCCGGCGAAAGCCGGCTTTTTTTCAATAGACTGCCCCTTCAGTTGACTCGATAGAAACTGTGCGCGCCGATCACGGCCAGGGGTTGTCCTTTCATCCAGGCGGGCGAAGCATGTTCTTCGGCAACGAAATGATCGGCATTCGGCACGACGAATTCGCGCTTGGCTACCGGCAAGTCCCACATCTGCAGCGCATGGTCCGCGATCTTCCACGCGCTGTCCCATGCGACCGGGTTGCGCAGAAGGTAATTCTTGTTTGTTGTGGAAATGGCGAACTGCATGCGTGAGCTGACAACTTCACATATGTCGTCACCCCAGCGGCCGTCTTCGCGGCGACGCATGGCGACTTCCGCAACGGCGGCCTGGCCGAGCTGGGTCTCGCTGCGCGCCTCCAGATAAACCATGGCGGCCAGACACGTGCGATCGGCTTCTTGCTGAGGCAGGACCGAGGCCAGCCAAAGTAACCATGCCAATTTCATTGTGAGCGTTCTCCTGCTGGGAATCAGGCTTCGGAGATGCGGGTCGACTTCTGTTTCGAGTCGATCACTGCGCCTCGTCTTCCTGGTGTGTCCGACAAGAACCATCCGACACTGCAAACCGCCACATGGTTTCATCGCGCACCGGCAAGATGCGAAAAGTCCGAGCAGCGGCGTTGGATTTGATTCAACCTGCGCGCTTCAATGCGGCGTCTGGTTGGGGATCCGGCGTCTGCCTGTCTCGGCAGTCGCGCTGTCCCTGGTTTTCGTAAGCCTTCTCAATGACGATCGAACAGCAAGCTGAACATCTGTACATGAAAGCATCTGGCGGGAAATGACACCGCCATTCATACGACTCGGCGCGGAGATTACTTGCTTGCGATCCTGTTGTCACTCAAAAATTGCAACGCGGATGAATGAGCCATTCAGGTTGACGGGCGCAAATCACTCGTTCGATTATCACGCATAATATACGTTGATAGAATAGAACTATTCTCTTTGCACTTCCAGGCGCGAGTCTGCGATGTCCGCTTGCGCGCTGACTATTTGTAGCCGTAGAAGCCGCTGAGCATCTGCTGATCGCCGGCATAATCCTTTGCCGTCGCGGGAACCAGTTTGGTGATGCCGAGCTCAAGCAGCAGCTCGGCCAGCTCGGGAGCGCCATCCGCGTTGAGCAGGGCATCACGCACCTTGTTGCGGAGTTCTTCAGGCACGTTCGGCGCGGCAAGAATTGCCGGACCTGAAAATTCACGCGAAGTGAATATCGTGGCCAGGCCCGGGTTTCCGTAGGTCTCGAGCATCCATGTGGGGAAGATGGTCGCTTCCGCTTCTCCGCCATTGAGGATATCGAGGCTGTCGCGCCAGGACGCAGCGCCCGATTTGATCTCCGGTTGCTGGACCGGATCCGAGAAGATCTGCATGAGCAAGGCATATCCGAGGCTCGGTGCCGGCATCGTCGAAATGCGCGATCCAAGCAGGTCACGCGGCGACTTGCCCTCGAAGTCGGCATTTGCAAGCAAGGTGTATGACGTTGCCTGCGCCCTGCGCACCAGCGGCACGAACTGGGAATGCTGGATGCGGTAGTCGGCGAACTGTGCTTCGTCGTACGAAAAATCGGTGACGTCCGGCTTGAGTATGTCGCGCCAGTAGGTCGAGTAATTGGCGGCGGAAACCAGAACGAATTTCTCGCCCGTGGTCTTGCTCAGGTACTCGAGCAGCGGCTTGTAGATTTCCGCGGCGGCGGCCGGCGTATAGGTGGGTTCCGGCATGAACCGGTACTCGGCGGCGTGCAGCGGACTCGCCAGAACGACTGCAGCCGCAATCAGGGCGCATGCCCTGCGGCGCATTTGTGTGGATATCGTTGGTCTGCTCATGCGATCGTTTCCTCTGTCGTCACGTGGTCATGCAAGTGCCATACCATCTTGTCAGCCCGGGTTCGGCGCACCCATACGCTCAACCACGACCGGATCTCCGCAGGCCAACGCCAATCCTGCGCCGCGCGGGCAGTCGATGGGAACTATCGCAAGGGCTTGACAGGTTCTGGAATCCAGACGTGCGGCGTAAAGAATTGTTCCGGACATGGCGCCTGAAGCGGGCACATGCAGCGTTTCACCCGACGCCGGAATACGTTCACTCTCGATCCTGACCAGCGCGCTGCTGCGCTTGTTGCCGCCGCGAAAGTGCAGGCGCGCGACGATTTCCTGCCCCGGATAGCAGCCTTTGTTGAGGCTGATCGCACCGAGTCGATCAAGACCCAGCGCGGCTGCCGTGAATTCCGCGCTGGCTGCGTCGTCTATCCACGGCAATCCTGCTTCGATGTCGGCAAGCCGCCACGCGTTGAGCGCGGCGGGGTCGATCGAGTCGCTGTCTGTCAACGGCCGCAGAACGGCGCGGCGACTGCTGGCGCCAGTCAGTTGCAGGCTCCAGCCACTGTCGGCCTTGAGCAACTGGCCGGGCGCCGATTGCGCAGGAGCGCCCTCAAGCAACGCGAAGTCCTCGCACGCAGTCAACACGACCTTCGAGCGAAACACGAAACGCGAGAGCTGTCCGGCAATTTCGGTGGAACGTCCGTATGGCAACCAGGCCAGCAGACGCTCGGCATCCGGGCGGAGCAGGGCGAATACATTGCGCACGCGACCCTGCGCATCGAGCCAGGCACTCCATTGCCAGTTCAACTCGCCCAGCGAGCTGACATCGCTGCTGAACTGGGCATTCGCGAATGCGAGCGAATCCTTGCCGGAAATCTCGAGAATCTGGGCGTGATCGAGCAGGCTGGGCACGTCGGAATGCATGGATCAAATGGCGCGGAACACCACCATGCGTCCTAATCTTCGGCAACGCAAGCGCAACCGCGGGTTGTCAGAATCCGCCACGGGCATTAAGATTTTGTGGCTGACCAGCCCATGTCGAAGCCCATTCCCGACCCCGAATTCGTGCCGCCGCCGTCCGCCCAATCCGAGCGGGACGACGCGGCGTGCGCTCCGGAGCAATCAACGGAAATCGGCGGACGCGTCGGTCCGGATCCCACGCGCTACGGCGATTGGGAGAAAAACGGTCGCTGCATCGATTTCTAGACAGTGTCCCGATTGTCGGGCCGCCAGCCAAACGTACAAGGCCAGCCACATGCCTCCAACTGTCCGCCCGTTGTCTCCACACCTCCAGGTGTATCGCTGGCAGATCCAGATGGCCACCTCGATCCTGCATCGGGCTACCGGCGTGATCCTGTTCATCGGCAGCCTGCTGATCGCGGCAGCCTTGCTCGCGCTTGCGAGCGGAGCGGAAGCCTGGTCGTGCGTGACCGGGCTCGCCGGATCCTGGTTCGGCCTGACCGTGCTGTTCGGCTGGACCTGGGCGCTCGCCTACCACTGGCTCAATGGCATCCGCCACCTGCTGCAGGATGCGGGCTGGGGATTCTCGATCGCGAGCTTCGTCGCCAACGGCTGGATCTCGGTGATCGGAAGTTTCGTGCTGACCGGACTCGTCTGGACGTGGGTCTATTGCTGCGGGGGAATCGCATGAGCCATTTCGATCCGTTGCGCAACCCGATCAAGAACGCCCGTGGCCTCGGTTCGGCCAAGGAGGGCGTCCATCATTTCATCGTCCAGCGCATCACCGCGCTCGCCTTGCTGGTCCTGGCGGTCTATTTCGTCGTCCTGATCGTGAGTCTGGCCGGTGCGGACTACGCGACGGCGCGTGCCGCGGTCGCGCATCCGTGCAACGCGGTCCTGCTGGTCGCCTTCCTCGTCGCGATGTTCTGGCATGGCCAGCTCGGCATGCAGGTCGTGATCGAGGATTACGTGCACACGCCATGGCTGGCGATGAGCTGCCAGCTCGCCGTACGCGTGGCCTGTGCTTTTGCTGCCCTGGCGAGCGTTTTCGCTGTGGTCCGAATCGCCTTGGGGGCTTGAGCATGTCTGCGTACACGATCCAGGAACATGAATACGACATGGTTGTCGTCGGCGCCGGTGGTGCCGGGCTGCGTGCGACCTTCGGCCTCGCTGCCAAGGGCTTGAAGACGGTCTGCATCACCACGGTCTTTCCGACGCGATCGCACACGGTGGCGGCGCAGGGCGGAATTTCAGCAGCGCTCGGCAACATGGGCGAGGACGACTGGCGCTATCACTTTTTCGACACGATCAAGGGTTCCGACTGGCTCGGCGACCAGGATGCGATCGAATACATGTGCAAGGAGGCCCCGGCCGCGATCATCGAGCTGGAACACTACGGCGTGCCGTTCTCGCGTACCGAGGACGGCAAGATCTACCAGCGCCCGTTCGGCGGCATGACCACCCGGTACGGCGAAGGCCCGGCGGCGCAGCGCACTTGTGCAGCGGCGGACCGGACCGGGCATGCCATGCTGCACACGCTGTATCAGCAGTCGCTGGCCCACGACGCGCGCTTCATGATCGAATATTTCGCCCTGGACCTGATCTGGGACGATGAAGGCGTCTGCCGTGGCGTGCTCGCCCTCGACATGGCCGAAGGCACCCTGCATCTGTTCCGCGGCCATGGTGTCGTTCTCGCCACCGGCGGATACGGTCGCGCCTACTTCAGCGCCACATCCGCACACACCTGCACGGGAGACGGCGGCGGTCTCGTGCTGCGTTCCGGCCTGGCCCTGCAGGACATGGAGTTCGTGCAGTTCCATCCGACCGGCATCTACGGTGCCGGCTGCCTGATCACCGAAGGTGTGCGCGGCGAAGGCGGCATCCTGCGCAATTCCAGTGGTGAGCGCTTCATGGAGCGCTATGCGCCGCACTACAAGGATCTTGCTTCGCGCGACGTGGTCAGCCGATCGATGACGATCGAGATCCGCGAAGGCCGGGGCGTCGGCGCCGAGAAGGATCACATCCTCCTCGACCTGACCCACCTCGGCCCCGAAGTGATCCACGAGAAGCTGCCGGGCATCGCCGAAAGCGCGCGCATCTTCGCCAACGTCGATGTGACAAGGCAGCCGATCCCCGTGCTGCCCACCGTCCACTACAACATGGGTGGCATCCCGACCAACTACCACGGCGAAGTCGTGCAGAAGGTCGGCGAAAACCCGGATCAGGTCGTTCAGGGCCTGTATGCGATCGGCGAAGCCGCCTGCGTGTCGGTACATGGAGCGAACCGGCTCGGCTCCAATTCGCTGCTCGACCTCGTCGTGTTCGGTCGGGCCGCGGCCAACCGCTGTGCGCAGACGATCAAGCCGGGCGCCAGCCACAAGGTTCTGCCGGCTTCGGCCTGCGACAAGGCGCTGGCCAATCTCGACAAGCTGCGCAACGCCAATGGCGCCTCACCGACCGCCGAAATCCGCCTCAACATGCAACGCACGATGCAATCCGACGCCGCCGTATTCCGCACCTCGAAGACCTTGAGCGAAGGTTGCGAGAAGATGGCGAAGATCTTCACGAGCTTCGAGGACGTCAAGGTCAGCGATCGCTCGCTGGTCTGGAATTCCGACCTGATCGAGACCTACGAGTTGCAGAACCTGTTGTACAACGCGGTGGCGACGATCACCTCGGCCGAGCAGCGCAAGGAAAGTCGTGGCGCTCACGCGCATGAGGATTTCCCCGATCGCGACGACGCCAACTGGCAGAAGCACACCCTGGTCAAGGTAGATGGGAAAGGCGCCTCGAGCTTCGATTTCCGACCGGTGCACATGTACACGCTCAGCGACGATGTGGGCGTGGTGCCACCGAAGAAGCGGGTGTACTGAGTGCGGAGTTCGGGAATGGGGGATTGGAAACAGGGATTTGTGACTGACAGGAGAGAGCGATGAGTGGAACGTTCGGACTCGGCTATTTCATCTGGATCGCACTGGTCATTGGCGCAGGGATGGTTTTCCGTCGCTGGTATCGCGGCAGCCAGCAGCGCAGTGAGCTGGTGTTCTGGGTCCTGTTCTTCCTGCTCTGTCCTCCGCTTGCGGTCATTGTCTATTTGATGCTCAAGATGCCGCGGATCACGGTTACGGTTCGCACGGAGAACCCGAGTCATGGCTGAGTTTGCACTTCCTAAAAACTCGAAGGTCCAGCAGGGCAAGCGGTTTCCGGCCAAGCCCGGCGCGAAGAACGTGCGCGAGTTCCGCGTCTATCGGTGGAATCCCGATGACGGCGAAAATCCGCGCATCGACACCTACGAAGTCGATCTGGCGACCTGCGGACCGATGGTCCTCGACGCCCTGATCAAGATCAAGAACGAGATCGATCCGACCCTGACCTTCCGCCGTTCCTGTCGCGAAGGCATCTGCGGCTCGTGTGCGATGAACATCGACGGTACCAATACGCTGGCCTGCACCAAGGCGATCGAGGATTGCTCGAAGGGTGATGTACCGATCTACCCGCTGCCGCACATGTCGGTGGTCAAGGACCTGGTTCCGGACCTGACCCATTTCTACGCGCAGTACGCTTCGATCAAGCCCTGGTTGCGCACGCAAAGCGCGCCACCGCCGAAGGAACGCCTGCAATCGAAGGCAGATCGCGCCAGGCTCGATGGCCTCTACGAATGCATCCTCTGCGCGTGCTGCTCGACGAGCTGCCCGAGTTACTGGTGGAACGGCGATCGCTATCTCGGCCCGGCGATCCTGCTGCAGGCCTATCGCTGGATCGTCGACAGCCGCGACGAGGATACCGGCGAGCGTCTCGACGCACTCGAGGATCCGTTCCGGCTGTACCGTTGCCACACGATCATGAACTGCACGCGAACCTGCCCGAAAGGCCTCAATCCGGCCAAGGCGATCGCCGAGATCAAGAAGCTCATGGTCGAGCGTCGCAGCTGAGACTGCGCCGCGGCGTTGCCGATGGATGCCGAGTACAAGCGTTTGCGCTGGCGTTGCCGCCGTGGCACACGTGAACTCGACCAGTTGCTGGGCTGGTGGCTGGAAAATCGCTACGCCGATGCGCCTGGCGAACTCCGCAATGGCTTCGCCGCGCTGCTCGAGCAACAGGATCCGCAATTGTGGGACTGGCTGGTCGGTCTCGGTGCTCCGGCGGATGCTGTCCAGGCGGGCGTGATCGATGAAATCCGCACCCAACATCGCGTTTGACTATCGTCCTTGCCGAGGCATCGCGATCGCCCTTTGCGGCGTGACCCTGCTCGCAGCGATCGCCGCGGTGCTCAGCGGCCTGGATCCACTGGCCAAGCTGCTGATCGCCGGCATCGCGGTTGCCTCGGGCGCAGCGGCCTTGCACCGCCATCTCGCCGCGAAGACGGTCCGCATCGCGCATGGCGCCGGCGGCTGGGTACTGGTCGATCGCGAGGCGACCGAGACACCGGTTGCGTTGATCGATCACATCGGTCGCGGGGTTCTGCTCGTGCTCGGATTCCGCGATGAAGGCGGACAGACGCAGCGCTTCGTGCTGACCCCGACGAACTGCGCGGCCGATCTGCGCAGGCGCCTGATCCTCACCCTGGCAGCAGGCCCCCGGCGACGTCCGCCTATCGCCGGGAAGTGACGGTCGCGCCTTGCCCGGACCCCATCGCTTCCGGCACTCTTCCCGTTCCGCGCTGTCTCCATGGGTTGCACCGGTTGTTGCGGTGCCCAACAAGGATCGTATTCCGGCATGTTCCGACCGCTCGAACTCTTCATTGGCCTGCGTTACACGCGCGCCAAGCGTCGCAATCACTTCATCTCGTTCATTTCGCTGGTGTCGATCCTCGGCATCGCGGTTGGCGTGACTGCACTGATCACGGTCATTTCGGTCATGAACGGATTCGACAAGGAGTTGAAGGACCGCATTCTCGGCATGGTCGCCCATGCCACGGTGGAAGGTGTCGATGAGAGCGTGCGCGAGTGGCCGGAGGCGCTCAAGCGCGCCGAGAGCAATCCGCATGTGCTGGGTGCCGCGCCGTACGTCGAGCGCGAAGCGATGCTGCAGGGCGAGCGCGTGTCGGGCTCGATCGTGCGCGGCGTCTTGCCGGAACTCGAACCGAGGGTTTCCGAAATCGATCGCAAGATGGTCGACGGACATCTGCAGGATCTCACCCCGGGC
>Ga0116156_10003594_pt1 | contig 13477 bp, 12 predicted proteins | sample AD_UKC045_MetaG_FD_89891 | JGI IMG/M metagenome (GOLD analysis project Ga0116156, IMG submission 89891) | Active sludge microbial communities of municipal wastewater-treating anaerobic digesters from USA - AD_UKC045_MetaG | ecosystem: Engineered > Bioreactor > Anaerobic > Digestate | place: USA... | reverse complement strand
TAGGTGTTGTAATATACTGCGTAATAATCGTTTAGTAATACTTCTTGATGAATCCCAATAGAATTTTGTGGATGTACAATATAATCTGTTGCGTTAATTAAATCTAGTTTTAAGTTAGATAAATCGCGTGTAGGTAAATTTGGATTGGTATTTTGATTTCCTACTGAGACTTGAAGATTCGCATATCCTGCGTGTCTGTTCCAATCATAACTATGAATCTGTACACTTAATTCTCTGTGATTCAGATTGGTTCTGATATAATCACAGAAACGTCTGTAAGCAGAATTAAAAGGATGAATATTGATACGAGACGGATCACTTAAAGATTTTGAATTTGTATAAGGATTTTGATTTGTCCATTTCACCTCTCTACCGGCTCCAGCAACCATGAAATAACGTGCATTCCAATCTATAAATGCTTTATGAGCTACAGGTACAGTAATAAAATCGTCATTTGGATGAGGCATATTGATGATTACAGGGATCTGAGAAGACGTGTTTATAACGAAGAGACCCCATCCATAAGAGAAGCTTCCTTCTTCATCGTCTTCAAGAGTTTCAAGCGTTCCATTATCATCATAATAATCCATATTCAGATTTTCTCTGAGGATATGATATTGTCTGTTAGTATCTGTATCATTAAAAACAACAATATGATAAGGAATCGCATTGTCATTTAAAATAATTTCTGCAGTCTCAAAATCAGCAGAGATAAATAAATCTAAGGCAGTTTCCCAAGCAGTAACTTCAGAGGCTGTTGGTGTTTTATAGTTACCAAATCCTGTTGTTTGTCTGTCATAAGGTGCATACAAATTATAATTTGCGGATGCTATACCTTCTGATACATGACTTAACCAGTTGTCATACTGACATTGTGGTGCACTTCCATAGAGAAATGCTTTGAATGATCCAGTTTCTTCAACAAATGCATGTGCTGAAAGAATTAACAGAATCATACTTAAGCAGATGATGCTTTTTTTCATTTTATCCCCTATAATCGTATTTTTATTTAACTATACGCAAAAAACATTCCATTGACAAGCTTTTTTTTTAAAAAAATCAATCTGATTTAAAAAAGAGGGTTAAAAATATTTAAAAAGGGGTTTAAATTATTCTCTTGTAGTATCTTTTAGTATATTTTTACTGTTCTTTTGAGGACAACCCATTCATTATCTTTACGAATGAGATAGTTACTTATTTGTGCAATTCTGTCATAATTTGCAAATCCTCTGACTTCCTGATATATAATCAAGGCAAAATGATCGTTTTTTTTGTTTACAGCTTTTAATTCAAAAGCGACAGGGAAATTACCCCATAATTCTATTTCTTTTATGAGTTTGCCTTTGAGATAGATACCAGAATCATCCAAAATTGTCTTCTTCTTTTCCTGAGGAATTAACAGGGAATCTTTATCCGAGAGATACAATAATGCCTGATAATTTGGTAAATATTTTCCAGAAAAATCAAGATATGGCATTGAATCAGATTTAAGTAAAATCTTTGGATATTTATTTTTTAAATCTATTATGAGAATATTTTGAATACCACCGCTTCCTCCTGTTGATGAAGAAATTAAAATATAGTGGCGTTTTGCTTCTGATGTTTCAGCTTCAATTGATGTTGATAACATACTACTCAATTTAAAATGGTATCCATTACCATACTGCTCAGGTAAGTGATAAATCATTTCTTCCAGATGATTCCCTTCGTCAGTATAAAGCCAAACATGTTTTAAAAATAAACAGTTATCTTCGAAAGGCTGCCCTAATAAGTATATAAATTGTTCTTTGTCATTTTCATAAACATTTCTCTTAATAACATCCAGAATATAAGTATTAGCTGGTAAATCCAGTTTTTCCTGATTGCTAAAAATGGCTTTTTCTATTATGATTTCATTATTTGAAGTGTTATTATTCAGAGTAAAAGAGATACCATGATTAATCCACTTTTTATAACTGTGAGTTTCATCAAAAGGGACTTGAAAATGCTTATTCATCATTTTCACAAACTGCTTACTTTTTCTCTTAGTTGTGGTTACATTTATTGAAATTAACTCATTTTTCATGTTAAAATTAAATTTTAACTCTCCAAATTCTTTTAAATAGGAAGGAAACTGTGTTGTACTGACAGACTCAGGACTTACGTTATGAAAAAGCAAAAATAAGTCAGAGGGCAGCTCAGTTTGTCTGCTTACTTGCTTTGAAAGCATATTGGTACTGATAATAAGTATAAAAAACAGGATAATTCTGCTTTTCATTTTTACCTCATATATCTTTTTTTACTTATTGAAAGAGAGATACTCTCAGTTTATTTTTAACATCATTTGAAATGCCGGTATCAAAATTATGAAATGGGGAGAGTTTTACTAATTGCTTTTCTGGAGAAATGGAGATATCCAGGTTTTGGATTTGTCCTGAGTTGACAGCATCTAATATAGTTGTTCCTATCAGTTCATAATCCGTATTTTCAGAAATGAGAATAATATCTTGAAATTCCGGTTTGTTATAAAATAAATCAGTTTCTAAGCCTATTGAATATTGTCTGATTGTTTGAATTTTCTTAAGAATAGTAAAGTATTCTTTATCACTCGCAATAAAATAAACAACAGAATTTTGTTTGATTAGTTTATCAAACAGGTTGTCCATTGCCTGTGCCTGATACTGGTTTTCCAAATTGACGTTAATAATACTGATGTTTCTTTGATAATCATTGTTAAATTCTCTTACACCACTCATAAAAGCATTTTGATACTGATAATAGAAAGATCTTTCATCGTAAAGAAAAGCGATTTTTCCTTGTTCTCCCTCTTTGCTTTCAACCCAATATGCGGCTATATAAGCAAGTTGTTTTATAATTTTCTGATTATCAAACGTTATATATTTAATGTTCTGCAACTTATTATGAATACTGGTATCAACGGGGATGTTCCGTAGAACAATAAAATTAATCTTAGGGTTTTGAGTTGCAATTTGTACTAATTTATCTTCAGGGTAGTCAGTTAAAATAAAAATGAATTTTCTTCCAAAATCTTTAATTTGTCTTTGCATTTCATCTTCAAAAGAAAAGGATGAATTTATATCAAGATAATCGAGTCTGATATTACTCTTTTCAAATATTTTTTTCATTGATTTGTATAATAGATTAGACCGGCTTAGATTTTTTTCACTATCAGCATCCTTGATTACTACAAAATCTGAATGAACAATGTTTTTATCCTGTTGAATACAAGATACTGTCAGTATTATCATTAAAATGAGCAATAATTTTAATTTGTGCTCAAGTTTCATTTATCCTCCTGTATTTGGCAAACTTCCTGTTTGCGATCATCTATTCCTGATGATTTTCACATTAACATTTAAACAATATCTGAAATGATTTAAAAGTCAAGTCTTTTTTTGAAAAAAGTTTGTTTGACAATAATGACTAAATAAAATTTAATGATACAAGGAGACATAAATGCATTATAATTATTTAAAAAATTGGGTGTTAGAGAATAAAAAAACTGGACTAGCTTTTAAAGATATTATGAAGTTTGAAGATCAATATCTGCTTATGTTCAAAAATTCTAAAGAATCATTACAGATCTGCTTTTCATCTAGTGATCAGTTCTTATTTTTTACAGATTCGTATGAAGAGTTTCAATATGAAAAAGAAGGTGAATTAATTTCATTCTTTACCCATTTAAATCACTCGAAACTGAATCAGATTTCAATTGACGATCATGACAGGATTATTACGCTACATTTTGAAAAGTATAATATTTACAATACATTAGATCAGATAGAACTCATCATTGAAATAATTCCCAAATACCAGAATATCATATTATGCAAAGAAAAGGATGGAAAATGGGTGATTCTCGATTCTCTAAAAAAGATTTCATTTGCTGAGAATAACAGTAGGCAAATACTGCCTGGATTAGAGTATCAGAAACCAGATACAAGTTATGTGACACAAGAACTCATATTTGATTATCCCTTGTTTATCCACCAAACTAAGATTACACAGGAATCAGATAATGCAAACGCTTTTTATGAAATGAACAAATTATTTCATAGCCTTTATTATGATCATATTCTGGAAAAAAGTCTGAATGCAGTTAAAAGACAGTTAATTCAACAGATAAACAAACAAATAAAAAAGAAACATGATAAAATTAGTAAACTTACTGAAGAGCTCTTTTCAGAAGAAACTGCTATTGATTTTAAAAAAAGAGGCGAGTTGTTACTCGCATTTATGAATCAGATTCCTGAGAATGTTGATTCTGTTGTTTTGAATGATTACTATCTGGAGGATAATCCTCCTATAGAAATTAAACTGGATAAAAAACAAAGTTTGAAATATAATGTATCACAATATTTTAAAAAATATAAAAAAGCTCAGTCTGGCAGAGTTAAGGTAGAAGAACAGTTAATTCTTTGTCAACAGGAGATTGAAGCACTTAAGAGAGAACAAGAAAGAATTGAATTAATAAATTCTTACAACGAAGTCAAAGAAACTAAAATTCAAACCCATTCCAAAGAGCAAACGAATTCTATGTATAGAAAGTTAAAGATTAATGATGATTGGGAAATTAATATTGGACGTTCGAATACAGAGAATGATCAATTAACCTGTAAGACTGCCAGACCTGATGACTGGTGGTTTCATACACGAATTTTCAGAGGAACTCATGTTGTTTTGAGAAACTTTAAAAAACAGCAAGTCCCAGACAAATTGTTACTGCTATGTGCCAGACTGGCGGCATGGTATTCAAAAGCTAAAACTTCCAGTAATGTACCTGTTGATTATACTTTAATCAGATATGTGCGGAAACCACGAGGCGCTGCCAAAGGTTTTGTTACTTATACGAAACAGAAAACGATTTATGTTGATCCTATTTCAATAAGGGATGCTGCAGAATTGATTCAAAGGGGAGAATTATAATGGATTTTTATACTTATGTTGGATTACCTTTACTGATTATATTTGCCAGAATTCTGGATGTTTCACTGGGTACATTGCGTATTATTCTTATTTCTAAGGGTTTAAAAAAATTTGCTCCACTCATTGGTTTTTTTGAAGTCTTGATATGGATTGTAATTGTAAAACAAATCATTACAGATGTCAGTCATCCGATCACATATCTGGCATATTCTTTGGGGTATGCATTAGGTACTTATATAGGCATTTATATTGAAGGTAAGTTATCATTGGGAAGGGTAATGATACGAATTATATCTAAAGACGATACGGAAGCACTGGCAGATTTGTTAAGAAAAAATCAATTAGGTGTAACCATTGTCGATGCCAAGGGCAAAGATGGAGATGTAAAAATTCTATTTTCAATCATTAATCGAAAAGATTTAAATGATATTCTCTCAGAACTCAATCAGTTTAATCCAAACATATTCTATACAATTGAAGATATTCATACTGTTAATAAGGGTTTTTTCGGAAAGGCTTCTGAAAATATTAAACAATATAAATAAGCTGATTAAACTTTTTTCAAGCTGAAGCTAAATGTGCTGCCTTGATCTTTATGACTTGTTACCCAAATCTGGGTTTCATGTAAATCTATGACCTTTTTAATAATAAGGAGTCCAAAACCAGTACTACTCTCTCCTGCAGTTGGCCTTGCACTGAATTTTCGATACGTCTTGAACAACTCTTTTAATTCTTTTTCATCTAAGCCTTGACCGTTATCACGAATATTGGTAATCAGGTATTTGTCATTTTGCTCAAAATCAATTTGGACTTCTCCTCCAGAGTTTGTAAATTTTACTGCATTACTAATCAGATTATCAAGGACTTCTTGAATTCTTTCTTTATCGATTCTAACCATGCAATTAGAAGATTCTTTTTTGATAATCAGGTTTATATTCTTTTTTTCAGCCAGTTTTTGATAAAAAAATTCTTTTTCTTCAATGACAGCAAGAAAATTCTCTTCTTTGAAATGGAGCACAATTTTTCCCGTTTCAATTGCAGAGATGTTTAATAAGTCAGAAACCATTGAATTCATTCGGTCAGATACTTTTTTGATTAAGATTATATTTTTCATAATTGAGACTATATCTAACTGATTCTGTTTCATTTTGTATTCTGTCAGTTCGCATAATGATTGTACATTTGAAATTGGATTTCTCAAATCATGAACGACTATCCCTAAGAATTCATTCTTAGAATTGTTAAGGATTTCAAGTTCTTTTTTTTGATTTTCGATTTCATGATATGCATTAGCAAGTTCTATATTTTTTAGTCGATATATTTCTAATTCTTTTTCTTTTTTCTCCATGTCGAAGCGTGTTTGCATATTGACAATCTGCTCTTTCATTTGTTCTGAAAACAGTTCTTTTGATAATTTTGAGTATTCCAGATGGTAATGATAAGCATTTTGAAAGTCGTTTTTTTTGGCGTATATTTCAGACGTTGTCAGGTAAATGCTTCTGAGTTTATCTCTGGCATTTATTTTTATTGCTGTGACTGTTGCCTGGCTAATATAATCAAGGGCAAGATCAAAATTCATGTTGAATGAATGACACTTTGCTAAATTCTCAAGTGCATGTATCAGACTTTTATTGTTTCCAGAAATGAGGGCTATGTTTTTTGATTTTTCTAAACAATAAAAAGCTTCAGTTAAATTATTCATTTCATAATGCAAAACCCCAATACTGTTAAGAACGGGTAGATATTTATCTTCAGATTCTTTGTTTTCTTTGAGTTTGCTAATAGCTTTGTGAAAAAAATCAAGAGAAACAGATTGGTAATATTTCATTTGATTATTGTCATACAGCCTCGATTTATTCAAATAGACATTTCCCAGATTATTGTAAATCTGATAAGAATCATTCATAAAGCCCATATTGATTTTCAGATCAAGTGACTGGTTAAAATAATCTATCGCTTTATCAAAGTCTTCCAGTGCCATATAGACGTTTCCAATGTTGTTTAAGACATTGGATTCTGCATAAAGGTCATTGATGTCATGACATAACTTTTGTGAATTCAAGTAATTTTCTAAGGCTTTTGAGTAATCTCCTGTCATGTAATCGAGATTTCCCATAATACGATAAAGAATGTACATTTTATCTGAAAGATGATGATTAAGAGAATAAGAATATGCCGTAAGACATTTTTCTCTACATTTTATATAATTGGTGTCAGTCCATAATTTTTGAACTTCTTCCATCATCATATCGAACTGTTTTTGATGATTGTTATTTAAATTTACATCTTGATTTGATTCTTCCATATACCCTCTTTTTTAAAAGTATATGAAAAAAAATACAATTGTCAAGAATTATTTACTGGACTTTTTTTGCTGCTATGTTTTTCTTTATCCTTTTCAATTTCAAATAAAGATTTTTTGGGTTTTAACTTAGGCAGTAAATTCCATTCCATAATTACTGCATAAATGAGTAATACTATCGCAAGAATTGCTATAATGGCCAGTAATAACTTGAGTAAAATAGGAATCGGATAATCGATGGCACTTAGTTCCTTAAAAAGAACACCTTCATTCAAAGCTACATCAATGATTAGTAGCAGAATTATCAGAATAAATACAAATGTCATATCTCCTGCTTTATCTCTGACATACGTTTAGATGTTTCATGATTACCCCGATCTTCAGTTAGCATTTTATTGCCAGGCTGGCAACTTGTGGTAAATGGCAAGCAGCTTGCTTGTCCTATACCTGATAAAACCACACTTTATCTTGTTATATAATCGGAAAAAATCAGGTCTTCTCAAGTTTTAATTTAATCAGGCGGGTATCAGTTACTACAAAAATACAGTTTTCGAAGGCATCATAGTCACTGATATAGAGTAATTCGGAGTCTAATTCAATTGAACTGATTAATTGTCCTGTTTCATTATTCAGTAATAAAATAGATTTTTTTTGAGGAATAAAGAATATGGTATGCAATAAACGTTTATCTTGCGAAGGAGTGATCAGAAATGGACTTAAATTTTGGTTGAGTGAAGGCATTTTCAGATCAGAATACTGATTTTTCCAAAGAATTTCTCCATCGCTTCTGCGTAAATTAAAGAAATTTGATGAATCATCGCAGGCAATCACACGATTACGGTCAAGAAGATCAAAGTATATAACCGGATGATTAAACTGTCTTTTCCATTTAATCTCTGAGTTTTTCTTATTGTAAACGATGATTTTATCAAATGCAACCAGATACAGATTATCAAGATCAAAAGCGGGTTTCATTGTCAGATCGAATGGCAGGTTTGTTGACCATTCTTTTTTGAGTTCGAGGGAATTATTCTTCAGTAGTATTTTTTCAAATTCTACCTGTAAGTTTATGGGAATTTTATCAAAATCGATATTTCTGATTCTCTGTTGAATCAGATATTTACTTTTTTCAATATTGACTTCAACGTCATTATCGCGAAAAAAGGTGTAATAGACTGAAATCAAGATAACTGCAATTAAGAATACCATGGTAAAGAGATATCTTTTCAAAACGCCTCCTGTTTTAATACAAACTAATACTTCCAAAAATGAAAAATATCTGATTTATCCACTATTTTCATAAATGGAATATGAGTCTGTTTAATTGATTAACAAAAAGGGATGTCAACATGTGTGAAAATATCATAATCTGTTCGACCGATACAAAGAACAAGATTAAGTCCACCATTTGACAAAACTACGGATAAACACTCTGTATAATGTTGGAATGTCATGGAGCATATTAGTGTAAGCGGCATTCGCTAAAGGGCAATAACATTCTTTGTTTTTTATCGATGTTCTTTCTCTTTTTGCCAGATCCGAGAACCAAATTTTCTTAAAATCAAATTGATTTTGTCTTAGATTTCCTAATGATTTTGCTTTTATACAACACATCCACACATCGCCATCCGGAGATATCTGGGTAGAGGCAATACCTGCATAACAGGGGATAATCTGGGTCTTATATTTCAATACTTTTTTTACCAGATTGTAATATTCAATTCTGAAAGCCTGAGTAATCCGATTGACTCTTTTTTTGATTTTTGTATTTTTTATTCTGTGAATCAGATAATCAATGACAGCTTTATAAGAAAACAAAGAGGGTGTAATATCAAGCCCCATTGTGCCTAGCTCAACCCGTTCCTCTGCTATCTCAGTAATGTACTGATCAGGATTCATATTCATGAGCGTATTAGAAATTTTTGTAAAATTGTTTACATTAAACTTGGAAATGACAGAATGAATCCCAATAGAAACGTTATTCAGATTTTTTTTGCGAAGTTCTTTATAAGTTTGTAATACTTTTTGATAATTTCCTTCTACATTTCTGATACGGTCATGTTCTTCGCCTATTCCATCAATGGATAGATTTATGATAATCTGCGATTTAGGGCAGGCTTTGGCAATTTTCTCAACAGATTCAACAATTCTGTTTGTTAGCAATCCATTGCTGGGGATATTTATCATCGCAGGTTTACAGTATTTGTATGCCAATGATGCAATTTCAACAATCTCTTGTTTTAAAAATGGCTCACCACCGCTAAATGTAATCCAATAAGGGCTTTTTCCTATGTTTTTAAAAAGCTTTTCATATTCATCCAAAGTAAGATGATCACATTGCTTTTTATAGATATTGCAGGTATTACATTTTGAATTACAACGATAAGTTAAACTGATGGTATAATTGATAGGAAGGAGTTTAGGAAACCCTGTTAAGTATGATAATTTATAAGCAAAAATACGTGGTAGAATTTCAAACATCTTAGTCTCTGTTTTTGTATTTTAAAGATTTTGAACTGTCAATGGTATTCCATTTGAAAGGGTTAATTCTTTTCACTTTATAATCATAAGTGCCAAGTAAACGGCAGAAAATTTCAAGCTTTGCGACTGCAATGATTTTAATAATATCTTTCGGATTTTTAAAACAGGACTTGATAAACAGGAAAAGCATTAAAAATGGGTCCTGCGAAGTGACCTGATAAGCATGATTTTCTTTTAGCCATAAATGACCCGCTGCAATGCGTCTTCTTTGTTTGATAAAATCAAAAATAGTTTCAGGCCCTTTATTATGAATAATGGCAGAAGAGATGTAAAGCAACTGATAGCTGTTTTCTCTGATAAGTGCTTCAATACTGGCTTCATCTACTGCAGAGTCTGAGGGTATCTCTTCAAAAATTCTGCGAAAAGCAACCATCTCGCCAAGTTTGGGACTTTGCATCGCCATTTCATGATGCAGACTCCATAGCAGGTTGACCGCAAATCCTATAAAAGTAGATTTGCTGTTTTCAGGAACCGGACGCCCGCCTGTCATGCCAATCAGTTTATTTTTAAAAGGTTTAACCAGTTTTTCAATGACATCAGATTCAGGTATTGTATCCGCACTCTCAATCACAAGGATTTTGGAAATCGCTTGAGATATAAATAGATTGATTGCTGCTGATTTCCCATTTCTTTCTTTTTCCTGAATCAGTCGGATAATTGGGTGTTTATCAATAAATGATTGAACAATCTGGTCTGTTTTGTCTGTTGAGGCACTGGATACAACGATAATTTCAACTATCTCAACCGTTTGTAATTTTTGATGAAGTAGTGCCGTAAGAATATTCGCAATGTTTTTTTCTTCGTTATAAGCAAAAACGCCAACACTGCATTGTATTTTTTCTACCATGATAAACCTTTTATTCTGTAGGAATTGATTCAGACTGAGTATTTGACTGTTCAACTTCTTTATGATGATGAACAGCATCTAACACTGCATTAATGTATGGTGCTGAAGTCTCAGAACAGAACTTTTTAGTGATTTCCAGGGATTCGTTAATCACAACCGGAGCGGGAGTGTTAAAAAAAACCATTTCAAATACTGCCAGTCTCATGATGCATAAGTCAACTCTGGCGATTCTTTCGGTTGTCCAGCCTTTACTGTGTTTGTTAATGATGTCATCGATTTCTGACAGAAGGGGGAGGAGCCCTTTTAACAGTTTTTCCGCAAATTTATAGATTTCTTTTTCAGTATCAACATGGTTTTCTTCTGCAACAATCTGAAGTTTCTCTTCGTACTTGTTTAAAAGATCCAGTTCTTGTAAATATTCGTCTCTTTCTTCGTATTCCAGGGCATAGAGAGACTGTATGACCAATTCTCGTGATTTTCTTCTAAAACTCATGATATTCCTGTCTTAATTTATAGAATTGAAAAGATTAACCATTTCAATGGCTGATAGGGCTGCGTCCCAGCCTTTGTTTCCAACTTTTGTACCTGCACGTTCAATAGCCTGTTCAATACTGTCAGTTGTAAGGACACCAAAAATGACGGGTTTATTGGTTTCAAGACTGACAGAGGCGATTCCTTTACTGACTTCTGCACTGACATAATCAAAATGAGGTGTTGCACCACGAATAACTGTGCCAAGACAGATCACAGCGTTAAATCTATCTTTATGAGCAAGCATTTTAGCTGTCAGAGGTATTTCAAATGCACCAGGTACCCAAAATATCTCAATTTCGTCTTCATTTACTCCATGACGATAAAGACAGTCTAAACAACCGCCAAGTAATTTATTATTAATAAATTCATTAAAACGACTGACAATAATGGCATATCTAGCCTCTTTTGAAATCAGCTGACCTTCTGTTGTTTTTGGCATTTTAACCTCTTATTTATTTCTTTGATTTACAATATTAAGCGAATATTAAAATTAGTCAACCAAAATTTTGCCTATTGCTTTTGATCTTCATACATTAATTCTGCAATCTGATTTATAATTATCTTGATAATGAGCTTTGTCATTGTTGATTTATGAGGCATCTAACTTTTCCTGTTTATTTTCGGTTCGCTTTCTTTCAGTATGATCTAGAATCTTCTTCCTCATTCTCAGACTGTCAGGTGTTACTTCCAGTAATTCATCATCTCCAATATATTCTAAAGCCAGTTCGAGAGAAAAAATTCTGGGTGGAATGAGTTTTATGGCATCATCACTGCCAGAAGCTCTCATGTTTGTCAGTTTTTTCCCTTTGCATACATTAATGACCAGATCATTGTCTTTTGTATGTTCTCCAACTATCATTCCTGCATACACTTCTGTATTGGGATGGATAAACAAAGTACCGCGTGGCTGGAAATTGTTGAGGGAGTACCCAAGTGCAATACCCGCTTCCATTGCAATTAGAGACCCATGTTTTGAACTGCTTATCTCCCCTTTATAATCATCGTAATCGTAAAAACATTGGTTTAATATGCCTGTTCCTCTGGTTTCTGTGAGAAATTCATTGCGAAACCCGATTAAGCCTCTGGAAGGAACGATAAACTCAAGCCTTGAATAGCCATCTACAGCAGCACTCATATTAACCATTTCACCTTTTCTTCTTCCCATCAGTTCAATGACTGTCCCTACAAATTCTTCAGAAACATCTACAATTGCAAGTTCCATCGGTTCCAGTAAACGGCCTTCTTCTTCTTTAAAGATTACCTTTGGTTTTGATACCTGAAATTCATAACCTTCTCTGCGCATATTTTCCATTAGAATTGAAAGTTGAAGCTCGCCACGACCTTTGACGATAAAAGTATCTGCAGAGTCCGTTTTTTCTACAACCAGAGAAATATTCGTTTGAAGCTCTTTTTGTAAACGTTCGTAAATTTTGTTTGAAGTTACCCATTTCCCTGAACGACCCATAAAAGGAGAATCATTGATTAAGAATTCCATTGCCAGTGTAGGTTCATCAATATTGATAACAGGTAAAGCAACAGGATTCTCTTTGTCAGCAACCGTTTCGCCGACATCTATTTTTTCAAGACCGGCAATTGAGATAATATCACCAGCCTGTGCCGTCTTGATTTCTTTTTTTAGTAAACCTTCATAAGTAAATAATTTACTGACACGATATAAGATTCTGTCATCATCTCTTTTTATAAGCATGACTTCATCTCCAGTATTGATTGAACCGTTACAAATCTTTCCGGTACCCAGTTTGCCGAGATAGTTATCATATTCAATAGCAGATACAAGCATTTGTAAAGGCAGATTGACATCTCCTTCTGTATCCGGAACTTCTTCTATAATGGTGTCTAGCAGTGGAAAAACATTGTCAGACTGATGTTCAATTTCTCTCAGGGCATAACCTTCTTTTGCTGAAGCATAAACCACGGGGAAATCAAGCTGTTCATCGCTGGCATTTAACTCAATAAATAAATCAAATACCATGTCTAACACATCATGTGGACGGGCATTTGGCCTGTCAATTTTGTTGATAACAACAATCGGTTTAAGGCCTAATTCCAGTGAATTTTTTAATACATATTTTGTCTGAGGCATCGGACCCTCAAACGCATCAACCAGAAGTAAAACACAATCTACCATTTTCATAATGCGCTGAACTTCTCCACCAAAATCAGCATGTCCGGGTGTATCGACTATATTTATTTTATAATCTTTGTAATGAAGAGATGCATTTTTTGAAAAAATGGTGATTCCTCTTTCTTTTTCAATATCATTAGAATCCATGATTCTTTCAGAAACCTTTTCATTATCTCTGAAC
>Ga0116156_10003591_pt1 | contig 13486 bp, 24 predicted proteins | sample AD_UKC045_MetaG_FD_89891 | JGI IMG/M metagenome (GOLD analysis project Ga0116156, IMG submission 89891) | Active sludge microbial communities of municipal wastewater-treating anaerobic digesters from USA - AD_UKC045_MetaG | ecosystem: Engineered > Bioreactor > Anaerobic > Digestate | place: USA... | reverse complement strand
TCTGTGCGAGGATGTTGTAGTTCTCCGTCCACTGCATCATCCACGCCCACTCACCGCACGTTTCGATGAGGGCGCCGAAGTTTGTCGTGATGGTGAGACAGCCTGCCATCATTGCTTCAATGGCTGCAAGACAGGACGTTTCGGGATAGACAGAGGGATACACGAAAACGTGGGCGGCGCTGACTGCTTCGCGCACTTCGTTCTCCGGCGCGGTACCATGATAGACCACGCAGGGATTGGCACGAAGCTCGTCGTATAGCGGCTCATACTGCTCGTCCTGTGCGGCCCTCTCTGGACCATAGAGCTTGAAGGACGAATAGACATCAAGCTGCCAGTCCTGCCGTTGCTCGGCCAGCACCTTCGCGGCCGCGGACAGCAATCCAAGACCCCGATGTGGAGTTGATGTGTAGATGAAACGAAGCTTGCCGTCGAGCTTAGGCTTGGGGAACTCAGCTTCAATGGTAGGAACAGCGTTCTTGATGACGGTGCCCTCGTTGTAAGGGATGCCGAGGAACACGTTGTACATCTGCTGCTGCCAGTGCGACACGAAGACGATGCGATTGAACTTCGTGCGATACGAGGGGTCGCGCAAGCACTGTGAAGCCGGATCTTGGGGCAGATCGTGAAGCCAGAGAATGCGCGGTTTGTCTTCGTGCGGGACCAATTCCGGCCGGGAACAGATAATCTGGACTTTATCGCAAAGCTCTGGCAGGGATTCATTCAAGCGGCCGAGCATTAGCTCCGTTCCGCCACGCGCAACATCATTACTCATCGAAGTCCTCATTGTAGAAAGTTGACGAACGACCTACTTAGCGTCCTTGTAGTCGTTCACGTAGAAGCCGGAACCAACGAGCTTGAAGTTGGGCGCTGAGGGGAGACGGACAAGGGGCTGGAAACACTCGTCACAGCAGATCACGCCCTCATGTTCCGACATATGGTTGTAAGTGCGGAAGGCTAGCTCATAGACTCTTCCGCACTCCGGACACTGGAAGTCCCACCTAGGCACAGTTCTTCTCCAGAGATGGCTGCCTCGGCAGGTACCGCCCCTACGTCTGTCGGTTCATGAACCGACCGTCCTACTATTGAACGACAAGGCATCAAAGTGAAGTTTACGATGGCAGTTTGACGAGCGTGCTAACCGACGCTACTCTGCCTGTTGAGTTATCCCGCTTCAATGCGAAGCTTGTGGTGAAGTTTCTTGTGACAGTTGGAACACAGCACAATGCACTTTACTATCTCTTGCAAAATGCGTTCCCTTGACCATCCCTTCACCCATGCTTGTGCTACATCTATCTCTTTCTCTTTCGGGTCCTCATGATGGAACTCCAAGCACACCGGATCGTTTTCCGTGCAATGCTGGCAACACATCGTCCCTTTCAGTGCTTGGAACCACTTGCGTCTTTCTTCTCGATTTCGCTTGTGTCGTTCCCCAACGGACTTCTTATTACGCTCGTACCATGACTTGAACCAATTCCGATGGCATTCTTTGCAGTCCTTAGAACGCTCCCCCGCGGCTTTGTCGCGCCACGCAAACTCTTCAACGAGGAGGTTCCTCTTACATTTGGTGCATGTTTTTGTCATGCACCTATTTATACTTTGAGCGTTGTTTAGCGTTCAAAGTCAAGTTGGCGGAGGCGCTTGGTGACGATCCAAGACCCCGAGGGTCAAAGCCTCGTGTGCAGAAGCCGCTACACCACACCCCCACAAAAATTGGCGGTCCGTATGGGATTTGAACCCATGGTCTGCGCCGTGACAGGGCACCGGGGACTCCAGACTCCCCTAACGGACCGTATTCAGAGTTTGGCAGGGGAAGAGAGATTTGAACTCCCATCGCAACGCTTTGGAGGCGTGCATAATGCGCGTTATACCATTCCCCCACGAAATTGGTGCCCGCTGATGGAATCGAACCACCGCGGTCTGGGTGTAGGCCAGAAGGTCTACCATTAACCTAAGCGGGCAAAAAGCTGCTGGCGGCAATATTAACGACCTTTGCTCTTATCAGTGGGACGGTCATGCACGGACCAGCATATGTTTGGTGGGCAGGGCAGGAGTCGAACCTGCGATGTTTTCCCGTAGGGTGCCGCGTTTACAGCGCGGTCCAATCGCCACTATGGATACCTACCCAAATGTGTTACTCAACAACGATTTCGTATCGCATCCAACTGCCAACGTTCCACAAAGCAACGACGGGCTCACCCGCAGTGTCCGTTAGCCGATGAAGGCGCAATCGCCCAGCATCAACGATAACCCGACACCGCACATAACGGCACGGCCCCAAGCTTCGATCCATTGGATATACGACAACTGTATTGTGCATTCTATCTCCCAAACCGTTTTGCCATTTTCTTCCGGATGCATTCGATGCACACCGGAACGATGCCCATCGAACGCTTCAAGTTCTCCCGCGCTTCGTGAGATAGCGTCTGCCACGCCTCAGGCACAGGACCATTACACAGAGAGCATGTAATCATAGACAACTGAAGCACTTCATAACCCTATATAGGGTATGATGAACTGCATAACCTGTAACAAAGAGCTAACTGGTAAACAGACGAAATTCTGTTCACGAACTTGCAAGAGCGCGGCGCTCTGTGACTACACGGTACAACGAATTCGCGCTATGGAACGCAAGATCCATTTCGTGAATCTTCTCGGCGGAAAGTGCGATTGTTGCGGTTACCGCAAAAATCTACACTCCTTAACTTTCCACCATCTCGACCCCAACTTGAAGGAACTTGAACTCGACCTTCGCGTTATGGCGAATTATAGTATGGACCGCCTCACTGCGGAAGTTATGCGGTGCCGGTTGCCATGTCGCAACTGTCACGGCGAACTGCACAACCCCACAGGAGAAAATTGGTGGGTGCGGCTGGACTTGAACCAGCATCCGACCGGGTAAGAGCCGGTGGCTCTACATTGGAGCTACGCACCCAAAATTGGAGCCGCTGACAGGAATCGAACCTGCATAACAAGCTTCGGAGGCTTGTGCCTCATCCACTAGACTACAGCGGCGAATTTATCCGTCACTTCCATGCCCGACACCCAGTACTCGTTGTCGCGTGCCGGATGCGATTCGGGATCGTAGGGATTCGTGAGATAGAGAGACCCGGACTTGCGCCAGTTCTCATCGTTCCACTGGATGCATGCCTGCATGTGCTTTACAGCTTCCGACTCCTGCTCGTAAGCAGCAACCGTCCACTCGCGAAAGTCATCATACTCGCCGGCACATCCCCACACCAAATAGATCGTCTTCATCGTGTTCCCGTAATGACTTTCTTCGCTTGATGCACACCTTCAAGCACTGAACAAGGCGCATCCATTTGAGCGAGAGCCGCAAGCTGTGCGTTGTACGCATCGAACTCACGGGAGTTTCCGGCCGCATGAACGCCTTCATGGACGATGATGGACGCTAGCTTGATCACCGCCTCTCGACTTCCCCGACTGGCATCCTTGTAGGTGTCAGTGTATGTGGGGATGTTGATGACGGTTGACCCCGTCCATACCCATCCCTCAGCACCCAACGACACTCCAGCGGGCCGCTTGTCCCACAACTTGATGTCGTATTGGGGGACCGGAATCTCCGCTTCTACGAGCAGTTGCTTGGCGACTGGAATTGGATCGATGATTTCCTGAGGTCGGAACACGGTCCACATTACAAGAGCGACAACAACTGCGATCCCGATACCGAGCATGAACTTTTTCATGCCGGTATTTATGGAGCTACCTGCGAGAATCGAACTTGCGTCCCTGCTTTACCAAAGCAGTGTTCTACCATTAAACTAAGGTAGCGCGAACGGAATCATCGTCATCGTCATGCAGCGGCCGCAGAAGTTCCTCGGCCCTATCTAAGTGACCAAATGACGCGGATGGAGCGTTGTCTGCCTTCCGGAGAGCTTCAACGAGTTGTTGAATCGCGTCCGCAAGTGCATCCTTGTATCGTTCCGTCGCAAGGTGTCGTTCAACGTCGTTCATAGCAACACTAATCTCCGTAACGTTCAAGATACGACACAAGCCCCGCTATCGCCGCGGCGTCATCGTGAAATCTTCCCAAGCAAACGTTGCAACGTTGGCAGAGCTTTCCTCTGTTCTTCCCCGTCTTGTGCGAGTGGTCTGACACCAAACGCGCCGTCTGCCCGCAACCCTCGCACGTTCCTTCATCGCCCGGAACAAGCTCCGGAGCATGTTTCTTGAGATACGACATTACCGCAGTCGGATTAACGTCAAACTCTCTGGCAATTTCCCGATAGGATGCACCCAATTTCCGTCGTTCCACAACTTCAGGTGTCAACTTCCGATGGAATGACCCGTTGCCGGGATGCGCAAGATGCCCAGCGTGCGCAACAAGCCTTTTAGTAATCGTAGCGTGCGAAACACCGAAATACTTGGCGCATGTCGCAATGGGTGTCCCAGCCTCACGCATCGCTACAAGTTTAGGGATGTCCAGTTCCGTCTCAAGCCGTTGTCCTCTTTTTCTCATACCCGTATTTATGCAATACGGGTTGTTCAACACGTATTTGAGAAGTTAGTAATACGTGAAATCGTGCGTGTTTGTCAACTTCGCGTATTATAAGATGGAGCCAGCGGCAGGAATCGAACCCGCAATACAGCCTTACAAAGGGTGCAGTATGCCGTTTACTTACGCTGGCGAAATGGAGCGTCCTGCGAGGGTCGCACTCGCGTCATCTGGTTGGAAGCCAGAGGTAATACTGTTATACGAAGGACGCCAGTTAACAGGGTTCTTCATGATGATGGAGCTAACGGGTGGAATCGAACCACCAACTCGGCTTTACGAGAGCCACATTATACCGTTTAACTACGCTAGCCCTTCCAGACCTTACCGAGCGCCGGAGGTGCCTGCCCTGTGGGATTCTCTGCGATAACTTTGCGAAGAGACGCCCGGAACATATCTAGCACCACGCTCCCCACTTCCGTTACGGAACTGATGCTTCGTGTCATCAGGAAGTTGTCAAAGAAGAGCGGATATGGGTCGTTCGTGAACAGCACAAACACGGCGCTGACGGTCACGCCCATTAGCGCCTCGTTTCCGTTCTTCACTTCCAACACCGTGATGTACATTCCAAAACACGCTTCTGGGCACCCGGAAACTTCAATGAACTCCGGGGATGCTTGGATTGCGGCCCTCACAGAGGTAAACGCCAGCGACTCCACCTTTGTGTCATTCGCCCCACCACCGATGATGCGAACAGGAATGTACTCTGGCTTCTGCGCGAACGCCGGAGCAGCAAACAGACAACACGCTAACGCGACCGCAGCAAACAACCTCTTCATTTGACCTTCTTTCCCACCATCGGCAGTGGACACCAATCCGGAACTTCACAATGCTTGCGAAGGTTCCAGCGTTCGCACGCCACGACGTATTTGCGCTTACCTTCGACCGCGGTGCACACAACGCTTTCGTCCAATGCATCGAACGAATCATCGCTGCCGGGGTCGCGAAACTTGAAGTGCTTCGGGCAGTCCAGACAGTTAGAAACGGACAACAGAACTGTTCTACTCATGATATGGAGCGCCGTATGGGATTTGCACCCATCTCTTTCGCTTTGCAGGCGAACGCATGAATCTATCTCTGCTACCGACGCAGGAAAGGTGGAGCGGAGTACGGGTTACGCTCCCGTGCCTGTGCGTTGGCAACGCACCGTTCTACTATTAGACCAACCCCGCGAACTTACTTCCGCTTCCGCTTCCGGAGACCCTTCGCCGCCCGGTCCTTGCAAATCTTGCCCCAACCGGTCAACTTCTCCGCAAGCTTGTTCTCCATGTCATACTTCCCACACTCGGAAAGGGACATGGTCTTGAACTTGCTCTCACTCGCGCCGTCAGTCGTCTTGTCGGTGTCGCTCATTTTCATTTTCCTATTATACAAGTTACCAAGAGAAATGTCAAGCTCTATTTAGAGTGGCAAGCTTGCCACATCTTTCTTTACCGGTTTCGGCTTCTTGCGCCACGCCACGCTGTTCGACCCGTACATGGCGTCCCGCTGCAACTGCTTCAGCGTCTCTGCACTGAGACCCTGACCTTGGAAGTCCACACCGGGATACGCCCAAAGGATCTGCACCCGGAGCTTGACCTTGAGGTCGAGCAGCGTCTTGATGTCCTTCCGAATGCTCTCTTCGGTGTCATTCGGGAAGCCAATACAAATGAAGCACACGGGCGACAGCTTGTGTTTCTTCAAGAGCTTGATGGCATCGATTGCCATCTGCGCTTTGCGATACGGCTTCTTGATGAAGTTCAGCGTCTCTTCGTTGAACGACTCCACACCAAGCTTGATGTGCGTGAACTTCGCTTTCTTCAACAGAATCAGCAGTTCTTCGTCCAGCGCAGTCGGAACATCCAACCCTTCCTCAAACGTGAGCGACAGTCCCTTGTAGTTCTTCGCGATGATGCGCTTGAGCAGTTCCTTCGCCCACGGGCGGTTGAACATCAAGTTGTCATCGAGGAAGCCAATCTGCCGCACGCCGTACGTGTGATACAGCGTGTCGATTTCTTCCATCACCCATTCCACATCGGTCCGGGTGACCTTACTGCCGTATGTTTGTGTCACGGGACACATCACGCACTTGTGCGGACAGCCGCGGGACGCTCGAAACGTGACACGGATTCCCTTGTTCACGCTCTTGACATTCTTATCCATCCACTCCCAATCGTTCAGGTCCCACGCATTGTGCCATTGCGTGTCGTGTTCCGTGCGGCCTATAATGTCGTCCTCAAAATGATGTGGGTCGGTCCGACGAACGTTTGGTCGGTTCTTACACAACCGGTCCAGATACAACCACGAATGATATCCGGTCAACCAAATGGTGGAATCCGGATTTCGGTCAATCAGTTCATCCAAATATCGTTCGGCATAATCATAAAGATACGACATGCAAGTGCAAGTTCCCATATTATAAATAATGTTGGGCGACCGAACGATGGGCGGTTGCCGTTCCTTAAGGAAGTTATAGAGCTTGATATCCTCTTTTGCTATTCCGGAGTGCACCAGCGCCGATGCTGCCGTGAGAAGAATCGTGGGGGATGGAATCTGACTAATATACTTGGCTTCCGGTGCGTTTGGAATCGGACTTTCTACCAGTGCCCACTCAGGACCTTCAACGAACTTCCACGGTTGCAATTTCTGCATATTTACTCCAATGAAACACGCCACATCTTACTACGTTTACCGACTCACCCACATCACTGAAGGGCGTCACTATATCGGTGCACGAACCTCACATCGACTTGCGCCTCATATGGATTTAGGCCACCGATATTTTACATCATCAAAGGAACTGCGGCCCATCTTCAAGGCGCATCCCGAAAACTTCCGCATCAAAATCGTTCGGCAGTTTGACACATGGCTTGCGTGTTTGGCGTTTGAACAAAAATACCAGCGGCGGGTGAGAGCGCATCGTGACGACCGGTTCTACAACAAATCCATTGCTGGGCGCTGTCCTCGCCCACCGGTTTGGAATCGGGGTCTTCAATTACCGAAACAAAGCATCGAATCTAACCTCAAACGTTCCGCCGCGCTGCACGGCCGTCCCGCGCCAAATAAAGGACTGACCGCTTCATTAGAAACCCGCCGGAAAATGTCTCTTGCTCACGGCGGAAATGGTGAAATAGGGGACGCGCCCAGACGAGTAAAGGTTCCAAAAACACCAGAAGAACTTCACGCTATGCACATTCGGCGTAGTGAAGGCGCCAAACGCCGATGGGCGCAACAAAAGTTGGTGGGTCCGGAGAGAGTTGAACTCTCATCTTCCTGATTAAAAGTCAGACGCTCTACCATTGAGCTACAGACCCATGGCGCTGGCGGTAGGAATCGAACCCACTTCTTAGCACCTTAGAACGATGCCGCATGCATCCGGTCTGCCACGCCAGCGTTAAGCTCCGACATTCCAAAACAAGACCCGTTTTCCTTTGTCCGCGTATCGCTGCACGAATTCCCATGCTTTAGCGTCGTATTCCAGCACAGACGGGAACGGCGGGCGATTCGCGGGTTTGCACTGCTGCGCAAACTTCAAAGGGTGTTTATACACCGTCGCACGACCGATTTCTTCAGTTGTCAAAACGTGCCCAACGGAGACCATAAAGCACGCTGCATTCGGCCACGCGAGTTGCAGTCCTCGGTTCAGCGTTCCTGATCCCGCAACGGTCCAGACTTGTTCTGGAACAAATGGTAGGGAACGAGCGACTTTGACAATTGACGCATACACTGTGCCATCCGCAAGTCCGAACGGCACTAGCTGCCGACGGGAGCGGTCCTGCATCACGTATTCACGTGCCCGCGCCTCGCAGACCGCCTTGAATCCCGTGGGCACTTGGATTATTTGCGCCCCCAACTCCTGCGCACGCACTGAGTTTGGGTGCAGCGTCTTCGCTTCCGGCACAAACACCGTCGCTTGCTTGTGGTGTTTTGCAGCAACGTAAGCCAGCGAAATTTGCCCATAGCCGACCCGCGGTGACGAGCCGTACACCCACTCGTCCACGTTAGGGTCGTCTATCAGCACGTCAATGAACCGCGACTTCGCCCCGGCCGGGCTGGCTCGGGTCCCCAATCGTCAGTCAAGCGTCAGACGGCTCACGCGAATCGTCAGACAGCCGATGTGGAATCGCCTCATAGAGGCGCCCATAGACATCGGCAAGCCGTTCCGAAACTACGTAACAGAAGTTTCGTGTTGGGTTCTCCAGGCTCCACTCGCGCTTCAACGTTCCCTTGAGATACACCGGACCCATTTCCCGAAGTACTTCAAGCAGCACATCCCTGCGGACTCCCGCCAAGCTAAACATTCTTTGGGAGTCTTCGACGCCAATCCGCATACAGAGTTTTCATCTTCAGAAACAGAGCCGCCGCTAACACAACAAACCCTGCGAATGGAAGGAAGATTACGAAAGCAATTCCGTTCACGGGAGCCATAAGCAACCGCGTGAGTGTTTTCCGGTTCATGACGCTACTTATACTCCCCAAACCCATGCGGAAGGATGACGATTTCTGGCTTGTCCCAAACAAATTTAGGGTTCTTAATGCCGTATTCCTGCTCCAGCCACCACGCCATCATGCGCTCTGCATGCTGCCGGCTAATCCCCCGGGCGGTCGTCGTAATCGTCAGGGCCGCGCCTTCGCCGGAAGAGACGAACTCCTGCGTCTTAAGGGCGTCAAGCACCCGACCATAGTGCGCGTCATCACTAGCATACCAATTCTCGTCCCGGGCCGTTTCGTTCGTCTCGCGGATAAGCTGGTGCAACTTGATTTCCGCTTCAAGCTCTGCGCTACACTCCAAACAGGGTGCCGCGTGATACACCGTGCGCCCCGGCTTCCCCTTCCAGCGAAGCCACACATCTTCCCACGGGACGAGACAACCCGGATAGAGCAGGGGTCCATGGCTGTAACAATAGATCCGTTTTTGACTCATTTCCTCTATCACTTCCTCAAGGATTCGCTGGTCGATGGCACGCGCCCATTCATCAAGGACCCACTTTGGGATTTCAACCGACATCTTTCAACTCATCAGCGACTTTCTCGCGGAGCTTCAACTTGTCTAGTGTCCGCGCCCGGCGACACCACGGGCAACTCCCGTGGTTCCGGCACGTATGGTCGAACGCTTTGGAACGACGATACGGTTGACGCTTTTCTTTCCCGTGCTGGATTGCTTTATCAAGAGACATAGGATGGTCGGACAGGTGGGAGTCGAACCCACAGGAAGCAAGGTTTGAGCTTGCTATGTCTGCCTAAGTTGCATCACTGTCCGATTAAATTACTTTGCAACTGTAATTTCGGAGACCTTGTAATGCGGCGCGCCGCAACTCTTGCATGTACGCTCATGCACGATGCGATACCCTGACAGCTTCCACTCCCCAACAGGAATACCATAGAGTGCAGGGCGACTATTAATTTGAAAGGTCTTATGCGCCGTCCACGCCCAAGATTTCCGTGGCAATTTCGTGCGCATCCGCGTCGGCGCCGATGCAGTCACCGTGGTGGAACTCGGTGATGTCATCGCGGTAATCCGTTAGAAGACTGCGAAGCTCCAATTTTTGCTTCGGAGTCAAACCAGCTTGAGTCCCGGTAAATCCAACCTTCATTATGTAAATTATAGCAGGGTCGCCCGGTAATGTCAACTAAAAAGTTGCAGTCAGCACGGCACCAAGTCTATTGGGAGTTGCCAGTGGCGACAGCCAAATATCCTTGAACGGAGTATGTTTGGCGCGTCCCAAGTTGACCGAAACCGGTAAGATACCAAGCTCGACTCCAGACTCGGAAGCGAACGCCGCCGGCGTAAGCAGGGATACATATGAGTCCTCGGCTGCCGATGTACGTCCGCGTTTGAGCCACTGCACGCCCACAACACCACCCTGTTGGTTCGTGCCAGAAGTATTCCAAGTGACTCCGATGCCCGCCTGTAAGTCAATTCCCAACATCCAATGATCGCGTGTTCCGTCGGTCACGATGGTCGTCGTTTTCGTATCGGTGATCGGAAGGCGCGCTCCGCTGGGCGCAATCTCAAACAACTTGACGAGATGCACGGGAGCGCCATCCTTGTCGCGTCCTGTCGTTGACAGCACTTCAAACTGCTGGGTGAGCGTATAGTTCGCTGTGGTTCCGTCCGATGTAAAATCCAACCGCCAATCCTTGAATGTGAATGCTGTTGGATCTCCGGGCTGCACAGGCGGCGTCACAACAACCGGACCCGTTCCCTGCGAAGTGTATTTTGCCAAGGTTTCCGAAAGCTCGGTGACTCGTAGATGCAAAGCGTTGTTTTCTTTCAACAGGCGTTCAGCGTTCGCGGTATCTGTGATGTATTCTTTGACAATCTTGGTGGTGATCTTCTCCACAGGAACCTGCACGGTCACTGTGTTCTCGACAACCTTCGTGATGACTTCTGGTTTTGGAGTGGGGGCGCACGCACGGGTGAGCAGAACGCCGAGAATCAGAACGATGAGATAGGGAGCGATCTTCTTGAGTGCAGGGAGAAACTTAACCAAAATAGACATAGTAACACACCTCTTGTGTGTGTTATTTAGTGTCTGTCACCCAGTTCTCGCGGGGGTCACACTTCTTCAAGATCGGCAGGAATGTCTAACTTGAGTAGTTCTGCGAGAATGACGTTGCGGAGGTGGGTAACGAATTCCTGTTGGAACTGCGCATCGTCTAACGTGCGGCCATCGTTCATTTGGATGTCCACGACGAGCCGCATACTCTCTTTGACGCCGGTGATACGCGAACTGTATGAGTAAGTGGGCATAATGATGGTGGGCCCGGCAGGAGTCGAACCTGCAAACAGCCCCTTTTAAGGAGGCCTGATATACCAATTCTCTACGAGCCCAGAAAAGTTGCGAGGTAGCAAAGCACCTTATGGGAACAGCCTCCGCTGCTTCGCGTTAGCGCATGAATGCCCATGCGCATCACCTCGCAAGATGGAGGCAGGGGCGGGAGTCGCACCCGCACAGAGGACGGCTTATGGGACCGCTCTAGGACTGCCTTTCCCTGCGTCAAGACTAAGACTAAGAATTCCCGCGTGTACCTTTCGATGACAGTTGGAACACAGGACAACGCATTTCTCGATTTCCGCAACGATACGCTTGTCGCTCCAATTTCGGTGGCTGACAATATCTGAGATAGACAATTCCTTCTCGGTGGGGACAACGTGGTGAAAGTCCAAACAGATAGGCTCCGTCTCACCGCAAAACGAACACGCAACCTTGAACGACAGAATCAATTCACGAACGTGTTTTCTGCGTTCTACCCTGTTGCGATGCACGTAGCCAATGTGTTTTTCCCTGTTCTTGGGATACCACACCTCGCGCATATAGCGGTTGTGGGTTTCTCGTCTCTTCTCTGGGTCTTTGATAGGCATGGAATCATATCTCCACACCTATTTATGACTTTAGAAGTGGTAGCAAGGGTGAGAATCGAACTCACATCTTCGGCTTATGGGACCGACGTTCTAGCCGTTGAACTACTCTGCCGTGACACTCTGCAACAGTTGTGCTTCCGAAAAAAAACGCGAAGTCAAGCTTGTTTCCCTGCTTCGCATGCGATGACAACTGCATAGTGAGACCCGCGAGACAACATCTATCTCGCAACTTTCAGAACAACTCTAGATTGCTACGTCACGCTGCTCCATGCTGTTGCAATCAGCACTTCATCACAACGGAAGGATTTGACCTCCCAGCCTGTGTAGATCCGTCTACTGATAAGCAATGTATTGGTTACCAGCCAGCTTAGCTCTTGTCTGCGCCCTGTCAGGGTTGATCTGACGCAGCCGCCACTAACGCTATCCTCGGCGTTCCTACTCCGTACTCTCCACGCCCCTTCGCAGAGATACCTTACCCCCGTAGAACGAGGTATTCGGTCAGAGTCTCACTATGCAGTTGTCAAAGATGGTACCGGGGAGAGGAATTGAACCTCCACGCCCGAAGACAATGGCTTCTAAAACCATCGCGGCTGCCTAATTACGCCACCCCGGCAAATTCTAATGTGTTCTCCAATCGTCCGTCTGCGCGTGACAATTGGGGCACAGTAACTTCGCTTGCTCTTTCGGAAGACGATGCCCGTGAAGCTCCAACATAATGGGCTTACCCATCCACGTATCACGACCGCAATTCTGACAGAGTGCGCCTCGCTCTTCGATGAGCCGCGTCCTGCGCGAATCCTTAGAAACAAGCTCGTCATACGGGACTTTCTCCATCCCCATACGAGTTGCTTCACAGCGGTCGACTGGAATGTGCCGCACCCAAGTTCTGACTAGATGCGACGGAATTCCAATCTGCTTCGCTATTGCACCGTAACCAAAGCCCCTGTATCGCAACGCTTCTGCCTGAGCGTAATGTTGCTCATACAGTTCCTTGTTCTTCCCGTAAGCTTTACGCATAAACACCTCTGAAACGTCAAAGGTATTTATGGTTTCGGAAAGCTCTGTTACTTGCGATTCTTCTTGCGCGAAGTTCTCTGAAGCTTGGCCTTCTTCCGGCGCTTCGCGGTCCGCGACTTCTGAGCGCGGGCGTTCTCCGCCTTCCGCGTTTCCATCCGCACCAATTGATGCAGATAGCGCAACGTATCGCGCTTCCGGAGCAGAACGTTCTCAGCAATCTCTTCCTCGCCGGGCACCTGCACGGTGTGCGTCATCGGCTCAATGGGATTGCCTTGATCGTCTAGAACTTCAAACTCGACCGTCTTGTTCTCACTCGGAACCATTATCTCTCCCGAAAGAAAGGTTGGTTGGGATAGAGGGAGTTGAACCCCCGGTTTCCTGATCCCAAATCAGGCGCCATACCGCTTGGCTATATCCCAACAATCTCGTTACTGAAACAGCACCCGATACTTAGTTGCCAACATGCTAGAGTCGATGACCACGCAACGGTCTGGGAACTGAACGGTGCCCTTTTTGCCAAGCGAACACATTCCGTCCCAATCTTCGTTGACTCCCGTGACCGTGATATGCCACTTTTCATCGTCTCGCCGCCAAGGGTGCTTCACCAACTTGAC
>Ga0116156_10003589_pt1 | contig 13488 bp, 11 predicted proteins | sample AD_UKC045_MetaG_FD_89891 | JGI IMG/M metagenome (GOLD analysis project Ga0116156, IMG submission 89891) | Active sludge microbial communities of municipal wastewater-treating anaerobic digesters from USA - AD_UKC045_MetaG | ecosystem: Engineered > Bioreactor > Anaerobic > Digestate | place: USA... | reverse complement strand
TTTATTGGGGGTTGCCAATGACATCTTTGTTTGTCATTCTGACATCCGTCAGAATGACACATTTTGTCATCTCTATTATAATGAAGCACTTGCTTTATCATGGAGTTCGGAATGACATAAGATAGTAAGTCTTTTAACTAATAACTACTCTAGGAATGAAATATTATATTGCTATTATTGTAATCGGTTTGGTATAAAAAGCTACTTGGCATTAGATTACAATTTCACCTATTGAAATTCTGTGCAAAGTTTTCCAGTAAATCTGATGCTCAATTTCAAGAACTCTGGCAGCAAGTATTTCCGGGCTGTCATCAGGAAAAACTGGCACAATTTCCTGAGCTAGTATTCTTCCTCTGTCATAGTTATTATCAACAAGGTGGATTGTTGCACCGCTTTCGATTTCTCCAGCTTCAATTACTGCCTGATGTACAGCCATTCCATACATTGATGCACCTCCAAATTTAGGAAGAAGAGCAGGATGAATATTTAGTACTCTACCGTTAAAATGTTCAATTACTGTTTTACTAAGCAGTTTCATATAGCCGGCTAAAACTACAGTATCAACGCCGTGCTTTTCGAGATGCTCAATTATTGCATTGTCGAGTTGTTCTTGCTCAGGATATTTTATTGAACTTATGTGATAAGAAGGAATATTTTCTATTTTTGCTCTTTCTAAAACGTAAGCTTTTGAATTATTTGAAATAATTACGCAGGGATCTGCATCAAGTAATTTTTTTTTGATTGCATCTATGATTGATTGAATGTTGCTTCCGCTATGAGAAGCTAAAAATCCTAAGTGTAAAGTAGCCATATTCTATTTTAAAATCCGAAAATTAACTAATCAATAAACAAAAATACGATATAACTATATTTGTACAAAATGCTTTTTTATAATAAAATATTTAAATTGCTAAACTTCTGGTATGAAAAATTATATAATTTGTATTTTAATATAAAAATTTTTGCAATTCCTAAAGTTTGGAAACTTACTCAAAGTTTAGTAATTTTATATTTGGTTTTGTAAGCAAAATTAATATTAATTTATTATGCTTGTTGCATTATACTAAAATATTTTAAGTTTGTTTTTTTTACTACTATTTTTTCAATTTATGTTTCAGAATAAAATAAAAATATGTTTAATTCAGATAGTAATAGCTATCTTTTTCATAACTTCCTGTTCAGATGACTGCAATGCACCAAAAAATGAGGAACTGATTGATTCTTTCAATGCACATTTGCAAATTGTGAAAACAGTTACCAATACTATTGATGACGGATTAGAGTATATATTTAATTCAGAGAATTATTCAAGTATCAATAAAGCCCAATTTATAAGAGATTATTTAGAGAAAATACGATTTTTCTCTGATAATTCCGGCTATCTATACTGCTATGATACTACTATGACAAATATAGCCCTTCCAATACTCAAAAGCTATATTGGGACAAATCATCTTAACGACCAAGATGCTAATGGTAAATATTTCGCGTATGAGATGCGAGATAGTTTAAGGAAATCTGGACAAGGTGTCATAAGTCATTATTGGGTTAATCCTTCGAGTGGTGCTAACGAAGAAAAAATTGCATACATAAGATTGATTAGCAATACCGAATATTTTGTTGGAACCGGTTTCTTTAAAAGTTTTTTGAATGGCTGGAGCATTACTAAATTAGGTTTGGAAAAGGAAATTACCCGTAATGCTGTTCAGGCAACTGCTTTAGGACTTTCTTATCTTTTTCAAACTAACAACTTCACCAAAGATGAACAAATTGAGTTTATGAAAACTTATATGGATTCTCTTCGTTTCTATAACGATAAATCAGGATATTTCTTTGTTGACGATACTAATCATTTTAGCATTGTTTTCCCAACAAGCAAGCAATACGAAGGAACTAGTTTAGTCGATTATAAAGACACTAAAGGGAATTATCCTGTTAGGCAGATGGTTGAAATTATAAAGAAAAATGGTTCTGGCAATACTGAATATTATTATATCAATCCAAAAAATGGAATTGAGCAGAAGAAATTAGTATTTGTTGAAAAAATTAGTGGAACAGAGTTTTTTATTGGAGCCGGAGTTTATCTGGAGTAGAATCTGTTGATTTGTTGATTTGTTGATTTGTTGAATTGTTGAATTGTTGAATTGTTGATTTGTTGAATTGTTGAATAGTTGAATTGTTGAATTGTTGAATAGTTGATTTGTTGATTTGTTGAATTGTTTGAATTGTTGATTTGATAATTTGATAATTTGATAATTTGTTTGTTTGTTATACTCTAAAAGTTGTAGTTTTGTTTGTAGCACAAATGCAGCATTTATGAAAATTAATAAAATAAATTAAATTATTGATATTATTCTATTACTTTAAATGATTTAAGAACAATAAAGATTTATTTGAATTAAATAATATGAAATAAAACAATAAAATGAGTAATTTTAAATTTTCATTCGAAAAACTTGATGTTTGGCATTTAGCAAAAAATTTAGCTTTAAAAATCTATCAAACAACAAACATTTTTCCTAAAAAAGAATTATTTTGTTTAACATCTCAAATGAACAGAGCGGCAATATCTGTTTCGTCAAACATAGCAGAAGGAAGTTCCAGAAAATCTACTAAAGACCAAATACATTTTTATAATATAGCTTTTAGCTCTTTGAATGAATTATATTCACAGGTTCTCATTGCAAATGAACTCAATTTTATCCAGAATGACCAAGTTAATGAACTTAGAAATACTATTTTTGAATTGTCAAACAAACTAAATGCATTAGTTAATTCAAATTATTCAAAACTAAACAGACAAATAAACGAATAAACAAATAAACGAATCAACAAATAAACAAATAAACAAAATGAAACTAAAACACATCGTAGAATCGCAACAGTTCACAGTTCCTATGCTAATGGAACTTTTTGAACGAACAAACCAGATGAAAAAAATCGTAGCCCGTGGAGGCACAAGAGATTACCACAACAAAATAATGTGTAATCTGTTCTATCAACCTTCCACCCGGACACGTTTTTCATTTGAATCGGCAATGTATCGGCTTGGTGGGAGCGTCATTTCCACAGAGCAGGCAACAGAATTTTCTTCTGAAATAAAAGGAGAAATGCTTGAAGATACTATTCAAATCATTTCAAATTATTGTGATGCTATTGTATTGCGTCATGATGAAGAAGGTGGGGCTAAGCGGGCTGCAGCAGTTTCTCCAGTTCCGATTGTTAATGCTGGCGATGGTTCGGGTGGGCAGCATCCTACTCAGGCATTACTTGATTTATTTACTATTTTCAATGAATGTCATACCCTCAATGGACTTTCAGTTGCAATCATTGGCTCTTTAGACCATGGAAGAACGGCACGCTCACTTGCATACCTGTTAAGTAAATTTGACAGAGTAAAGCTTTATTTTATTGCTCCAGATGAATTACAAATCAAGCAGGATATCTTAGAGCATTTAGAGGAAAAAAATGTTTGGTATCAGCTTTCTAATACGACTGAAGATATTATTAACAGAGTAAATGTAGTTTATCAAACCCGCATTCCAAGAGAACGGCTAAAGAATAAAGAACAGGATTTATCAACGTTTAATATTGATTCAACTGTTTTACAAAAAATGAAATATGATTCAATAATTATGCACCCTCTTCCCCGCTCTGTCGAAATTAATCCAACTGTCGATTCTGACCCAAGAGCTGCATATTTCCGTCAGGCACATAACGGACTATTTGTTCGTATGGCTTTATTGACAATGCTTTTTGATGAAGATTGATTTAGTGGAAGTTATTTTTTATCAAATATTTATGTGGAGTTCCAATAGTTCAATACTGTCTGTCAATATGAACTATACGATAAAGGAAGACCTTAATTTAATGAAACATAGATGTCCTACATTTCCGAGATGTAGGACATCTTACTAATATATATGCCTTTATGAAGTTTCTCTGGCTTTGCGAAAGCTAAAAAAACTAATCAACTAACATTGCTTTTAATTTTTCTAAAGATTCTTTCATGCTAGCAAGTTTTTCCCGTTCATAGCTTATAATATTTTCCGGAGCTTTAGAAACAAAACTTTCATTGCTCAATTTTTTTTCAGACCCCTGAATATTTTTTTCTAAACGCTCAATTTCTTTATTTAACCGCTCACGCTCTTTTTCCATATCCATTGCTTCCTGTTGAATGAATATTTCAATTTCACGGACAACAGATGAAAGAGAGTTCTCCGGCTTGGCAATACCAATTCCAATATTAAGTTCAGATGTTTTTACCAAAGATTGAATATTTTTTTCCTGTTGAGCAAAAAACTCCTTTTGTTCGCTGTCTTTACAAGAAATAAAGAGAGGAACTTTTTGGCTTGGAGCAATTCCTGCATTTGCTCGGATTCTACGTATTTCCTCAATTATCAATTGAAAAAGTTCAAATTTCTGTTCAATTTCAGGTGCTATAAATTGAGCATTTAAAACTGGAGAATTTTCAGTAGAGATGCTTTTTTCGTCTGGAATATCATTTAAAATGTGATAAATTTCTTCAGTTATGAAAGGCATAACAGGATGGAGCAATTTCAAAATATTATCAAATATATTAAGAGCAAATTTGATTAGCGCTTTTGAATAAGCATTGTCTTGACTTTCATTCAACTGGATTTTGAATATTTCAAGCCACCAGTCGCAAAAATCTCTCCAAATAAAATCATATAAGGTTTTTGAATATTCATCTACTCTGTAAGAATCTAAACTATTGGAAATGCTTTTTATAGTTGAATGTAAACGTGAAAGAATCCATTTATCTGCAAGTGATAGTTGAGAATCGTCTAAAGAGTTAACTTGATTAAGGTCTTCTGCTTCAATAAATTGTTCGGCTTTCATCTGAATTAAACGGGAAGCGTTCCAGATTTTATTAGCGAAGTTACGACCAATTTCCATTGACGGTATATCTTGCTGTTCTACGTTAACATCCATTTTTATATCCTGTCCAAGAGGAGAAAGGAAAATTATAGTAAAACGAATTGCATCAGCACCGTATTTATCAATAATATTAATTGGGTCGGGAGAATTACCGAGTGACTTGGAAAGTTTTTGTCCTTTGCCATCTCTAATAGTGCTAGTAAAATAAACGTCCTTAAAAGGAATTTCATTTTTAAATTTGGAAGTAACCATAATCATACGGGCTACCCAGAAGAAAATTATGTCTGGTGCAGTAACAAGTAAATCAGTTGGCAAAAATTTCAGTAAATCTTCAGTATCTTCAGTTTTTCCATCAAAAAGCCATCGCATTGTAGTTAGAGGCCAAAGCCATGAAGAAAACCATGTGTCTAAAACATCAGGGTCCTGTTCTAAACTGACATTGCTATCAAGTCCAAGTTTAATTTTTGCTTCATCTTCAGATTTAGCAGCAGTAAATCTTCCATCAGGAGCGTAATAAACAGGGATTCGGTGACCCCACCAAAGCTGTCTGGAAATGCACCAATCGCGAATGTTCTCCATCCAGTGTTCGTATATCTTAGTGAAATGTGCCGGATAAAAATTGATTTTCCCATTGCGGACAAGCTCAAGAGCTGGAGCAGCAAGTGTTTTCATATCAACGAACCATTGACTTGAAACATAAGGTTCGATTGCTTCGCCACCACGTTGAGAAAAGCCAACATTATGAGTGTAATCTTCAATTTTTTCAATAAGTTCAAGTTCTTTTAAGTTGGCTACTATTTTTTTTCTGGCAACAAAACGGTCAAGTCCGCTGAACTCTCCGGCAAGTTCGTTTAGCGTTGCGTCTGGATTGAAAGAGTTTAATACTTCGAGGTTATGACGTAAGCCAACTTCAAAGTCATTAGTGTCGTGAGCCGGTGTGATTTTCACACAACCTGTGCCGAATTTTGGGTCAGCATAATTATCAGTAATAATAGGAATTGCTCTGTTTGTTAGTGGAATTATTACTTTTTTCCCAACTAAATGAGTAAAGCGTTCATCTTCGGGATTTACGGCAATAGCAACATCGCCAAATATTGTTTCCGGGCGGACTGTTGCAACTTTTAAATACTCACTTGAATTTTCAAAATAATATTTTAAAGTATAAAGATGTTCTTTTACTTCTTTAAATTCTACTTCTTCGTCAGAAAGAGCAGTTTGAGCAAGAGGAGACCAGTTTATAATTCGTTTTCCTTTATAAATTAATCCTTCATCAAAAAGTCGGATAAATACTTGCCTGACTGCGTTTGATGCGCTTTCGTCCATAGTGAAAAGAGTTTTATCCCAGTCGCAGGAAACTCCGAGGTAACGCATTTGTTTTAAAATCACAGCACCATATTTATTTTTCCAGTCCCAGACGCGTTCTAAAAACTTTTCGCGGCCTATATCATTTCTATTCAGGTTTTCCTTAAGTAGTTCTTTTTCAACTTTTGTTTGAGTTGCAATTCCGGCATGGTCAGTTCCGGGGAACCAGCATACTTCGTAACCATTCATTCTTTTCCAGCGAATATATAAATCCTGAAGCGTAATGTTGAGTACATGTCCAAAATGTAGGATACCAGTAACATTTGGAGGAGGCATTAAAATACTGTAAGGTGTTTTTGTAGATTTTGAACTTGAATTATAAATCTTCGTTTCTTGCCAGCTATCATACCATTTCTTTTCAAGTTCTTGCGGCTGATATACTTTTTGGAATTCTCTTTTCATATTTTTTTTAAATTTGTAGAAATAAAATATAAATTCTATTGAAAATGTCTAAAAAAAAAACTAATTTGCAACTTTATTGAAAATTATTTTAATTATAGTTTCAAAATTAAGAATTTTTTTTTACTTAATAAAATATTGCTAAACAATAAAGAGAAAACAAATGGAAGTACTTTGGTATAAGTGTCAGGGAGATGTTTGGTGTGAATTAAATAAAGTTGATTTAACCACAAGAGAAATTAAATCATTAACAGGGGTTTACATTATTTGGTCTGGTAAAACAGCATCAAACAGATTAGTTCTTAGGGTTGGAAGTGGAAATATAGTAGAAGAACTTTCAAGGCACAAACGCGACCTTGCTATGATGGCTTTTTTTCACCTTGGCGTTTACGTAACATGGGCTGAAGTTCCTGCTTTAAAACGCAGAAATGTGCAGTTTTATTTAACTTCTGCATTAAGACCAAAATTTGAAGATAAAGTTCCTGATTTGAATCCAGTACAAGTTAATACCCCTTGGTAGTTCTTATTTCTAAGGTTATAAATGGAAAAACAAATAGAAGCATCGGGTTTCAACTTTTTAAATTTATCTAAAAACGAACAAAAAGCAACATTAGAAGCCATTATTTTTGCTGCTGAAGAGCCAATAACAATAAAATCTCTTTTTAGCATTCTTGTTACCGGTGATAAGTTGAAATCATCAAAAAAATTAAGTGAAGAGAAAGAATTAGTTATTGAATCTGATGAATTAAAAAATAAGCAAAAAGATTATAATGATTTTTTTATTGATTTGATTAATGAAATAAACGAAGAACTCATTAGCACCAATAGACCTTTTAGAATTGTAGAAATTGCCGGTGGTTTCCAATATGCTACCCGTCCGGAGTTTGGAATGTATATCGAAAAACTCTTTAGTAATAAAATAAAGAAAAGATTAACCCAGGCGTCTATCGAAACTCTTTCAATCATTGCTTATAAACAACCGGTTACAAAACCTGAAATCGAACAAATCAGAGGAGTAAACTCATCTGAAATTATCAACTCTCTTGTTGAAAAGAATCTTGTTGAAACTGCCGGAAGAAAAGACGTAGTCGGCAAACCACTTCTTTACAAAACTACTGATACATTCCTTAAAGTATTCGGGCTGCAAGCCCTTGATGATTTACCGAGATTAAAAGATTTTGACGAAATAGAAAGCTAAGACATTAATTGATAATTGATAATTGATAATTGATAATTGATAATTGATAATTTTTTATGTCATTCTGAACCCCATTATAAAAGAAGATTTTTATTTTAAATGGAGATGATATCTTTTCTCAGTCATACTATCAACAAGTTGATAGCATGACTTATCTATTGTCATGCTATCAGCTTGCTGATAGTATGACTGAAAAGCACTGTTTCATAATTACACTTTTCGTTATGTCATCTCTATTTAAATAAAATTCTTGTTTTATACGGCTGGTTCAAAATGACAATTTATTCTGAATAAATTTATATTTTCAAAGAAACTATATTTATTTGGTATATAATTTGTTGTATATTTGTAAGAATAAATATGTAAAATATTAGGAGAGATTTACTCTTTCAGAAATGGACTATTATATATCGGCTTCATCAGCTTTCATACTCATTGGTTTAATTATATCGTCACTAACAACAGTAATATCATATCTTTCACAGGAAGAATTAAAACAAAATTTAGAAATTGATTCTAATAAAGCAAAATGTTTGCAATCAATTAAATTACATTTCGATGAACTTTACCACAGTTCCTTTTTTATTGAGATTTCTTTTTATATTATAGCGTTTACTGCAATAAATCGTGTTTTTATAAATAACAATTTCTTTTGGACTTATATATTATTATCAAATATAATTTTATTATTGATAATTTTTTTATTACGTGCATTACTTCATAGTATTTCAAAAAAATACGCCAATAGTATATCTTTAAAGATTTGTCCAGTTCTGGTTTTCTTATCACTGGTCATAAAACCCTTTAGTTTAATGCAGGAAAAAATCGACAATAAAATTTATGGAAACCCACGTGAAGAAGCAATGCAAGAGTTAAGCGAAATGGTTGAAAACGCAAGGGAAGAGGGGTCATTAGATGCAGGTGAATACAGGATTTTAAAAAATATTATGAAATTCAGTGAAGTGTTTGTTTCTGATGTGATGACGCCCCGAACTGTTGTTTTCAGCTGTGAAGCTGACAAAACTGTTGGTGAAATTTTAGCTTTACCTGAAATCCAGATGTATTCACGTTTCCCAATTTGGGAAGGGGAATCGCTTGATGATGGGGTCGTTGGTTATGTCCTTTCTAAAGATGTAATGCATAACGCACTTTCTGGAAAAACAGATAAAAAATTACGGGAAATTTCAAGAGATATTCATTTTATTCCTGAAAATGCTGAATTAGATAATGTCCTTGAACTGTTCCTTCAAAAACGGCAGCATTTATTCCTTGTTGTTGATGAATACGGCGGTATTGAAGGACTTATTTCTATGGAAGATGTCCTGGAAACAATACTCGGAGTTGAAATTGTTGATGAGCAGGATAAATTCGTTGATTTAAGAGATGTTGCTAAACAAATGCGAGATAAACGTGTGTCTAATATTCCGCAGGTGGTCAATTAATTATCATTTAATCTTATATATTCCCCTCTTTAGAAGATAAAAGGTTTGGGAAATATGTTTTTAAATCCACCTTTCTTATTTCCCTCTCAAGAGCTAACGATTATACTCAAGTCTTAGTTCTATAATTGGGAGCAGAAAAAAATTTAGTGTCTTTGAATTTTATTCCGTAGGAATTAAATATTTGTAACAGTGACAATCCTTGACTATACTTATCCCGTAGGGATTATATATTAAAAAAGCTATTAAATATTTAATTCCTACGGAATAAAAAGAACCTAAAAAAATCATTGCTACAAATATTTTATCCCTACGGGATAAGTAGAATAGCAGCAAGTATTAAAGATGTGTATAATCGTTAGCTCTCAAGAGTGGGAATACGTAATATGAATTATCATTTCACAACTAAAAATTCAAATAATGATTCAAAAAATTATTGAAAATATTTTAGACGAAAATTTTATCTATGGATTTGCTGATTTAAACGGATTATTATTGCCAAAATTCAGTGATTTTTCTTACGGAGTTTCTATTGGTCGGAAATTAGATGACAAAATAATTGATTTAATTGAAGACGGTCCGACTTTTGAATATTTGGAGCATTATAATTTTATAAATTCAGAATTGGCTAAAGTAACTCAACTGATTTCAAATGAACTGAACAAAGCTAATATTTCCAATTTAGTGGTCAGCCCAACTATTTCAGTTTTATCTGAAGGATACAAAGGATTTATCGACAATTTGACTTATGAAATATCTCATAAATTGATTGCAACCCGGGCTGGTTTGGGCTGGATTGGAAAGACAGATTTATTAGTTACCAAACGTTTTGGTCCACGGCTTAGATTGGCAAGCTTATTATTAAGAGAAAAGCCGGAATTTATAAATAAGCCAATTAATAAAAGCAGATGCGGAAAATGTAGTATTTGCGTTGAAAAATGCCCTGCTCAGGCAGCTAACGGAATTTTATGGAATGTAAACATATATCGCGATATGTTTTTTGATGCTCATAAATGCAAAGAAAATTGCAGCAAAATTTCTCAAAAGAACTTAAATGAAAAGCACCTTATTTGTGGTATTTGCATTTCAGTTTGTCCTGTTGGAAAAAGTTCAACTTGAGAAAGAGAAAAAAACAAATTTGTCATTTCCCGCAAAGCAAAAAATCCCTTCTGCTGCTTTATCAATAACCTTAAAAATACCTCGCTTTTCTTCAGAAAGAAAAGTTTTATCAGAAAAAATAGAATAATTTTTTTTATAAATACTATTCTATCTTTCAAATTCATTTGAATCATTAATAAAATTCGAAATTTTATCATTAAAAGTAAAAATCCATTACTTATTTAACATTTACTTTGTTTTTTTTATTTTAACTATTTATTTTATTATTTAATTATAAATACTATTTATAATTATATTTATATTTATCAGTTTTTTATAAATATTTATTACTATTCATTTTATTTATATTATTATTTTATTTATATTTGTTATTATTATATTCTTATTTTTTATCATATTTATTTGTTTTTTTATTCTTAAATTAATAAATATAATCAAAAAAAAACAAAACAAAATAGTAATAAAACAAAATATAAGAGTAATTAAATAAAAAATAGAAGTAAAAAAATAAAACATAATAGTAAAAAACAAATCAAAATAGTAATAAAACAAAACATAAGAATAATAAAATAAAACATAATAGTAAAAAACAAAACATAGAAGTAAAAAAACAAAACAAAGGAGTAAAAAATCAAAACATTTAATATTCTATTGTTGATTTTCATATTTTTTAAATCAATTTTTAAAGGATTTTTATGTCGAGAATTAATTTGAACAGGAATTATTTAATAACAGATGGCGGTCTTTGTATGTTTGTCTCTCATTTTCATTCAATTTTGCTTCGTGACCAGGCAGATTTGCTTGAATTTGGAATTACAGAAGATAAAATTGCAGAGTTGAAAGAACTCGGAGATGAATTTGAAAGGTTTTCCACTGATGATTTTTACGCTGGTGATGTGATGACCGCAACAGAAGAAAAGAATGAGAAGGAAGCGGTTTTGAAGAACACTATGCTAAAAATGGGCAGGCGTGTTGCTCTGAAATGGGGCGAAAAGTCAAGTAAATATGAACGTTTCGGAATGAAGGGGATAAACCGTTTTTCTTATGCCCAGTTTTTGAGCAGTGCTAGGGCTGCTATTTCTTTTCTGAATGAAATGAAAAGCGAACTTGCCGAAACCGGTTTGACGCAGGAAATGATTGATGAGTTTGAATTGCAGTGTAATGATTTTGAAAATGCGAAAAACAAGCAAGCAGAATTGAATGAATTGCGTATAAATAAGACTGCTGAGCGAATTAGCAAAGGAAATGCTCTTTTCAAAATCGTTAGCAATTACTGTAGAATCGGGAAAACTTTGTATGGCAAAACCGACCCTGCAAAATACAACGATTATCTGATTTACAGGAAAAAACGCAGAAAAAAAGATAAAGCAGAAGGGGATTTGAATGAAGCAATTTCTGAGGGCGAAGAGTAGATATTCATACCAAGTTGCTTTTAATGATAAAATATATTTATTTTTCATTCCGATACGAAATGAGGAATCTTAAATATAGTGGTAATAATTAGTTGTGAGATTTCTCGCTACGCTTACCAATGACATCTTTTTTGCAAAACCAATGAAACACAGAACAGCACTAAGAAATCCCCCATACCCCCCTTTTTCAAAGGGGGGAATTAAAAAGAAAATTCTTCTCCCCCCTTTGAAAAAGGGGGGTATGAGGGATTTTGACTTTCTATTTTTCATAAGTCCTTATTTCATTTCCATTTAAAATAAAAGTCTTCTTTTATCTGGGGGTTGCTAATGACATCTTTTACTGTCATTCTGGCGTATGCCAGAATCCATCTTACTTTTTGGTTATTTGTAATTGGTCATTAGTTATTAGTAAAAATACTAATTACTAACTCACCTTACGCAATTTCTCTTTTGAGAAATGAATAAGTGAAGTGTTAATACAATTTTTTAATCCACTTTTCTTATTCCCCTCTTGAGAGGGGCAGGGGTGTGTGCTTGGTTTTTCATACTTAATAAATTCTGTTCTAAACTATGATTGTTGTGATTAGAACAGTTCTTATGATAATAAATTCATTTTTATTGCATATATAATAGTTTATAGAATTACTTCTTGTTCCCAGATTCATTATTGGAAAAAGGTAAAAGAACACACCCCTGCCCCTCTCAAGAGGGGAATACGTAAGGTGAGTTAATAAGAATCAGATAATTTATATCCAACTCCGCGAATAGTATGAATTAAAGGTGGGTCGAAATCCTGGTCGATTTTCTGACGTAAGTATCTGATAAAAGAATCAATAACATTTGATTGTGGGTCGAAGTTCATATCCCAAACGTGTTCTGAAATCATTTCACGCGTAAGCACCCTGTTTTTATTTAACAGAAAATATTCGAGCATAGCGAATTCTTTTGCGGACAAATTAATAAATCTGCCTTCCCGCTGGACAGTGCGGTTTGCAGTGTTCATTTCGAGGTTGGAATATTTGATTACAGTTGTTTTTTCATCGCTGTTCCTACGAACTAAAGAACGGATACGTGCTATTAACTCGCCGAAATTAAATGGTTTAGTCATATAGTCATCGGCGCCGTAATCCAAGCCGCGAATTTTGTCTTCAACGTCATCTAAAGCAGTTAGCATTAAAATTGGAGTTTTAACTTTATATTTTCTTAAAGTTCTGCAAACCTCCCAGCCGTCCATTTTAGGAAGCATTATATCAAGGATAATGACGTCATATTCATTTATGCTTGCTAAACGCTCGCCTTCGGCTCCATCGAAAGCCAAATCAACAGAATAATGCTGCGATGCTAAACCTCGCTGCAGTCCGTCTGCAATCTTTCTGTCATCTTCAACAATTAGTACTCTCATAGTAATCTGGATTTATTTATAAATTACTTTTCTTGGGTTTGAATAAAGTAGAATCATTGTCGAAACATCTACAATGTTCTTTTAACGTCTTATAAGCCGATTTATTGCCAAGCTCTGCTGCTTTTTTCAAATTCTCGCAGGCAAGCTCCATTTCATTCATTTTCAAATATGCTAATCCAGTAAAGCAGTATGCCTCACCAGATTCAGCGTCTAACTCAATTGCACTTTCATAATCTTCCAATGCCTTCGTATATT
>Ga0116156_10003581_pt1 | contig 13507 bp, 10 predicted proteins | sample AD_UKC045_MetaG_FD_89891 | JGI IMG/M metagenome (GOLD analysis project Ga0116156, IMG submission 89891) | Active sludge microbial communities of municipal wastewater-treating anaerobic digesters from USA - AD_UKC045_MetaG | ecosystem: Engineered > Bioreactor > Anaerobic > Digestate | place: USA... | reverse complement strand
TCCCACAGAAGTTGAACGGCACGACATGAAGATAATAAGTCAAATGGTTAAACAATATTCAACAACTCAAAAATCTAAATCAGGATACGGAATGGTTCTGATCGCCGACCAGATGAACAAATATCAGTCAACTGCTTATTTATTTGTTGTTTTCTTTGATATTTCAAGCAAAACTCCTGTTTTTGCAGCTTATGTCAAAGGCAAGGCAGGCGGATTCGGATACAGAAACTTCTGGGCCGGAGCAGTTGCCGATGTTGCAAAACAAATGAAGAAAAGTGACTGGGAATACTGGGAAAAATCTATAAAGGAATAGTTTTAAGGTTCTTTTTTCATTTCTCCCCAAACAGCTCCACCCGCTATTAATAAATCTTATATTCTTGACTTTGATTTAATTATCATTTACAGGTATTAGGATTATTGTTCTTGTCGTTAATGAATTTTTCGGTTTGCTTGAAAATGTAAAACGGAGTTTTTAACTAACAAACTATGTTAATCAATTTGACAAAATAAAAAATGCAGATATACTTTAAAAATAAGAAGCTGCAGAAAATTTGTTCTGTGGATGGAGAGGCAAAAAAAGTGATTGGCAAAAACGCAGAAAAGAAATTGAAACAAAGACTTGCTGAATTAAAAGCTGCTGATGTATTAAGTGACATATCACATTTGCCACCTGCTAGATTGCACGAACTCACAGGAAACAGATCTGGAATTTTTTCGGTTGATCTGGAACATCCGTACCGACTTCTTTTTATGGCGGCAAACGATCCTGTTCCTTTAAAAGAAGATGGCGGAATTGATAAACGCAGTGTCACAGAAGTCGAAATAGTTGAGATTGCCGACACACATTAGAGGTGTAAATATGATGAAAGTATTAAAAAAGTTAAGTTATGAGCCGGATTACGCAGTTGCTCCGGGGGAAACATTGAAAGAAACAATTGAATCTCTCAATATGACTCAGAAAGAGCTTGCAACAAGAACCGGTTTGACAGAACAGACGATCATTAGAATATTCAAGGGCGAGCAGCCAATTACTTACGAAACTGCAAATAAACTGGAATTGGTTACAGGTGTGCCGGCAAGATTCTGGAATAATCTTGAGTCAAATTACAGAGAACAGCTTGCTAAAATTGAAGAAAAAGCAAAATTGGAAAAAGAGATAAAATGGCTGGATACAATTGAATATAAGGAGCTTGTAAAAAGGAAAATCATTGAAAACTCAAAAGATAAGTACTTAATTTTAAAGCAGGTATTTACATTTTTTGGCGTGAGCAGTGTCGATGCCTGGAAAAATATCTGGAAAAAACCGGAAGTTGCGGCAAAACGCTCTCATGCTTTTGAAACAAATCAAGGATCTGCTTCTATCTGGATAAGGATTGGAGAAATTGAAGCAAACAAGATAAACTGTGAACCGTTTAATAGAGAAAAATTTAAGGATGCACTTATTAAAATTAGAAGGCTCACAACGGAAAACATTGAAACATCTATTCCTAAAATGCAGAAACTATGCTCAGCATCCGGTGTTGCTCTGGTTCTTGTTCCTGAAATGAAAAAAGTTCCGTGGAGCGGAGCTTCAAAATGGCTTAACTCTGAAAAAGCGTTGATTATTCTTAACTTGCGTGGAAAAAGTGAAGACAAATTCTGGTTTTCATTTTTTCATGAAGCCGGACATATTCTTAATGACAACAAGGGCAGACTTTATATTGCCGATAATTCAAATGATCCTGAGGAATTAAAGGCAAATCAGTTTGCCGCTGATTTTCTGATCCCAGCAAAATATAATAAACTGATTGCTGCACTTAACTCAAAAAAACAGATAACAGACCTCGCCCATGAACTTGGGATCTCTCCTGGAATAGTTGCCGGAAGGTTTCATTATCTAACTGGAAACTACAGACAATTCAATGACTTAATCAATACTTTCAAGTGGAAAAATCTATAAAGAAACAGTTTCGATATTACTTCCTGACTTGCAAAATTGATTTTATTTTCTAAAACATTAAAGTTATAGATGTGATTATTGTCAGTTTAACGGAAATTTGAACAATGTATGCCAAAATAAATCCGGCACTTCTTATCTGGGCTGTTAAAAGGTCAGGTAAATCTATTGATTCTCTGAAAAACAAGTTTCCTGAAATTTCTGAATGGATTGAAGGGGTTACGGCTCCGACATTAAAGCAGCTTGAAAGTTTTGCTAATTCAACTTATGCACCGATTGGATTCTTTTTTCTGCCTGAGCCGCCAGTTGAAACATTGCCCTTACCTGATTTCAGAACACTTGCGGGCGAACATTTGCAAAATCCGAGTCCGAACCTTCTTGACACTATTTATATCTGTCAGCAGAGACAGGAATGGTATAAGGAATATGCAAAAATGAACGGAATGAAGCCGCTCGATTTTATTGGATCTGTCAAAGAATTCGAGGACATACAGGTCGTTGCTGAAAAAATCCGTAATAAACTCGGATTTGATGTCGAAAAAAGAAAAAAACTGGCTTCTTGGGAATCAGCTTTAAGCCACTTTATAGAAAAAGTGGAAAATTCCGGGATTCTTGTGATGCGAAGCGGTGTTTATATGAACAACAATTATCGACATCTTGATGTTGAGGAATTCAGAGGTTTTTCACTTTCTGATAACTTGGCACCGCTTATTTTCATAAATGGCGCCGATACAAAAGCGGCTCAAATGTTCACTCTTGCTCATGAAGTTGCTCATATCTGGCTCGGGTTGTCAGGAGTGACCGATGCTCAGCTGTCGATAGTTTCCAAAAGCAGGGTTGAACGCTGGTGTAATGCTGTTGCGGCAGAGATTCTTGTGCCGGTTTCTTCAATTGAGAAGGAATTTAATCCTGATGAAAATTTAAAAAAGGAAATGGCTCGGCTGGCAAAATTCTATAAAGTCAGCACTCTCGTAATTCTTCGTAGAATTTATGACTTGGGCGCTATTTCTCAAGATAAGTTCAGGATCGAATACAGAAATGAACTGGAACGGCTTAAATCATTTGCCGATAGTGTGGGTAGCGGCGGAGGTGATTTTTACGCCAATCAGAAATATAAAGTGAGCAGCAGCTTTGCAAAAGCTCTTCTTATAAGTACTCTCGAAGGTAGCACTCTTCACCGTGATGCATTCAAACTCCTTGGATTTTCTAAGTTTTCCACATTTAAAGAACTTGGTGCAAGACTTGGAGTGATGTGATTTTTACTTTAATACTTTGCGGAGGAATACAACATGGATTTTGAAAATTTGTACAAAAAAAGCCAAAAAAAGGTAAATCAGAAAGAAGATTATTTGACAGAACTCATTGCTTTCATTGCAAATATTTCAGACAATTTCAAAAAAATTTATTTGAAAGATTTTCTGAAACTAAAGTATGTAAGAAACATTGATAAATACTCTTTTGAAACTCAGAGCAGAAAAGGTGAAGAAACAAAATCAATAGCGGACTTGGTTGTTTGGAAGGGGGATGAAGTCATTGCTGTTTGTGAACATAAAATTGATTCAGATATTAACGGCGATCAGCTTACGAATTACCGGGAAGAGTACAAAGATTGCAAAAAATTCTTTCTTGTTAAGCCAGAACATCACAAGTTAAAAATTCCGGTTGGTGAAAAGAAATATTGGGGAGAACAAATCATTTGGGAAGACCTGTTTGAATTAATTAAGAATTCTGTTTTTCCTGAGTACTGGAAATATGATAATGATAAAGATTATTTTAAGCATGAGAAAAAACCAAAAAGAAACTCCGAAAACAAACTAATCTATTATTTTTTGGATTATTTTGTGTCTGAAGGTCTATTCTGTCTTGATATGAATTATTACGCTCAAGAATACAAGAGTTTTTCCAATTTATTAAAAAATGCAAAACGAAGTGTCATCAGATATTTTGAATATGTTGAGCTGCTTAAATTAGAGAAAAAGAGTAAACAGGGTGGAAGCAAAATAAGAGATCTTATCTATAATTGGCGAATATACATTAAATACAAAAAAGACTATATGGGTTTTTATGGATACTATATTGATGAAAATGATAGTGAATTCTGCATGTTGGATTGGAATAAAAAAAACAAGCCGATGGATTTTGAAAAGATCAAAAAGAACTATTTCGCAAAATTTCGGGAACTGAACTTCAAATCAATAAAGCATTTCAACACTCAATTTGAAGAAATAACAGACTGCCTGCAATACACAAACTCATTATTGCTTGAAATAGTGAAGTCAATAAGCTCAGAATTAGATATGGACCAATCAGAATTTAAACTTAATGCTGAAAAAGAAACAGGTGAAATGGTTTATGATTTTGAATATAACGACATTTCCTTTCAAATATCATTCACCGACAAAAGTTTACGGCTATATTTTTCAGGTACATCAAAACAACCAAAAGGTTCGATAGCTTATGAACATGATGAAGACTGGAGATATTTTGAAATAAATGTTGAAAATATGGAATTTACAGGGAAGAATTTTTCAGGAATAAAGAAAAGCTTCGTCAGATATATGAATACTTTTTAAAATAAATTTTTTTGTTGGTGTTTTATTCAAAATGCCAGCGGTATTAGATATGTGGACACTGTCCGCACTTTTTCAGAATCAGCATTACCAACACCAATAAGATTTTGAAATTGTGTGGACACTGTCTGCACAATGTGAGAATAAGTGTTGTAAAATCTATGATAATTGTAAAGTTGCCTTTTCCCGGTGGAACTGACACCAAAAGTTTTAAGCTCTTTTGAGAGGTTAATAAGGAGATTGTCGCCATATTTAGCTCGATCTGCGCCATTAAGTTCATATTCTGAAATATGATAACCAATAATCCAGTTTCGAAGTGTGAGTCCGACATTGACAGCTTTTAATGCATTGGTTTTAAAAGAACTGTCAGCCTGCTTAATTGAATTTAGTAATGAATCAAAATTAAGATTGTTTTCCATTAAACCATCTCCTCTTATATAATAAAAACTCCTTATTCTTCCCCAAACAGCTCCACCTGATACTTATAGATTTCGGTGGTTGGGTCTTTGTAGCAGTCGGCGGGGAGTCCTGCTTTGTGTGTGCAGAGGTTAGAAAGGAAAGTTTCAAGGTCCCAGCCGGTTTCTGTTGCGACTTGGGGTAAAAATACTCCTGAGCGGTATCCTTTTTTGATGTAAACGCCGTCAATTCCGATTTTTAATTCTTTCCAGGATGATACTTTCTGCATTGGTGTGAGGACGGACACTTCGACATCTATGAGTTTAAGGTCATTTTCTGTGACTGGAGAAAACCGCGGGTCTTTGAATGCGGCACTGAAGGCCATTCCGGCGACTGCCTGATAAAGCGGTTCCGTTGCGACCATTGAGCCGATACATCCCCTGAGTTCTCCGTCAATTTTGAGTGTGACAAACACCGATCTCTGTTCGTTAAGTTTAGGATCAGACGGTTTTTCAGGGACGAATTCTTTTTTGTTCTTCAAAGCATAAACTATTGAATTTCTTGCAAGTTCAAGCATATATTTTCTTTCTTTATCATCATAGTAATTCATTGATATCTCCTCATTATTTTCAAAAATCATTGACATATATCCGACAACTCCCTGAGTTTTTGATCTTGGAACGGCATCACCGCTATTTTCATATTTTACAAGCCGTCCCTTATTTGCTTTGAGTTCTTTCATGGCGGTGAAAAAAGAGATTAATGAATCGTGTCCGCACAGCTCACATTTTTTGTCATTTATCATTTTTTTAAGCTTTTGGTAATCACCTGATTCTATTAGTGAAACAGTGCTTTTATCCATTTTTACAGCTTCATCATATGGGTGATAATGCGACATATCTGTGCTTGCAAGAATCAGAGTGTTCAATGAATCTGCTTTGATGAGGTTTGCAATTGTAATTCCAGCGGATTCAAGCAGTTTTTCATTTTCAGTTGATGCAAGAACCAGAACAATTTCGACCTCCCCGAGATAGAACTTTATGAACGGCAGCATCGCTTCAAGTGAATGTTCTTTTTCATGGATCTGCGGCACAAACTGAATTGCCGGGTCACTTGATATTAGCGCTTTTGAAAAACCGGTATCAATTTTCAGGTTTCCAAGAGGGGTCTGAGCTTCAGTTCCGTCAAAAACAGAAATCAGATCGGCTTTATATTTATGGCTAGTTCCAATGAGAATAACCCTTTGATACTTCTGGTTTTTAAGTTGTTTAAACCCGCAAGCTGCAGTTGGCCCGCTGTAAATAAACCCGGCGTGAGGAGCAATCAGACCGGCAATTTTTCTGTTACTTTGTTTAAATTCAGGACACGCTTTTTTGTCAAGTTCATCCATCATCTTTAAAAGTTCAGTCTTTTCAGCAGGATACCACATTCCGGCAACTGCCGGTTTCCGCACAAGTTTCTTTTCCCACATTCCGTATATTTCACCTCCGCAGTAACCACATTTTCCGTTATTTATATTTTCCGAAACGATCTGAAAGCCAGATCTGTCAACAACCTTTTTTCCGCAGTGCGGGCAAATCGTGTCTTCGCTGTTTTCAGTTCTCAAATTTCCCGTATAAACAAATTTCATCCCCTCTTTTATTGCCATATCTCTTGCTTTTTCAACAGTTTCGACCGGAGTGGGCGGCCTGTCCTTAAGTTTGTAAGCAGGAAAGAATCTTGAAAAATGGAGTGGCGTTTCAGTGCCGGTATTAACTTTTACCCATTTTATAAGTGCAAGGATTTCTTCATCTTTATCATTTGCCTTGGGGATTATGAGGTTTGTGATCTCAATGAAAACACCCATTTCTTTTAAAGTTTTTATTGTTTCAAGAACCGGTTTTAAAGAAGCAGTCGTATATTCCTTATAAAATTTTTCGCTAAATCCCTTAAGATCAATATTTGCCGCATCAATATATTTGGCAAGTTCTTTCAGCGGCTCCTGATTTATGTAACCGTTTGTTACCATTACAGTTTTCAGTCCTTTTTCTTTTGCAAGTTTCGCCGTTTCAAGCATGAATTCATAAAAAATGATCGGCTCATTATAAGTGAAAGCTACCGACTGACTTCCGCTTTCAATTGCTTTTTCAACAACTTGTGATGGAGTCATTGCTTCAAACGGGACATCGTCCGGAGATGCTTGAGATATTGTCCAGTTCTGGCAGAAATTACAGTGGAGATTGCATCCGGCACAACCGATCGAAAAGGTTTTTGACCCGTAGAGAAAATGGAAAAGAGGTTTCTTTTCAATAGGATCAACATTGATCGCAACCGGCTTGCCGTAGGTCAGTGCATAAAGCTTTCCGCCGAGATTTTTCCTTGCTTTGCAAAGACCTGTCTGCCCGTCACCAAGTTTGCAGTAGTGAGGACACAAAGTACATTTTACATTTTTTCCATCAAGAGCTTCAAAATATTTTGCGACAGTCATCCCTTCCATGGTTTTTACCTCAACTCTTTCATTCTTTTTCATTGAAACACCAATCAGTGCCGCAGCGATAAGTATCACCACCACCGCAATTTCAATTTTAAGCATATTCACCCCCTTATCTGAGGTTAAAGTAACTCCAAATGTTACCAAAATTAAATATTTTTACAACCATTTGTAAATAATAAGAAAATGAAGATTTCCAGTTATTTTTGACTCTGAATCTCTTGGGGTTATAATTCCACAGTTTTTTTGTCTGGTGAACAATTATGGCTTTTATTAAACTTCTAAGACCGCATCAATATATTAAGAATCTACTGGTGTTCTTTCCTCTGTTCTTCGCCTTGAAAATAAACAATATTGCACTGCTGAAACAGTCGTTAATTGCTTTCGCCGCATTCTGTTTTGCCGCAAGCACCATTTATATTGTCAATGATATCAGAGATATAGAAAAAGACAGAGCACATCCTGAAAAAAAGAACCGACCCCTTGCAAGCGGCAAAGTTTCAGTGAAAAATGCAATCGTTCTGTCTGCGCTACTTTTTCTTGCGGCTGTTGCGGTTTCTTATTTTGGTGGATTAAATCTTTTCCTGATCATCGGTTTTTATATTCTGATGAACATCGGATATTCTTTCGGACTCAAAAATGTTCCGCTTATTGATATTTTTATAGTTTCAACAGGTTTTCTTCTTCGTCTTCTTGCCGGAACCCATTTCGGAGGGATCGAAGGGATCAACCCTTCCCACTGGATAATAATCATGACATTTCTGATGAGTCTGTTCCTCGCTTTTGCAAAAAGGAGAGACGACCTTGTGCTTGCTGAAAAAGGGGTCGAGGTGAGAAAATCAATTTCGGGATATACCATTGAATTTATTAACAATGCTATGAGCGTGATGAGTGCGGTACTGATCGTTTCATATCTTCTTTACACACTTGATGCAAAAGTTCAGAACCATTTCCAGACTGAAAATCTTTATGCCACGACTCTTTTTGTCATTTTAGGAGTTTTTAGATATATGCAGCTGACTTTTGTATTTCATAAAAGCGGAAGCCCGACAGACATTGTTTACAAGGACAGGTTTCTGCAGCTTACAATTCTCGGATGGCTTTTAATGTTCCTATATTTTGCTTACTGACGGAGGAAAAAGATGAAAGTTCTTATAACAGGAGGAGCCGGTTTTTTCGGTCTTCACATGACAAAAAAATGTGTCGACATGGGAGAAGAAGTGACTCTCCTTGATATTGCTGAATATGACAAAGCTGAATATGACAAATCGGTTAAACTGGTCAAAGGCGATGTCCGTGACGCCGAGATAATGGATAAGCTGATATCTGAAAACGATGTTGTGATCCATGCTGCGGCGGCACTTCCTCTTGAAAAAAAGAAAGAGATATTTTCGACAAATGTTGACGGAACAAGAAATGTGCTTGAACTCTGTTTTAAGCATAAAACCAGAAAATTTGTGATGATCTCTTCAACTGCGGTTTACGGAGTTCCCGACCATCATCCTCTTTTTGAAACTGACAAAATGATCGGTGTCGGCCCTTACGGTGAGTCTAAGATCGCGGCTGAGAAAATATGCAGTGAATATAGGGACAAAGGGCTTTTCATAACGACAGTCAGACCGAAAACCTTCATCGGAACCCACCGGCTCGGCGTTTTCCAGATCCTTTACAACTGGGTTGAGGAAGGGCACAGAATACCGATGATCGGGAACGGAAAGAACAGATATCAGCTTCTTGAAGTTGATGATCTCTGTGATGCGGTTTATCTTGCATATACTTCTCAAAATGAATTGGCAAACGGAGTTTTCAACATCGGTGCAGTGAGCAATTTAAGTGCAAACGACTATCTCGGAGCACTTTGTGAATATGCAGGAAGCGGTTCAACAATACTCCACACCCCGGTTTCTCTTGTTATTCCTGCATTGATGCTCTTTGAATGGCTCCACATCTCACCGCTTTACAAATGGGTTTACGGAACAGCTCATAAAGACAGCTTTGTTTCAGTTGACAAAGCACGCGAAGTGCTCGGCTGGAACCCCAAGTATGATGAATCTCAGGCGTTGATCAGAAGCTATCAGTGGTATCAGGACAACAAGGCATACATCGCAAAAGGGACAGGAACAAGCCACAGAGTTCCATGGGCACAGGGGATTCTGGGAATAATTAAAAAGTTTCTGTGATCTAATCTATCCTATGTTGTGACAAAAGGAGAAAAAATTGTTTGTAAAAAGAAGTGAAAAGCCGGCAATAGTAACAAACTCAGGAACGATTTCATATAACCAGGTCATAAAAGATGTAAACCGTTTCACCCTTCACCTGGGCGATGTAACTGATGAAAGAGTTCTGGTAGTGAGTGAGAACAGACCCGAATACATTTATGCCATTTACGGGATTTGGAGAGCGGGCGGGACAGCGGTTCCTGTCGATTTTATGAGTGTTCCTGAAGAGATATCCTACATCATTAAAGATTGCAGACCTTCCGCTGTTTTTATATCGGCAGGGTCTTTGGAAAAAGTAAAAACGGCGATAGAACTGTCAGAAATTGAAAATGTAAGGATCATCGTTTTTGAAGAGGTGCCGCCAAACGGTTACTCAAGAACTGAACTTGATGACATTGATTTTGCCAACCACGAAAGAACAGCACTTTTGATTTATACTTCAGGGACTACGGGAAGTCCGAAAGGGGTCATGCTCTCTTTTTCAAACATTCTTGCAAATCTCGAAAAACTGATAGAAGCCGGATACTACACATCTGATGAAGTTGTTCTGATGATTCTTCCGCTGCACCATATTTTTCCGATAATGGGGACTGTCATCGCTGTTTTTTACGGCGGCGGTGCAACTGCGATAGTTCCTACTCTCAATTCAGCCGATATTGCTCACATGATGGAGATCTCTCAACCGACAATGATACTCGGAGTGCCGAGATTTTTTGACATGCTGATAAAAGGGATAATGGCTAAGATCAATGCAAGCTTTGCTGCCCGGCTCCTTTTTAAGCTTGCTTATAAGATAGACAGTGTCGCGTTTTCAAAAAAGATATTCAAATCGGTGGCTTTGAAATTCGGCGGACATCTCCGTCACATAATCAGTGGCGGTGCACCGCTTAATCCTGAAACATGGAATAAATTCAAGGCATTGGGCTTTGTGATCGGTGAAGGTTACGGAATGAGCGAAGCAGCACCCATGATAACTTTTCCAAGACCGGGGGAAGGGAGGTCAGGTTGTGTCGGCAAGGAGCTTGAGAGAGGGACAGTTAAAATAGTTGACGGTGAAGTCGTTGCAACCGGAAAGAACATAATGAAGGGTTACTACAACAGGCCTGAGGAAACCGCAGAAGTGATAAAGGACGGCTGGCTTTACACAGGAGACCTCGGAAGGTTTGATAAAGACGGTCGGCTCTATATAACCGGGCGGAAAAAAGAGATAATCGTTCTTCCAAACGGCAAAAACATCAATCCTGTCGAAATAGAAAAAGATGTCGAGGCACTGAATCCTGTGGTTGCTGAATGTGCAGTAATAATGAAGAACGGAAATCTGAACGCAATAATCAGGCCGGATGAGAAAATACTTGCGGACAGCAACATTCCCAATCTTGAGGATTATTTCAGATGGGAAGTTATAGATAAGTACAATTTAAATGCCAGTCACCACAAGAAAATACTTGATTTTCACCTTGTCAGCGAACCGCTTCCGAGAACCCGCCTTGAAAAGCTTCAGAGATTCAAACTTGATAGCTTTCTTGAAGATAAGGATAAATTGAAAAAGAGTGCTGAAATTCCTGATGATGAGATTTATTCAGCACTTGCAGAATATCTGAAAAAAGCGACAGAGAAAGAGATTTTTCCAAATGATCATGTCGAGATAGATCTTGCTCTTGATTCACTTGATAAAATTGAACTTGCCGGATTTATAAGCCAGAAGTGGAAAATAAGGGTTTCTGAAGAAGATCTCCTTAAAAATCCGACAGTTATAAAACTTTCAGAGTTCATAAAAAGTGAAAATGAAAAAGCGGCATCCTATTCTGTGGACTGGAAGACACAGCTTAAGGAAAGCATCAGCATAGATCTGCCGAGGAGCGCTTTCTACCACTGGTGGATAAAGTTCTATCTCACGACCATTCTCAGATTTTTTTTCAGGATAAGATACTACGGTTACAAGTTTATTCCTGAAAGTCCGGTCATTTTTGCGGCGAATCATCAAAGTGTCATTGACGGACTTTTTGTTGTTGCAAAGATTAAGCCGTCACAGTTCCGCAGGACATATTTCTTTGCCAAAGAGAAGCATTTCAAAAGAAAATGGAGAAAATATCTGGCAAACCGCAACAACATCATAATCATGAAAGACGGTGAAAATGTGATAGATTCGATAAAAAGGATGGCAAGCGTTCTCAAAAAAGGGCGGAATATCATAATTTTCCCTGAAGGGACAAGAAGCAGAGATGGTCAACTCGGTGAGTTCAAACAAACTTTTGCCCTTTTATCCAAGGAGATGAATGTCCCTGTCGTGCCGGTTGCGATCCATGGTGCGTATGATGCATTTCCCCGCGGCAGAAAGATCCCTCATCCTTTTAAAAAGATAGTTGTGGAATATCTTCCCGCCGTTGATCCGGATGGATTGACTCAGGAAGAAATAACCGAAACTGTCAAAAATGCGATCGCAAGGGTAGTTGAAAAGAAATAAGAGAATTAATTAATAGACCGATCTTTCGTAAAGGGTGAGCTTAAAAAAAATTTCTTTGGCAAACTTGTTCAATAATTTCAGCTGTATTTAAAGTTTACCCATTTTTAAGTTCCACTTCTTTTTAAGCTAAGTAATTGTTTTTTAAAGACTCTCTGTTGTTGCCTTAGATTTTTTATGGGAACTTCATGACCTGGATTAATTGACAAAATAGAAAAATGCTAATAGAGTTTTTTTGACACAAAGGGAGATGAAAAAATGATAAGGGTTTCGGTTTTTGTAACTTGTATATTTCTTTTTTTTAATATCTACGCTGAGAAGATTGTTGTCTGGAATCTGAAGCCGCAGACAGGGGTAACAGAAAAAGAAACGGTGACAGTTACTTCTATTCTTACAAGTGAGATAGAGCGTGTTTCAAAGAAAAAAGTTGTGAGTGAAGCAGAAATGGGATCCGTTATTGACGGAGAAACTATGCGCATCGCCTGTGGAGCTGATGACAATGTCTGCATAGCAGAGATAGGAGCGGCAATGGGAGCTCCTTTATCGGTTTCCGGAATATTATCAAAAATGGGAGATTACTGGGTAATTAATTTACAGCTTGTTGACATTAAAAAGGTTGAAACGATTTCAAGGGTAAATGAAAGATTTAAAGGTGACATGAATTCCCTTGTTGAATCTTTAACACCTCTTGTCTATAAACTTTTCGGGAAAGAATTGCCGGTAAAATATGATCCTGAAAAACAACAAGCTATTCCTGAAAAAAAACAAAAAGTAAAAAAAGAGAGGAAACACCCATCATGGCAGAAGGCGACCGGCTGGACATTTACAACAGTGGGGGTACTTGCTCTTGGTGGAGGAATAGTTTCAAACATTATGATGAATTCAGCAAGAGATGGCTTCAGGGAGAACGGAAACAGTTCCGATGAAAAAATGTTTGAAACAATGAGAGGATTATCAATAGGGGGCTATGTTGCCGGCTCGGCTCTTATAGCAACAGGAATTACGCTCATTATTATTGATGCTGTAAATACGGGAAAAGAAAAGGAGAAAAACACCTCATTTTATATTTTCCCATATAAAGACGGTTTTGCCGGCGGAATAGAGTGGAGGTGGTGATGAGAATTATATATATTTCTATAATGGCAATGTTTCTTTTTATCGGATGTGATAACTTTAAAGACATGGAATACGGAAAATACGGTAAAGAATGTTTTAGTAATGGAACCTGCAGAGGGGAGCTTACCTGTAATGACGGAATATGTGTCAATCCGGATGAAGGATTTACGGATGCCGATGAAGAGGCAGATGAAGATGCAGATGAAAATCAATCAGACGATGAAAATTTAAATACAGGAGACAGAGTGGTTCTTCTCTCTCATACATTAAATTCTGTACAAAATATTTTTCTGGTTTCCGATGGCGGTAAATACAGTATTAAAATTAATTCTTATACTG
>Ga0116156_10003580_pt1 | contig 13509 bp, 14 predicted proteins | sample AD_UKC045_MetaG_FD_89891 | JGI IMG/M metagenome (GOLD analysis project Ga0116156, IMG submission 89891) | Active sludge microbial communities of municipal wastewater-treating anaerobic digesters from USA - AD_UKC045_MetaG | ecosystem: Engineered > Bioreactor > Anaerobic > Digestate | place: USA... | reverse complement strand
GGCGTCGCAAGGGTTAGCAACGCACTCGTTGATATCCGAGCACACAAAGCCGGTCCCCTCGTAGCCGTCGTTGCATTCGCAGACGAACGCGCCATCGGTATTACCACAGGTGGCGTTTCCGTCGCAAGGATTGGACAAACACTCGTCCACATCCGTGCAGCTCAGGCCATCAGCCTCGTAGCCTTCAAAGCAATCACAGGAAGCTTCCGCGTTAGCAGTGTTCAACTGACAAACGCCGTGCCCCGAACAATGCTCTTCCAGGCAGGGGTTGAGCACGCAGGACATATCGTCCAGACGCGCATAGCCCTCTTCGCAGGACTGACAGAACTCACCGGTATACCCTTCTTCGGTACAATTGCAGGTGAAGTTCTCACCGTCAGCAATACACTCGCCCGTGAAGCAGGGGTTGGGATCGCAGGGATCCACAATCTGCTCAGGGACGCAGGTGCCTTCCAACGAACGGACGAATCCGTCGTCACAGGTCTGGCAAGTATCGCCAGCATAGCCTTCGGCACAGTGACAAACGAATTCTACTTCGTTCACCGCTTCGCATTCGCCCTCATTCAAACAGGGCTGCTGAAGGCAGGGGTCGTTGGCCACGGGAACGCAATCGTCATTATTGACGTCGCGCTCGTATCCAGGACGGCACTCGTTGCAAAGCGTGCCGGTGTAACCGGTATCACAAACGCACAAAGCGCCATCGCCTTCCGGCGTGCAAACGCCGTCAACGCACTGACCATCGCACCACAAGGTGCTCTTCTTGACGGGGTCGTCATCGCAAGCCCCGATACCGAAAAGAACAACAACAAACACCAAAAAACTGAATTTCGACATGACGTCCTCCTTTCCCCAAACGGGGAAACCCCGTTCGAGGGGAAGAATATTGCAGTTTATTTATTCTTGAACTGTGATTGATGTTTTGAACTTTGATTCGTCTGATTAACTTGAGTGACTATGATTATTTATCATAGTTTATCAGCTTAATCAGTGTAATCCTGGTTCAGACAATCAATCACAGTTCAAGTGTTTTATTTTTTCATACAAGATTTTCAATTGTCAAAAAACCCTTAGCAAGCCCATAAAACTTACTAATTTATGTAATAATTATAGCATTTTTGGGGTATTTTGTCAAAAGACTTATCCACAGGGTTAAATTTGACAAAAAGTTAAAAATCTGGTAAAAGATAATCAGCAAAACAAAAAAGTACAACAATACAAACAACATAAAGGGGGACATCATGGAAACACCGTTTGCGACGGAAACCATCGCCAACATCATCACCAACACCGTCGTTCGCGAGCGGGAAATTGTGCTGATGTCAGCGCAATCTTCCGTCAACGACGACGGTGAACTGCCTGTCCTGGCCATGCTCAAAGCGAGCACCATGACCGGCCGTTTGAAAACCCTGGAAACCATCCACAACGGGCAGTATGGCATCTGCCTGGACTGCGGTGAACCGATTCCGGAAAAACGCCTGGCGGCCAAACTGACCGCTCTGCGTTGTCTGGAATGCCAGAAGGAGTGGGAAAAAAATGGCTGCCCCACCGACTAAGCCATCCCCACTTCACTGCGAACTGGCCGAAAAATTGTTCTACGGCATCCTGACGACAGACGAAATGTTTGCCATCTGGGTGCGTGAACAATCCACCATGCTGTTGTCGCTACCGGACGGCGACAAGAAAAATGCTCTTTTCGTGAGTCTGTCACGAGAGCAAAAAATCTTGTTCTTCTCCGAGAAAAGCAACAGTTGGGTAAATTTCCAAATAATGATTCACACTGCTGAATCAGCGTTTGGAAAAGCAATCACGGCCCTGACACCGCCGGATCGCAACTAATCAAAATTTTTAGCTTCTTGCGCTATCCACCTCGGGTAGCGCTTTTTTATTTTGAAAATTCCACTACTCGATAAACTCGATTATCGCCGATTTGTTTTTTCAATTTATCTATTTGGCTACTTAAGTCACCGATTTCATGCGCCACTGACATATTAGCGAAAGCATCAGCAGATTTTTGCTTTTTCAAATCATCCCGCTGCGCGATTAATGCTTCAATTTCTTCTTCCCAGGATTTGAGATCATCCAATTTTTCCAACTCATCTTCAGTCATCAAATTTTCCGGATATTTACTCATCGGCACGCGCAACAAAATCGCTCTAATATCCTTAGAATTAAAAGCACCGGATACAGTTCTATCACCATCACGTTTGGTGTTGGTTTTATATTGAGTATGCTCAACCACTTCCGGATGCTTAATTTGCACCGTGGATAATCCATCATAAGCAACAATTCCCACCATTCCCAGTTTATCCACCATGCCAAAACCTTCGGTCAAAACCGTTCGCAAATTATCATTAAATTGATTGCGTTCGGCCACCAAACAAGCGTTCGCATGAGTTCCCGGTCGCAAGTTAATGGACATATTTTGCGCGAATGCCCCAACCAAAGCCACCGGATTCTCCTTACGCAAAACTATCGGATAATTTTTAATTGATTGTAAAAATACATTTCCAAAATTATTGGCGCTCACCTCGCGCACACGCCCGCCATGTTTTTCAAAAACTTCAAACAAAGCTTGCAGCAGCTGAGGGATTTGCTCCTGATAATCAGCAAAATTCACCTCATCACCCAACAACATTTTTGCCAAAACCTCAAAATTACTTTCCGGAATACTATCTAATGCAGCCTCTTTTTCTGAAACTTTATTTTGAGAATTCGGCGTACTGCCGAAAGAAGGCTCTTTTATAACCATATGTTTACAAAATATTTTTATTATTTTATTGCCACCATTATAACATTTTTTTTGATATTTGTCTTTTCCGCTTGTCTTATCATCTTAATCTTTCCCCCATTTTCTCATCTTCATATTTTCCCCCGTCTTCTCATCTTCATCATCTTCCTAATCATAGTCCTCAGTGGTTTAAAAAAGCCCCCCAACCGTAGTCAGAGGGCAAAAGACTTGAAAGAACTTGATATTACGGCGTGCCACCCGCCGGTCGCACTTTGCAACCGGTGGCGCAGTCGTAACATTCCACACGGAAAACATCCAGATCCGGCTCCGTGGAGACGTCGTAGATGAATCCGTGCGGGTCAGCCGGGTTGAGCGGCGGGAGATAGTCAATCTTCATCCGATCGGTCGTCCCGTAAGGCGCCTTACTGATGTAGAAAGAAATCTCTTCGTCCAGCCCGGGAAGACAGGGGCGAAAGCCCAGCCAACCGCCGGTAAACAGGTCGGTTTGGGTGTAGTAAATCGTCCCCACACCCGACACTGTACCGGTTTGATTGACCCGGAAGGTGCCGGTGGCGTCCAGCCACTGCGCATCACGCACCTGGATACGCAGTCTGACTTCAGATTCCTGGTAAATCAGACTGTTTTCGTACCAGTACTGACAAGCGTCACCGAAAGCTTCGGGAACGCAGTCACACGTGGCGGTCCAGGTTTGATCGTCGCGAAGACAGGTGCCGGCCCCACAGTTTCGGTTGAAACAGGGGTCCAGCAGGCACTCGCTCTGCACGAGCTCGTAGCCATTTACCGTGTCGCACTGCTCGCACAGGTCACCGAGGTAACCGGCGTCACAGTCGCAGCTGGCGGTTTGGCTCTGCTCGTTGACGACGCAAGTACCGTGCTCGCCACAATCCAGCAAAGTGCAGGGATCGATGACGATGGGCACGCACTCGTCGTTGTCGTCGAACTCGTAGCCCTCGGCGCAGTCGCCACAGAACTCACCGGAATAGCCGGTCTCACATTCGCAGCCGGCCACTTCCGTCTCTTCGTCCACGACGCAGCTACCGTGCGCCCCGCAATCCACGTCCGTGCAAGGGTCAGGATTGATGGGAACGCAAAGTTCCACGTCGTTTTTTTCGTAGCCGTCAGCACAGTCAGCACAGTCCGGACCGGCATAACCGGTCACGCACTCACTGCAAACCGCGCCCTGCCAGTTGCTTTCGCACTGGCACTCGGCCGGCTCGCCGGGGAGCTTGACGCAAATGCCGTGCCCGCAATCCACGCCGACACAGTCGTCGGTTTGGGCGTTGAGCCCGGCCGTGTTGAAGGTACAGGCGCTCAGCGCCAACACCGCAAAAAAGAAAAAGAACTTGGAAATCTTTTTCATGACAAACCTCCGTTTTGGCACGCTAAAATTTGAACAATTCTGCATGCCATGTTTTTTGGTTAAAAATCCTAAAGATCCATGTTTATTCAATCATTTTATGATGTTTTTGTCAAGGAACCAAAAACAAAAACGCCACGTTTACATAGATAAAACGTGGGGAAATAATAATAATTACGTGGCAAATGACCGCTTCCACCTGTGGATAAATCAAAAAAAAGTTTACGTGGCCCTACCGCACCGTGCAAATCTCAAACTTATCCGCAATCTTTTGGTGAATATCTTTCAACTGACTCAAAGTCAACTCATTGGGACGGAGATGGTAATCGCTGTTTAAAGTGGGACGGTTGGTGCGAGCATGTTGCAAATGGTAGGCGCGTGAGCCGGCCAACCACTCGGCAATCCCCAAAATATCTTCCTCAGTCATTAAATTTCCTAAAACCGTCGTTCTAAATTCATAAGGAATATTGGACGAACGCAACAAATCCACACTGGCCTTAATCTGCTCCACATCCACCGGCGCATTCACCACCTGCTGATATTTTTCCGGCAACTGTTTAATATCCATGGCCACGTAATCCAACAAATTCGCGTCCAATAAACCTTTCAAAACCGCCACGTTCGTGCCGTTGGTATCCAATTTAACCGCCAAGCCACGTGCCTTCAGTCGACTGATAAAATCCGGCAAATCCGCTTGCATCGTTGGCTCACCGCCACTGATACAAACCGCGTCCAAAAAATCTTGACGATCATCCAAAAATTTCCAAAATTCTTCCTCACTCAAATCCGGCGTCGTGCCAAGCATTTCCGGCAAAACCAATTCCGGATTATGACAAAAATGGCACCGGAAATTACAAGCCTTGGTAAAAATCGTACAGGCGACTTTACCGGGAAAATCCAAAAGCGTAATGGCTTGTAATCCTCCGATGCGCATAATATTTTTCAGCTAAAATTAGCAACAAGAAGAGCAAGAACAATTGTTATCGGCGTTTAAGCTTTGATCAAAGGTCTTTCGATCATAAAACTCTTGGCGCTTACCGTTATTCCATTGATTGACCGGTCGCAAATATCCGACGACACGGCTATAAACTTCGCATTTTTGTCTTTCTCGTTTGGTGGCTGCTGTCATAATGTTTGTTTTTACTTAGTTAATGATTTTTTATATTTTTGTTTTTCACCGAGTAGAGAGTTTCTCTGCCGAACATTTCCCTTTAAATTCGGCTCAAAGAATTAGCTCATCTCAGCTCACTATTATTTTAACACTTTTTTAGATTTTTTCAGCCCACTTTTTACTGGCTTTTTGGAGGGCGCTTTGTCAAGAGGGGTCTCGGAAACTTCGCTTTCTTTTTTGTCAATATTAGTTTCATCATAGTTTCTGACGGTCTCCCCCAAGCCCATTTCATCATCACAATGCGGACAATATTCATGTTCGCCGGCAATATAACCATGAATCGGACAAATACTGAAAGTCGGACTGATGGTGTAATACGGCAAATGATAATTTTCGGCAATGCGACGAATCAAATTTTTCAAACTCTGACGATCGGGCATGGACTCTCCCAAGAAAATATGCAAAACCGTTCCACCGGTATACAAAGTTTGCAGACCATCTTGTTTTTCCAAAGCGTCAAACAAATCATTGGTATAACCGACCGGCAACTGTGAAGAATTGGTATAATAAGGAGACGCTCCACCCGCTTGATAAGCTTCTTCATTGGCGCAAATAATATCGGCAAATTTTTCTTTATCCAAACGTGCCAAACGATAAGCCGTTCCTTCGGCCGGTGTCGCTTCCAAATTAAATAAAATTCCATCTTCCTCTTGATAACGTGACATCTGCTCACGCATAAACATCAAAATTTCTTGGGCGGTTTTCAAACCGACATCACTGGTGATCGGTTGTCCGATTAAATTCACCAAAGCTTCGTTCATACCAACCAAACCGATGGTGTTAAAATGATTCTTCCAATATTCACCGAAACGTTGTTTGATGCCGGCCAAGTAATGACGTGAATATGGGTATAAACCCATTTCAGTCAAACGTTCAATCATCTTACGTTTGATGTTCAAACTTTGTTTGGCCAAATCCATTAAATTCAACAAACGTTTTTTGAAATCTTCCAAATCTTCGGCCAAGTATCCCAAGCGTGGCAAGTTAATGGTCACCACCCCGATGGAACCGGTCAAAGGATTGGCCCCGAACAAACCACCGCCGCGTTTTCTTAATTCACGATTATCCAAACGCAAACGGCAACACATGGAGCGCGCGTCTTCCGGATTCATATCGCTGTTCACGAAATTGGAAAAATACGGAATACCATACTTGGCGGTCATCTCCATAATTTTATCAACGATCGGCCGATTCCAATCAAAATCTTTAGTGATATTGTAAGTGGGAATCGGGAAAGTGAAAACACGTCCTTTGGCATCACCGGAGCTCAAGACTTCCACCAAAGCGGCATTGAAAATATCCATTTCTTCTTGAAAGTCACCGTAAGTTTCTTTTTGCGGCACACCACCGATAATTACCGCTTCATTTTTCATCATATTCGGCACATACAAATCCAAAGTAATATTGGTGAACGGTGTTTGAAAACCGACGCGCGTCGGAATATTCATATTGAAGACAAAATTCTGCAAAGCATCTTTTACTTCCGTGTAAGATAATTTGTCATAACGAATAAACGGTGCCAAGTAAGTATCAAAACTGGAAAACGCTTGGGCGCCGGCCGCTTCACCTTGCAAAGTGTAAAAGAAATTTACCACTTGTCCCAAAGCGGAACGAAAATGTTTGGCCGGATTGGCTTCCACTTTTCCGGGAACACCACCAAACCCTTTAATCAACAAATCATGCAAATCCCAACCGCAACAATAGGAAGCTAACAATTGCATATCATGCAAATGGAAATCACCATTAACGTGAGCGTTGCGCACTTCCGGTGGATAAACGGCGTTCATCCAATAATCAGCGGTCACCTCAGAAGAAATGTAATTGTTCAAACCCTGTAACGAAAAACTCATGTTACTGTTTTCTTTGATTTTCCAATCCATCTCATCCAAATATTTTCCAACCAGCTCCGTGGAGTTGATTAACTTCTCCATATCACGCAAACGATTATGTTGCTCCCGATACAAAATGTAAGCCTTGGCCGTAGCCGCATGACCTTCCTCTATCAAAATTTTCTCTACAATATCTTGCACTTCTTCTACGGAAGGAATTGATCGCGCATGAAAACGACGATTTAATTCTTCTTCCACTTTTACCGCTAACTGATTAGCCAATTCCCGATCATGACCGCCGACTGCCTGAGCGGCTTTGAAAATTGCATTCTCAATTTTCCCCAACTCAAATTTTGCAATCCGACCATCACGTTTTAAAAGCTGACTAATTTTAGGTTTTTCTGTTTGTTTTGCGGACATAAATTAGGACCCTAAATTAATTATTTATAAAACTTGCTTAATCGCTTGATCAAATTCTTCAATGTTGTCAAAGCCTTGGCACACCGAAGCAAAACGAATGTAGGCAACTTTGTCTTCTTTACGCAAAGCATCCATCACAATCTCACCGATTTGCTTACTACCGATTTCATCACGCTTGGCTTTCACTTGAATTTCTTTTTCAATTTCAAAAAGCACCCGACGAATATCATCATCCGAGAACGGACGCTTCTTAAAAGATTTTTTCAAACCTTCCAAAATCTTGTTGGAGTCATAGGGCTCGCGGCGACTGTCACGTTTGACCACCGTCAAGTTCAACAACTGCAAACTTTCAATCGTGGAAAAACGACAATTGCACTTGGGACACTCGCGACGACGACGCACCAAAGTCCCTTCCGCGACCAAGCGCGAATCAATCACTTTTGTGTCTTCGTAGTGGCAGGCTGGACAGATCATAGGATTTCTGTTTTTATTAAGTTTTTACAAGATGTTTGGTTATGTGCTAGTAGTGTAGCACAATATGTAGTGTGTCACAAGTGCGCAAAAATACGGTAATTTTGGGGGAATTTGGGTAGATGGGTGGCGCCCCATCACGTTTTACCCCCTCCGGGGGTTGGTTGTTTGTAGCCATAAAAAAAAAGAAAGTGCATTTTGCACTTTCTTTTTTTATCAATCACGTTTTAAAAATTTAACATCTTATTTCTAATAATCGCCGGAATGTCATCATCAATATCTCCAGAGTCATTATTGTTATTTTCCGGTAATGAATTTACATTCTTTTTGGTCATCGGCATATCATCCTGTTGAATGGCCGGGCGATTTTTTACCGGAGCACTATCTTCCATCACAAATTGTTTATGACGCAATTCCTGATTCTCACGTTCCACGTCCACCGGACGATCAAAAGTTTCATCCAAATCAACGGCCCGCGGTTTAACGGTGTTACCACTGACAGTTTGACGGAACAAAGCGCTGGTATCGGTCACAACATTGGCACTATTATATCTTTCCAATTTATCATCAACTTTAATTTCCGACGGCTTGTTTTGATAGGTCTTATACACAAAGGCCGGTTGATTATACACGGCCGGCTTGTTCGGATCGTTTTTACCTTCAAAACCGGTGGCAATCACAGTGACACGCACCGCATCCCCCAAAGCCTCATCAATCACCGTACCGAAAATAATACGCGCTTCCGGATCGGCGGTCGCGGTAATAATTTTGGCCGCTTCATCAAATTCAAAGACACCCAAATCGGTATTGCTGGTAATTGTAAATAAAATGCCTTTGGCACCATCGATGGACATTTCCAACAACGGACTGGTGATGGCCGCCTTGGCCGCCTCCACCGCGCGATTTTCACCACGCGCCACACCCACGCCCATCAAAGCGGAACCGGTGCCTTCCATAATGGAACGCACATCGGCGAAGTCCACATTCACATAACCATGCAAACTGATCAAATCGGAAATTCCTTGAATACCTTGACGCAAAACATCATCAGCCAAGAAAAAAGCTTCTTGTAAAGATAATTTATTATCAGTGATTTGAAATAATCTTTCATTGGGAATGGTAATCAAAGTATCCACGCTTTCGGACAAACTTTGCAAACCGGCATCAGCCAACATGCTGCGTTGTTTACCTTCAAAACCAAAAGGTTTGGTAACCACGCCCACCACCAACGCGCCTAAATCTTTAGCGATACTGGCCACCACCGGCGCCGCACCCGTACCGGTCCCCCCGCCCATACCGGCGGTAATGAAAACCATATCACTGCCTTTCAACAATTCTTTAATTTCATTTTGTGATTCTTCAGCGGCGCGCTTACCGATATCCGGATTCATGCCGGCGCCCAAACCACGAGTCAAATTCTTACCGATATGCAATTTGGTATTGGCCAAATTATGATACAAAGCCTGAACGTCAGTGTTCAACGCGATAAAATCAATATTCTTGATGCCGGATGACACCATGCGATTAACGGCCGAACCGCCACCGCCACCCACGCCGACCACTTTTATTTTGGCAAATGTCTCTATTTCGGGTTTAATTTGAGCCATAATTTTTTATATTTATAGATGATTTTGATGAATTTTCTTGATGATATAATTATCTTATAATTTTCCGGCAGTGTCAAACTTCGTGAATACCAAATATAGTCAAACTGATAATAATTTATGGCAATAAATTCTTAAACCACTTTTTCATCTTGCCTAAAACTTCTTTACTCTTACCGGAACGTTCAGTTTGGCCGTTCCCCCAACGACTGCCCCACATTACCAAACCGACGGCTGTCGCAAAAGAAACATCATTTACCTTATCAATGGCGCTCACTACGTTCTGCGGATAACCCAAAATCGCCGGTAAACGCAAAGTATCTTTGGCCACTTCCAAAATGCCCGGCAATTTCGCGCCACCACCGACCAAAACCACACCGGCCGGTAACAAACCGCTACGATTGATTTTCTTCAATTCCTTATCAACGCGTTTAAAAATTTCTTGCAAACGAGCATTGATGATTTCCGCCACAAATTTACGGGAAACTGTCATCTGTTCATCACTGATTTGCGATAAATCCAATTCTTCATCACGCACTTCATTGGGCACGGCATAACCATATTTCACTTTGACTTCTTCGGCCGTATCAATGGATGTTCTTAAAACAATAGCGATATCGGAAGTGATATGATTGGCCCCCAAAGGAATGGTGCTGGACAAAATGATATTACCTTCTTCAAAAACCAAAATATTGGTGCTGTTGGCGCCAATATCCAATAAAGCAACACCCAAATTCTGTTGTTTTTGACTCAAGGTCGCTTCAGCGGCCGCCAAAGATGACAAAACCAAACCTTCAATTTCCAAACTGGTACGATAAACACATTTACGTAAATTTTTACTCAAAGTACTGGAACATTGGACAATCTGGGTTTCCACTTCTAAGCGCATCCCTGACATGCCGACCGGATCTTTGATTCCACCTTGACCATCAACCAAAAAATTACGCGGTAAAATATGCAATGTTTCATAGTTCAAAGGAGTTGAAACCATTTTCGCCGATTCCAAAACACGTTCCACATCATCATCCTGAATTTCCCCTTCCGGATTGGACACCGCCACCACGCCCTTACCCAATTGCAAAAGCACACCGGAACCGGCCAAGCTTACCCAAGCGCTGGTCAATGGTTGTCCGACCAAACGTTCCGCCTGATCCAAACAAGTTGACAAAGACGACACCGCGTCTTCAATGCTGGTAATCACACCTTTGTTGATGCCGGCGGACGGACATTCAGCCGCGCCGATTATTTGCAAAACCGGACGATCGTGACCGTTGTTCATATACTGTCCAACCGCCACGCGAATGGAATTTGATCCAATATCCAAGCCGGTAAATAGCTCTTGTGCCATAATGATTTTTTAGTTAAAAATATTTTATTTTTGTTTTTGAAAACACGATACGGCAATCAAAAAACAGCTTGATTGCGTCCAGTTTACATTATAGCGAAAATTTAGCTTTTTGCCAAATAAATCAAGGAAATTATAAAAATTCCCACAATTGACAGAAAAGCACAAATTCAATATTATAAAATCACTCACCGAAAGGAGTTTTCCAATGACACAATTCACCGCAGAAACTAAGGTTAAAGTGCGATTAACCCACTGGGGACACAACGCCTACAAGCACTACTGCGAGCACTCGCTCACTCCGCCGCTCCCCCTTTACCGACGCAACCAATGGGTAATCTACACCTACGGTCAACTGCTTGAAGTTTTCGGGGAACAGCCCTGCCCCGACGGCCGTGAGATTTTCATCAACAACGAAATTCTCCTCGACGACGGCCAAGACTAAAATACGAGAACTCAAAAAAATCATTATCCCATCGCCGAAAACCCGCGGCGATTTTTTTTTAAAAAAAGAACAGCCGGTCAAAGCTGTTATGAATAATCATTCAAATCTTGCGCAACAATTTTTTGTCGGCGACGGAAATATCATCCACCTGACAATGCAAAAACTCATCATCATCCCGCCACAAGAACAACTTTTTGGGAACAAGCCAAAATTCCAACATCCGACAAGTGCGCCGATTGATAAAAATCTTCAAAGCTTCTTCCACGTCCAGCTGCTGGTTGAAACAGACGCAAATCTGCGCTTCGGAAAAAATCGGGCGAGGACACAAAATCCGACAATCACCGGGCGGACAATCCAAATAATATACCCTGGTTTTTTTGTTTAGACAGAGATTCACCTCCAAAACCGCAAAATAGAATTGCGGATTTCTCATGATTTTCGGTTCCCCCGACCATACACCATTCAGAAAAAACGCCAACGCCTGCTTCCAGTTGTTTTCCGCAAAATGCCGATAGCCGGCAACTTTAAAAGCGGTCAACTCAGAAAAAGTTTCTGGCATGATGTCCCTCCCTTCTTGTAAGTATTAAAATTAACAAAAAAAATCACAAAAAGCAATTTTATCTACCAAAAACAAGTGATAAAAACAACTTGACCAAATCCCAAAAAAGATCTTTAATGTAGGCACAAAGCTGAAAGGAGGGTTAACATGTCAGCTTTACGTTTCTCGTTTCGAACACAAACAATCAGAAAACATGTAATTATTGGCACGCACTACGTGTACATGCGTCTGCGAAACAGTGATGCCAAAGTCTGCCTGCTGGGAGATCTCGAACGGTTGAAAAAACACAATCGCTACGATAACCCCACCTCGCTGGAAGAGGCGGATTTCGTCGTGGTGTTGGGCGCGGATGATGAAGATATCCCCAACATGTTGCTCCATCTGGCTCAGGATCTCTGCCCGCACGGCGACTGCGATGACGAGAAAAAGTTCGCTCAGGAAGCGGAAACACTGGTGCTGAAAATGCACCAACTCACTCCGCCGGAAGAACGCAATGTTCTCTGGCAAAGGTACTTCCACGCGCTTGCCAAAGCCACACCCGACGCGCAAGACGTGTTCCGGCGCATGGCCGAGAACAAGGGCGTGATTCAACGCCAGTTCAAAACCATCAAAATGGTCCCGACCGGGCACTTGCAAGGCAACGGCCACGTCGTGGAACACAACACCAAGGCGCGCGGCAACAACTACGCGGACTACATCAAGTAGCTCGCGGCCACATCACAATTTCAAAAAACCCCAAGCATCGCTTGGGGATTTTTTTATATTACTTATATTGCTTCACCTTATCCTTCAATTTCGCGGCCAGTTTATCAATGGCAATGGTTTCTTGCACACCACCTTCCATATCACGCAACAAAACAGTGTTATCCATCACTTCTTGTTGTCCCAAAATCAAAACCAATTTCACGCCCAAACGATTGGCATATTCCAATTGGGCTTTCAAACTGTCTTTAACAAAATTTTCCGCGACTTTAATGCCTTTCTTATTTAAGTCATCAAAAATACGCATCGCTTTACGACGAGCGACATCACCGATTTGGGCGATAAACACATCCACTTTATAATCATCTTGCAATTTAAAATTCTTTTCCTTCAAAGCAAGAATCACGCGATCCAAACCGATTGCAAACCCGGCCGCCGGCGTGGGACGTCCGCCCAACTGCTCCACCAATAAATCATAGCGACCGCCACCGCCCAAAGCGTTTTGACGTTTACCTTGCTTGGCTCCGGAAACAAACTCAAAAACGGTACGAGTATAATAATCCAAACCACGCACCAAGGTGTGATCCAAAACATACGGCACTTTCAAATCATCCAAATATTCTTTGATTTTATCAAAATGGACTTTGCAGGTTTCACATAAATGATCCACCATTTTCGGAGCGTTCTCTTGATAAGTCTGACATTGTTTTTCCTTGCAATCCAACAAACGCAACGGATTTTTTGATAAACGCACCTTGCAAGTCTTACAAACTTTATTACGGAAAGGTTTATAATATTTAATCAACACTTTACGATATTCTTCTCGGCATTCCGGACAACCCATACTGTTCAAATGC
>Ga0116156_10003579_pt1 | contig 13511 bp, 6 predicted proteins | sample AD_UKC045_MetaG_FD_89891 | JGI IMG/M metagenome (GOLD analysis project Ga0116156, IMG submission 89891) | Active sludge microbial communities of municipal wastewater-treating anaerobic digesters from USA - AD_UKC045_MetaG | ecosystem: Engineered > Bioreactor > Anaerobic > Digestate | place: USA... | reverse complement strand
TATGCGGACATTGAGATGGCTTTTAAAGTGTCGTATGCATTCGGATTTATTTTTGCCGGAAGAATTATTGATAAACTGGGTACAAAAATCGGTTATGCACTGGCGACAACTTTATGGAGTATTGCGGCAGTATGTCATGCCTTTGCCACAAACACATTAGGGTTTGGAATTGCCAGGGTCTTCTTAGGTGTTTCAGAAGCAGGTAATTTCCCGGCAGCTATAAAGGCTACTGCTGAGTGGTTTCCAAAAAAAGAAAGAGCATTTGCTACAGGTATTTTTAATTCAGGTTCTAACATTGGAGCCATTGCAGTCCCTTTTATCATACCACCTCTGGCTGAAAATTATGGATGGAAAATGGCCTTCATTCTAACCGGAGCAATTGGTTTTATCTGGCTTATCTTCTGGTTTATATTTTATGAGATCCCCAGTAAACAGAAAAGATTATCAACTGCAGAATTAGAATTCATCACCAGCGATAAAGATGAAGAACCAGTTGCCGTTGGAGAACCAAGAGTTACATGGGGGAAACTGTTAACATTTCGACAGACCTGGGCATTCGCATTGGGGAAATTTATTACAGATCCGGTGTGGTGGTTTTATATTTTCTGGCTTCCGGATTTTTTGCGGAAGGAATACAATCTCGATTCATACGGTATTATCTGGCCTTCAGCAGTGCCGCTTATTATTGCAAGCTTTGGTAGTATTGGTGGTGGTTGGCTTCCAATGAAATTTATCAATGGAGGTTGGACGGTATTTCGATCTCGGAAAACAAGTATGTTGATTTATGCCATATCCGTCCTACCTATTCTTTTTGTTCAATATTTGGGAACTTTTAATATGTGGATTGCAGTATCCATTGTTGGGTTAGCTATGGCAGCTCATCAGGCGTGGAGCGCTAACATTTTCACAACCGTATCAGATATGTTTCCGAAAAATGCAACTGCATCTGTAACGGGTATTGGTGGACTGTTTGGCGGTATGGGTGGACTTTTGCTCACGGCTCTTATTCAGAAGAGAATGTTCGTTTATTATGAAAGTATTGGGGAAATCAATAAGGGGTACTTTATAATGTTCATTATCTGTGGTTCTGCCTATTTGTTGGCATGGTTGGTCATGCACTTTCTGGTACCACGTATGGAGCGTATTAAAGTGTAAGCCGATAAAGATTCTCATTGCGATCAAATCTGTAATCATCTTTAAAACAATAAATTAGGAGTATAATAATTTTTGTTTTCGTTAGCATAGGATTATCCTTGTAGATTAATCAATGCTTGATTATGCCCAATAAAATCTTTTTGTGGATAGTGATTTCATTTGCGCTTGGGCAGGCGTACGCACAAAATGTGCAATACAAGTTTCTGAAATTAGATGTTAACAAAGGACTTTCGCACAATCAACCCAATTGCTTTCTAAAAGATCGAAAAGGCTTTATTTGGATCGGTACCAATTCGGGTCTGAACCGATTTGATGGTTATGGTGTAAAAGTCTTTATGAATGATCCGCGTGATACATCCAGCATCAGCATCAGTCATACTAGTTCATTAGCTGAAGGTCCTGATGGACGTATTTGGGCGGGGTCAAGCGCAAGCAACGGAGGCAACTTCACTAATGTGTACAATCCGGAAACAGAATCCTTTACGCGCAACACCCGAAATATTTTAAAACAATATGGAATTCCAGACGGAAGCATCTCCAATATTATAAAAGACTCTAAAGGCTTGTTTTGGTTTATTCACAGTTCTCAAGGCGTCTTTCGATACAACCCTCAAGAGAAGAAAAGTATTTCTGTTCCATATGTGTCGGCCGATAGCACCTCCATGGCCTCAAACCAAATTGCTTCTTTTGTAGAAGATCGTGACGGAAATTTTTGGATGATCCTTAAAAATGGATCCATAAAAAAAATAGATGGTAAGACACTTCTCGTTACCTACCGAAATAATTATTTGAAGGATTGGTTTAATAACGAACTCTTAGAGTATAAGATAACCACAGATCGCGATGGTGACATTTGGGTGTGCCCCACCACGACCAACGATGGAATCTTTTATTTTGATTTGACAAACCATGTAACACATCACATTCATGAAAAATCAGAGGGCTGGAGGTTGAATAAAAATATTGTAAGAAATATTGTAGAAGATAACCAGGGAATGATCTGGGTAGGTACAGATCATGGTGGTATTAACGTCATCGATAAAAAGAAAAAATCAGTTACTTACATTCTTACCAATGCCGAAGATAATCGAAGCCTGAGCCAGAACAGCATTACTTCATTATACAAAGACTATGAAGGTATAATTTGGGTAGGTACCTATAAGAAGGGTGCATGTTACTATCATGAAAACATTGTTCGCTTTCCGCTTTTTCGACATGAGGATAAGTTGAGTACTGTCGGACTTCATTTTGATGACATGAATAGGTTTGCTGAGGATGATAAAGGTAATCTATGGCTGGGAACAAATGGTGGAGGACTTGTTTACTTTGATCGCCAGAACAACACATACAAACAGTATCATCATAATCCTGCTGATCCAAATTCATTAAGTAATGATGTGATTGTAAGTATGTGCATCGACAGTGATAAAGTATTGTGGGTAGGTACTTATTATGGAGGCTTAAATTCTTTTGATGGAAAAAAATTCACCCGATATAAACACAATCCGAATGATTCAACCAGTATAGCGGATGATAACATCTGGGAGCTATTCGAAGACAAGGAAGGTAAACTGTGGATAGGGACTCTCTATAATGGAGTAGATGTGTTGGATAGGAAAACAAAAAAAATTAAACACTATCCATTCGGAAGAGCCAACTCAGTTCATTCAAATTATATCTCCGAAATAAAGGAAGATGCAAAAGGCAACATGTGGATTGGTACGGGTTGGGGATTTGATGTCTTTGACAAAAAAACGGAACAGTTTACGCACTACCTCAATCAAAACAATGATCCACATGGCTTAAGTAGTAATAGTATTCTGTGTTTTCTGCATGACAGTCGCGGTCGGATATGGATTGGCACATTTGAAGGATTGAATTTATTTGATCCTCAGAAAAATACCTATACTACTTTTTATGAAAAGGACGGACTTCCTCACAATACCATTCTTACGCTGCTTGAAGACAACAACGGAAACTTATGGATGAGCACCCCCAATGGAATTTCGAATCTTGTCATTAGCAGAAAGGAAACGGATGGCGGGTTTACATTTCAATTTAAAAACTATGATGAATCAGATGGTTTGCAAGGAAGGCAGTTTAATGAGAATGCAGCACTAAAGACAAGGAGTGGTGAATTGATTTTTGGCGGAGCATCCGGGTTTAATATTTTTCGACCAGAGAAAATTGTAGCCAATAAAAGCATTCCTCAAACCGTGTTGTCTGATTTTCAATTATTCAATAAAAGCGTTGGCATTGGCGAAATCATTGGAGGGCGAACCATTCTATCGAAATCAATCACCGAAACAAAGGAAATTATACTTCCACCTGTTGCCAATGTAATTTCGATTGAGTTTGCATCGCTCAACTTCTTTCGTCCTGACAAAAGCAGTTATGTCTATATGCTTGAAGGCTTCAATAAATACTGGACGGCTGCCGATGGAAAATCACGAAAGATTACCTATACCAATCTTGATCCGGGATCATATACATTCCGGGTTAAGTCATCTAATAGTGACGGTGTATGGAGCGACAATGAAGTTGTTTTGAAGATTGTAATTCTTCCGCCATTCTGGAAAACCAGAACAGCATTCATACTTTACATTCTGCTAATCCTTGGTGCCTTATTGCTTTCAAGAAAAATATTGGTGACGCGCGAGCGATTAAAATATAAGATTGCCCATGAACGACAGGAAGCACAACGCATGCATGAACTTGATGTAATGAAGATGCGCTTCTTTACAAACGTAAGCCACGAGTTCCGAACTCCGCTTACCTTAATATTAACTCCGTTGGAAAAAATGTTGAAAGCTGATTCCGAACCACCTCAACCCGGCCAGCTTCAATTAATTCATCGCAATGCAAAACGATTACTGAATCTCGTAAATCAATTGCTTGACTTTAGGAAGTTGGAAGTACAAGAGATTAAGCTAAACCTATCGGAAGGAGATATAATTGCTTTCATCCGCGAAACCGTTTATTCTTTTTCTGATTTAAGTGAGAAGAAAAATATTCAGCTTGACTACACATCATCCGTGGCAACATTGGAAACTACCTTCGATCAGGACAAGGTTGAAAAGATCATGTTTAATTTATTATCAAATGCTTTTAAGTTTACACCCGAGTATGGTGCGGTTAGTGTTTCTATAAATGAAGTTGGAACGACCAATGAAAGAGCGTTGGAAATTCAGGTGAAGGATACCGGTATTGGAATTCCCCTGAATAAACAAGAAAAGATCTTTGAACGCTTCTTTCAAAATGATTTACCCTCAAGTGTCATCAATCAGGGAAGTGGTATTGGTCTGTCTATCACGAAAGAATTTGTAAGACTTCAGGAAGGTACGATTGAAGTAAAGAGTGAAGTGGGACATGGTAGCTGCTTTACGGTTGTACTCCCGATAAAGCATGTGCTGAATGTGGAGAGTAGATTGGTAGACGAATCGCCACTAAGCGTTGATGTTTTGCCAAATGATATTCATTCAGATAACGCGGATTTAGCAAAGATTCCAACGTTGTTGCTTGTGGAGGACAATGAAGACTTTCGTTTTTATCTGAAAGATAATTTGCGTTTTCAGTATCATATTATTGAAGCAAAAGATGGAGTTGAGGGGTGGAGTAAAGCACTTGCAGCATTACCCGATCTGATTGTAAGTGATATTATGATGCCACGCATGAATGGCCTTGAGTTGTGTAAGAAAGTAAAAAGCGATACAAGAGTCTCACATGTTCCGGTTATATTATTGACGGCACGCACAGCGGAGGAGCAAAAGTTGGAAGGGTTCGAAAGTGGAGCTGATGACTATGTTACCAAACCTTTCAATTTTGAGATATTACAGTCGCGTATTAAAAACCTGATTCACAAACGCGAATTATTTCAGAAGGATTTCCGAAGACAGATTGAAATAAAGGGAAGTGATGTTGTCATTACCTCTATGGATGAGAAGCTCATTCAAAAGGCAATTCAATATGTGGAAGAAAAGATTGGAGATGCAGATTTCTCTGTTGAAGATTTAAGTCACGAATTAGCTATGAGCCGTGTGCATCTGTATAAAAAACTATTGGCATTGACTGGCAAATCACCCTTGGAGTTTATTCGATCACTTCGTCTTCAGCGCGCTGCACAATTACTTTCTGGAAGCCAACTAACTGTTGCTGAAGTTGCGTATCAAGTAGGTTTTAATAATCCGAAATACTTTGCGAAATATTTTAAAGAGGAGTTTGGAATGCTTCCTTCTGCTTATAGCGCTCAGCAAAAGAAAAAAGCAGAAGACAGTTGAAAAGCCATCTCTGATTTGGAAGTTTCTTCCGTTGCCCTTTTAAAATCATTTTTGTTAAACAGTTCTACAAATGGAAGTTATTTCCATACCCTACTCTCATTGTCAGCGCAGAAGTTTCTTCTGGGCTCCCTCAAAATCTTGTTAGATAAGGAAACTAAAAATGGAAGTTACTTCCATATTCTACCCTCAATCCATAAACTCAATTTCAACCAACTTCGCTAGCGCGGAAGTTTCTTCCGTGTTCTCTTAAAATCTTGTTAGATAAGGAAACTAAAAATGGAAGCCATGCCCACCGACAGGTAGGTTACTTCCATAGCACTAACTCAAATAGTAAATAATAATAGCAAAAAAAATTACTATTAAGAGCCTGCACCGGAACTAAGTTCCAGACAAAGCTTCTTCATCTTATTAAGATTGCTTTGGCGAACGAAAGAAACTTTCGCTCGAGAAAAACGGAACATGCGCTCCAGCCCGGGTCACCTGGGGCACTATTCTTTTTTCTTAAACAAATGCAATTCTTCATCAATGGTTGGATCATAAAAAACAAGCGAGTCAACAGTTAATTTCCTTAATTTGAATTGAGACTTAATCTCCTTGTTCATTAACATTAGAATATCATTTTTAACATTGACAAAATAGGGTGAGTCCTGTTCCTCTACATAATAAAGCGAATCATTCTCTATAAAAAAAAGTGCATGAGGATCCGAAATATTTAACCACCACGCTCCATGTAGAAGAGAGATATCGAAATTTTGCGGTATTCCCTCACTCGAAGACGACTCATATTTGACAGAAGGTATTGAATCGGTTCTTGACATTTCTGGGTTTGTATTATCGTAAGTCCTTTTTTTAGAACAGGATAAAAAAAATATCATAACTGTCACAAAATTTACCAATAGTAACTTATTAATAGCTTCTTTGATATTCATATTTCAACTACTGTTTAATTTCAAAATGAAGTCCAGGATCCTTAGGGTATGGGATGAATTTCTTAACCTTCGCTAGCGCGGAAGTTTCTTCCGGGCTACCTCAAAATCTTATTAGATAAGGAAACTAAAAATGGAAGTTACTTCCATATTCTACTCTCAATCCATAAACTCAATTTCAACCAATCCCTTCACTCCGCAATAATCTCTGGCACTACTATACAAATAATCCTCCGGCTTCTCAACAATACCTTCTTTAACTGGATTATCATGAACATACTCTAATTTCTGATCCATAACTTCATTCGAAAATAATTCTACCGGATGATATTCATTTTGCCAAAACTTATACTTCTGATGTTTCTTGCTTTCGAATGCTGCCTGTTGAAATCTTTTCAACATCCAAAATTTACGACTCTCAGCATTATTGCTTTCAATCGCCCGACAAATATGCACCGAAGTATATTTCTTAAAATCACGAATGATGCTTTCTATTTTATCTTCTTTCTTGCGACCGACAATAAGGTGAATATGGTTCGTCATTAAACACCATGCATGGACAATAAGACCTTTTTCCTTTTGGCAGAATTTTAAAGAATCAACAACAATGTCTTTATATTGTTGCCTTGTAAATACATCGACCCCTTCGCTAGCGCGGAAGTTTCTTCCGGGCTCCCTCAAAATCTTGTTAGATAAGGAAACTAAAAATGGAAGCCATGCCCACCGACAGGTAGGTTACTTCCATAGCACAAACACAAATAGTAAATAACGATTACAAAAAAACTTACTATTAAGAGCCTGCACTGGAACTAAGTTCCAGACAAAGCTTCTTCATCTTATTAAGATTGCTCTGGCGAACGAAAGAAACTTTCGCCCGAGAAAAACGGAACATGCGCTCCAGCCCGGGAACGACAACCATTATGTTTAATCTCTTGAACCACATCGATAACAAACCGTATGTGGATGTTGTGAATATGCGTTTCGGCTTTGAGTTTCCGATGAAAAAGAAACAGAAGGTTAAACCTAATAGTTAATATTTTTTTTGAGTGATCATCAATTTTCCGTGCTTATTCAAGTTTAGTGAGTGAGGATCTGCGAGGGGTTACTTGGACTTGAGTATGTTTCCAGTTTTTAAACTTAAGAAGCAACTGGTTGCCATGTACTATCGGTTTTAAGCAATCGGTTCTAGTCATTTTAACCTTATCTCATTTCAATCTCGCATAGTTCTAACACCATAGAATGTAGTAAGTAAATGTATTGCTTGGGGTAATAAATTCAACCTCGCCTGGTAAGCAAAATAACGAGGGATGGTAGTGAATACAACCTTGTGCAGCAAGTAAAAAACTACGCATAATAGTAAACACAACCTCGCGTGGTAAGTACACTAACGAAATGAGGTAGTGAAAACAACCACTAAGGGAAGTAAACTAATCAACCATGAAAGCAAATGCAACTTCATGGGGCGAGCAAAGTAACAACGCAGAGTACCAAACATAATCAATTGAGGTAAGTGACCTGACGATGAGGATTAACAAACCTCACTTCGTGTACTGGGCAAACTATTGTTGTGTGGTTGGAAATGCTTGCTCGTGTTTCAAAGTGTTTTTCTGCTGCTCCACGAAAAAATCAATAACACCAAAGAGTAATCGCAACTATCGGTACTATGCATACCGTTGAATGAATAAAACTAAAGCAAAAATGACACATGTTAAAGACGCAGAATCCTTTGCCAGGCTCATTGGCTTCTGCACCGGGTATGGAGGCATATACAATCCCGGTCGTCCAAACCTCCAGCTCGATGCATTGGCAAATCAGTTGAATGAAATGCGAATGGCCATGGAAAAGGTAATAGTCGCCAAAACGAATTACGACAACATAGTAAACCATCGGATACAAACATACCATCAACTACCGCGTTTGGTTTCCAGTATTCTGCGCATACTGGAGTCATCCGGTGCAAGACCAGAAAAGCTGGATGACGCCCGCACGTTCGCGCATCAACTGCTTGGAGTTGTTCCAAAAAAGCGCTTACCAGTTCCATCAGATAATACGGCTAACACAACAAAGCCATTGATTCATCGATCTCAACGGCAGTTAGCTTATGTCAGCAAAGCGGATTCATTTTCTAAGTTGGTGATGGCAGTAAGTACGGAGCCATTATATCAACCAAGGGAACAAATTTTCACGCAAGCTTGGTTGGACGTGAAGGTGCAGGAACTTAACGGGCGGAACCGCGAAGTTTCTGATGCTCGTGCGTTGTGGAGCAAGGCACTCCTGGAAAGAAATGATAGGATGTACCGGAACGAAGTATCGATAATCAGAACGGCACAAGCTGTTAAGAAATATGTACGCGCCATCTTTGGTCATGACAGTGCAAATTATCGCTTACTGAAAACACTTCATTTCAACATGCCAACCAGGAAATAATGCTACCTCAACAAAGGATAACCGCTGCGAGTCCGATCTTAGTGCGGTTATTTTTCAACAATCATTCCCACGCAAATCCACCGCAACCGCATCTGGTCCAAGTCTTCCCACAATCAACATCTGGTTCTGGTTTTGTGTTTGGGTAAGTTCAGATACTCGCTGCTTGTGTGCTTCTTAAATACTAAACATTTCAATACCTCATTGTAACGATTTTGTTACCCTCATCTGAATCATTCTGAATTAGTTTTGAAATGTTAATCGCTAAAACTGAATCATGTTTTCTAAGAATAGAAAAAAGACCACACGCGTTTTACTCGTTGCGGAAATTATACTTTACTTTTTGGTGGCTGCTGCCTTATCGTATGCCATAGTGAGTTGAATAATTATCCGGTTAAAGGCTTGTGTCTTCACTTTGTGGATTCATCGTCAAACCAGGTGCATCGGCAATCTTGTCTGAAATGGAGTAATCAATCGATTTGAATTTTTATCTGTCTCTTTATTATATATATAGAGACGTTAAGGATGCAATTCAAGAGAAGGCTACCGCTATCAACTTCGCTAGCGCGGAAGTTTCTTCCGGGCTTCCTCAATAACTTAATTAGATAAAGAATCATTGAATGGAAGCCGTGCCTACCGGTAGGCACAGCTTCCATAATCCGAACTTCAAAATAAATTATATTAGCTAAAACTATACTGGCAAAAGTCTGCTCTGGAACTAAGTTCCAGTCAAAAATCCTGCATCCTACTAAGATTTCGTGGGAGCACGAAACTGAGTTTCGCCCTAGTGCCTTGCAATTCAAGAGAAGGCTACCGCTATCAAGCTTTCACAGGTGTTATTCGAACTTCCAACCATAAGGCAAATTGAACCTAAAATGGACGATTCAGCCTTCACTTTAGCTTCAGCAATTCTTTAAGAATAGCATATTACAATGGGGATAAGCACCCCATTTTTCTATTTCAGAATCCTCTAAACTCAATTGAAAATTAGGCTCTGTTAACAAACTAATACACGATTTGAAACATTCTGTACCCATGGTTAACGCCATAACGATCAGACTTTAACATTTCGATACCCTCTAAAACAACAATCTGGCTCAAATTTGTCCTTTCAAATTGCAAACGATTGTGCTCAGACTATTCTAGCATACGATTGCGATGTAAAACCAAAATAGGTCACGATGAAACTTTTGAGTTCGCTTTGCATTGCCTTATCTGTTGTTCTCGGTGCCTGTCAATCGGCCAGCACATACGAGAAACTGGATAACGGCATCCTGATTTCGGTATCAGATGGCAATCAGAACCCGCAAAAGATAAAACTGGAAGTCATTTCGGAGAAAATCATCCACGTTTCCGTTTCGCCAACGGATTCCTTCTCCCATCAGAAAAGCCTGATGATCGAGGATAAAACATGGAAGCCTGTTTCATGGTCGGTTGAAGAAAATAAGGATCAGATAACTTTAAAAACAAAACAAGTTCATGCATCAGTTTCAGTCAACACAGGTGAAATTGTGTTTACCGATACTACCGGCCAGATAATCCTCCAGGAAAAGAACCATGGTGGAAAGACCTTTACCAGCAAGGTAATAGAGAATGAAAAGTTATATGGTATTCAACAGGTTTTTGAGTCACCAGAAGATGAGGCCTTCTACGGATTAGGGCAACATCAAAACGGGGAGATGAACTATAAGGGGCAGGATGTTGAGTTGGCGCAACATAATATTGTAGCAGTTGTTCCATTTCTCTACTCTACAAAAAATTACGGATTGCTTTGGGACAATTACTCCATCACCAGGTTTGGTGATGCGCGCGATTTTCAACCGCTATCGTCACTTCACCTTTTTTCAAGAACAGACAATGAAGGTGGCTTGTCAACTGATTTTTATGTTGGTGATTCTTTAGTGAGTACTCAGTTGCAAAATGAAATTGATTATGAATTTTTAGAAACTACTTCAGTCGATAATTTTCCAAAAAAGGTGGCGCAAAACGGAAAGGTAATTTGGGAAGGTTCTTTCTCTTCACCCAATCCGGGTCGTCATAAGTTTTTGCTTTATGCTTCCGGATATTTCAAACTTTGGATTGACGGAAATCTTGTTTTGGATAAGTGGCGCCAGGGATGGAATCCATGGTCGAATAAATTTGATGTTCACATTAAGAATGGAGAACGCCACACCATCAAGATCGAATGGAATCCTGACGGTGGCGCTTACATCTCATTAAAACATTTAGATCCAATACCAACAGAAGAGCAAAACAGATTGACGCTTTCATCAGAAGCCGCCAAACAAATCGATTATTATTTTGTGAAGGGTGATGATGCCGATGATGTTATTCATGGGTATCGCGAACTAACAGGTAATGCATCGTTAATTCCGAAATGGGCCTTTGGATTTTGGCAAAGTCGTGAGCGTTACAAAACACAAAAAGAATTACTCGATGTTGTAAAGACTTTTAGAAAAGAAGGTATTCCGCTCGATAATATTGTTTTGGATTGGAATTATTGGAATGAAGATCAGTGGGGTTCGCATCAATTTGACACTGCTCGTTTTCCTGATCCTGCAGGTATGGTCAAGGAGTTGCACGATGAGCTTCATGCTAATATTATAATTTCGGTCTGGCCAAAGTTTTATCCTGGCACCGAAAATTTCAACGAGATGGACAAGGCGGGATTTCTCTTTACACGTAATCTTGAAAAGAAAAGAATTGATTGGATTGCACAAGGGTACCATAATACATTCTACAATCCCTTTAAACCCAACGCGCGCAAATTATTCTGGAACCAGATTGATCGCAACTTAAACAAAATAGATATCGATGGATGGTGGCTGGATGCTACCGAGCCAGATATGCATTCCAACTTATCCATTGAAGAACGGAAGCTAAATATGAGTCCTACCGGTATGGGGCCTGGTGCATTATATTTTAATGCCTATTCCCTTATGAACTCGAAAGGAGTATTCGAAGGACAGCGACAATCCAATCCGGATAAGCGTGTATTTATTTTAACACGGTCTGCATTTGCAGGCCAGCAGCGTTTTGGTTCGGTTACCTGGAGTGGCGACATCGTTTCGCGCTGGAGTGATTTCAAAGATCAGATTTCTGCTGGAGTAAATTTTTCACTTTCCGGAATTCCATTTTGGACAATGGATATTGGTGGTTTTGCAACGGAGAGAAGATACAGTAATCAATCAAAAGAACATCTCGATGAGTGGCGCGAGCTTAACGTACGCTGGTTTCAGTTTGGTTCGTTTTGTCCTCTCTTCCGGGTGCATGGGCAATTTCCGTATCGTGAACTATATAATGTAGCGCCTAAAGGTAATGAGGTATACAACACCATGCTCTATTACAATAAACTCCGATACAAACTTATGCCGTACATCTACACGTTGGCAGGTAAGGCCAGTGTGGAAGATTATACCATGATGCGTGGTTTGGTAATGGATTTTAATTCAGATCCAAAAGTTCGAAACATAAATGATCAATACATGTTTGGCCCGAGCTTGTTAATCAATCCGGTTACGGAATATAAAGCAAGAAAGGGGGATGTGTATTTACCAGCTTCAACAGGATGGTACGATTTGCATTCCGGAAAATATTATGAAGGAGGACAAACTCTTACAGTAGAGGCACCACTTACTAACATCCCTGTCTTTGCAAAAGAAGGTTCTATAATTCCAACTGGGCCAGAGATTCAATACACAACCGAAAAACCAGTTGATCCTTTAACGGTTTATGTTTTTAAAGGTAAAGATGGAGCCTTCGAATTATATGAAGATGATAATACTTCAAATCAATATGAAGAAGGTAAGTTTTCTACAATAGCATTTACATACAGCGAGCAATCGCAAACCATCATCATAGGTGAGCGTCAGGGATCGTTTTCCGGAATGCTTACTGAACGCACTATTCACTTTGTTTGGGTTAAAAAGGATAAGCCTGTTGGGTTGGGTCAGGGGACTCAGCCCGATCAGGTTGTCCGATATAACGGAAACAAAGTGGAAATTAAATTAACCAACTAACAACTAAATAAATTAACTCAAACTAAATCTATGATTATGAAGAAAAACTACTGGAGCTTAGTACGAACTGCTTCCGTGTTTTTGTTGCTGTTCATGACTTTCGCTGCCTTTGCGCAGAAGAAAGTTGTTGAAGGAACAATAGCGGAGGCCGGGGGCAGCCCAATACCGGGCGTGAACGTAATTATTAAAGGCACTACCACAGGCGTTGCCTCTGATGCAAATGGAAAATTTTCCATTGAAGCAGATGCTGAAGATGTCCTCGTGATCTCATTCATTGGTTACACACCTCAGGAAATCAAGGTAGGTAATCAGACCAAAATGAATGTAAGCCTTGTGGAAGATGTATCAACACTTGAAGAAGTTGTTGTAGTCGGCTATGGTGAAATGAGAAAGAACGACATCACGGCAGCACAAACTTCAATTTCTGGTAAGGACATGGAACGCACTGTGAACACGACCATTGAACAAGCAATGCAAGGAAGATCAGCTGGAGTTTTGGTTACTCAAAATACAGGTGCTCCCGGGGGTGGAATTTCGGTGAGTGTACGTGGTATTAACTCGATCAATGGAAGTAATGAACCATTGTATGTAGTCGATGGAGTTCAGATTCAAGGTTCAAATTCTGCATCAGGAATTAACCCATTAGCATCTCTCAATCCGGCTGATATTCAAGGTATGGAGATTCTTCAAGGGCCTAATGCAACAGCAAT
>Ga0116156_10003565_pt1 | contig 13533 bp, 16 predicted proteins | sample AD_UKC045_MetaG_FD_89891 | JGI IMG/M metagenome (GOLD analysis project Ga0116156, IMG submission 89891) | Active sludge microbial communities of municipal wastewater-treating anaerobic digesters from USA - AD_UKC045_MetaG | ecosystem: Engineered > Bioreactor > Anaerobic > Digestate | place: USA... | reverse complement strand
GCGGATAAAGTGGTGTATTCATCCGCGATTAAAGACAATAACCCGGAGCTCCTGTCCGCCAGAGCCGCGGGGATCCCGCTCATGAAAAGGGCGGAGCTTCTTGCTGAACTGATGGACGGGGCGACGGGGATTACGGTCGCCGGGGCGCACGGCAAGACGACGACCAGTTCGATGATCGCCCACATGATGCTGACCGCCGGGTTAAAGCCCACCGTGGCGGTGGGGGGCGTGATCCGGGGGCTGGACGTGAACGCCGTGCTGGGATCCGGGCGATATTTTGTGGCGGAGCTGGATGAAAGTGACGGTAGTTTTCTTTTGTTCCATCCGAAGATTTCTGTTGTTACCAATATTGATTTTGAACATGTGGATTATTATAAGACATGGGCCAATATTTTACAGGCTTATCAGAGGTTTCTCGATCAGACGCAACCGGACGGCACGGTGATCGCCTGCGGGGAAGACCCGCGGCTGATGGCGCTTCTTAAGAATTCCGGCCGTAAGGTTTTATCTTACGGCTTTCAACCTCAGCAGGATTTGAGCGCCGCCGGGATTAAGGTCAGGATGTCTGAGAAGCCACAGACTGTTTTTTCTGTTTTGCAAAACGGCCGTTTTTTGACGGAGATGACCCTCCCGGCTTTGGGGGACCACAATGTCTTGAACGCCTTGGCTTGTTTAGGCGTTGGCATCGCCCTGGGGCTGGATGTTCAGGACGCTGTCCGGGCGCTGGGCGTTTTCCCAGGGGTAAACCGCCGCCTGCAGTTGAAGGGGCGCGCGGCGGGGATCGCGGTGTATGACGATTACGGGCATCACCCGACGGAAATACGGGCCGTCTTAAACGCGGCCCGTTTGCTGGCGGGGAAGCGCTTGATTACGGTTTTTCAGCCGCACCGTTATTCCCGGACGCGGTTTTTATTGGAAGAGTTTATTCAGGCCTTGACACAGACCGATGTTTTATTTATAACCGATATTTATGCCGCCAGTGAAGAACCTTTGGCGGGGATTAGCGGGGAAGGCCTGGTCGAGCGGATTCGGGAGGCTGGGAAAGAAACGGTTTATTACGTGCCGAGGGGACGGATCGTCCAGGAATTGTCCGCTATCCTGGAGGTGGGAGACATGGTTCTCACCCTGGGGGCGGGAGATATTTATAAGATTGGAGAAACCCTGTTGGCCTCGTTGCCCACGGTGGCCGACCTTTGACGTTAGGAGCGGGAGATTTATGGCATATGACAAAACAGCTTTTTTGGGCCGGATTGGAGTCTTGATGGGCGGCCCGTCTTCAGAACGGGAAATCTCAATAAAATCAGGGAAAGCTGTCTTTGCCGCCTTGCAGGAAAAACACTGTGATGCGGTCCCGATTGTGCTGGATTCAACGGATGAACACGTCCTGGTGTCCCGGCTCAAGGACGAGGCGGTTGACATTGTCTTTATCGCCTTACACGGGGCGTTCGGCGAGGATGGGACCGTGCAGAAAATCCTGGAAGGGCAACATATTCCCTATACCGGTTCCGGATCCGAAGCCAGCCGGGTGGCCATGAACAAGATTTCCACGTTGGAAAGGTTAAAGACGACGGATGTCCTTTCCCCGGGGCATGTGGTCGTGTCTTCCGGCGAACACGTGGATTTTCAGGAGTTGGTTGAAAAGCTGGGAGGATCGCCCCTTGTGGTCAAACCGGCTTCGCAGGGGTCGAGTCTTGGCATCAGCATTGTTCCTTCCGGGGATGTTTTTCAGGAAGCGCTCCGTCACGCTTTTGCCTTGGATCAGGAGGTTTTGGTGGAACGGTACATTCAGGGGAAGGAAATCACCGCAGGGATCCTGGGTGATGAGGCGCTGCCGTTGGTGGAAATCCGGCCCCGCTGTCCATTCTTTGATTTTCAGGCGAAATACCAAACGGGAATGAGCGCGTACATTGTCCCGGCGGAGATTTCTTCGTCAGCCACGCAGCGTGTCCAGGGACTAGCCTGCAAAGCTTTCCAGACGCTGGGATGCCGGGATTTTGCCCGGCTTGATTTTATCCTTGACAGAGAAGACAACCCATTTTTCCTGGAGGCCAACACGATCCCAGGATTTACAGCCACCAGTTTGCTGCCCATGGCTGCCCGGGAAGCCGGGTATGAATTCGGGCAGTTGTGCCTCCGGATTTTGACGTTGGCTCAAGAAAGAGAAAAAATAACGTCTTCCACGCTTCGTTAGACGGGCGTGAAATAATAAAGATTTTAACTTTCAGCAAGTGGAGTCTGCCGATGGCGCGAAAAAGGGTGAAACAAGAACAGGGGAGCATGCGGATTTTTAAAAATATTATAATAGGGGTTGTGGTCATTTCCGCGGTTATTTTCACCGGGGACCGGCTTATCTGGTTTTTTAGCCATGCCGACATTTTTAAAATTAAGGAAGTCCAGAAAGAACCGTCCCTGCAGTATATCCAGTCAAGCCTTGCCGACCAGTTACCCGGCACGAATATTTTCTCCGTGGATATCAACTCGTTACAGCGCCGTTTTCAAGTGCAGTTCCCGGAGGTTGACCGGCTGAGGGTTAACAGAAAATTCCCTGACACGATTGTGTTGTCCGCCAGGAAGAGGGAGCCTTTTGCTATTTTGACCAATAACGAGCAGGATGTGCTGTTAGACCGGGATGGATACATTTTGTCTTTAAAAAATCTTCCTTCTTCACGATATCCTTTGATCGCGGGGTATTCCGGGCAGAATCGTTATATCCTGGGGCGTCCGTTGCAGGATGACAAAGTCCGCTTGGCCTTGGAAATTATTTCTGAGGTGGGCGGGCAGCCATCCTTGTCAGACTGGCCTTTGAAACAGATTGATGTCGGCAATTTGTCGCAGATCAATTTGTTGTTTTCGAATGACCTGAAGATCATCCTTGACCGGGACAGGATTCCCCAGAAAGTCAAAACCCTGGCTGTCCTCATGAAACAGGGGAATTTCGACATCAAGGATATTAATTATATTGATCTGCGGCTTAAAGATCCGGTTATCAGTTATCTGAAACAATAAAGAATTTTTTCAATATTTCTTGAGGGGACGATGTTAAAAAGCATCATGGGAGATAAGTATTTTTGCGGCCTGGATATCGGAGCCCAGTCTATCAAGGCCAGTCTTTTGAATGCCGGGGAGCACAATAAGCCGCAGTTGCTGGGTGTTTTTGAGGTGGGGACGGGAGGCTTTGACCACAATTCTGTCACGGATTTGGGGGAATTTTCTGAATGTGTCCATCAGGCGGTTTCCGGGCTGAGCAATAAAGTCGGGGTGAAAATTAAAAATGTCCACATGGGCATTAACGGGGATTTGATCATCCAGCGCCATGCGGCCGCGGTGATCCCGCTTTTGGACAGGGGAACCAAAATTATTTCTCCCGCGGATGTGAAGAAGGTTCAGGCTCAGGCCCGGTTGCTGGGTGTCAATATGGAGGAAGTGATTCTGCATGAAATCCCTCAATATTATAAAGTGGATGATGTGAATATGGCGATGAATCCGGTCGGGCTCTATGGCCGGAAACTAGAAATTCATACGCTGATCATTGTCGTGCACAGCACTCTTCTTAAGAATATTGTGAAGGGGGTGGGGCAGGCCGGGTACGATGTCGGCCCGGTTTCTCTTTCCACGCTCGCCGCGGCAGACGCTTCTCTCAGCCGTTTCCAGAAACGGCAGGGGTGCCTTTTGCTTGATGTCGGTTCGAACATGACAAACATGCTGGTGTTCAAAGAAGAGAATCTGAAGCAACTCGTCACAATAAATTGGGGCGGACGGGTCATCACGCAAAGCATCGCGCGGGCCTTGGGGATCCCGTTTGGTTTGGCGGAGGAGATTAAAAAATCTTATGCTTCGGCCGTTGAGTCAGACCGGGGCAGGGATGAAGAGTTGCTGATTAAGAAAGATGAAGGGTATGTCCCGGTTAAACGGGATGCGATTATCCTCGCGATAGAGCCGGTTATTCATAAATTTGTTTCCTCTTTGCGGGAATCCCTGGAAAAGTCCGGGATCAGTGAACAGATGAACAGCGGGATTATTATGATCGGGGGCGGGGCTCTGCTCCCCGGACTCCCGGAATGCATTGAGCAGCGGATAGGCCTGCCGGTGAAGATCGGCATGATTGAGATATCCTCACGGCGGCTTCACAATGCTTCCAAATTTGCTGCTGCGGTGGGGTTGGCCTCGAGTGGATTTAATAAAATCCAGGGCGTTAAGGTCTCTTCCGATGCCCAGGCCCGCGGAGCAGCCCGTCTTGTCCAGAAAATAAAAGAAATATATTTGGAATATTTTTAATCCCGGCAAGAGCTGTCGGGATGTTTTAGGGCGCCCGGTTGGGGTTAATCGGATATCTCGGCGTTCCGGGGCCGGCGTTTAGATAAGTTGAAACTGATCTCTTTGAGCAATGCTCTTAACCTGTTCATCCCGTTAAAAATATAAAGCATCCAGAAAGAATTAAGCAGAAGGAGCACAACGGTCAGGCGGATATTGAACACTATTTGAGCGAGGAGGTATTCGGAAGTTGTATTGTTTGCAGGAGGATAGGGCAAAAAGAAAGACCTGATGGTATCATAGAAAAATGTGAAAAAAATTATAACAAGAACAAATTCAAAAAAGATGATAAAGAAATGACGCACCATCCAGCGAGCACACAGGTTATCGATATGGCGGACTTTGGACATGAAATCTTGAAAAGACATAATTGCTCCTTCAATAAATGAATAATTAAATTTTGTGCTTGTCTACTTTGATATTTATTATACAATATAATATTAATAAAATATTTCTGCAACCATTTTCAATAAAATAAAGAGCGCCCAATTATGAACGCAAAGAACAAATTCGGTTATCTTGCGGTTTTGCCGTTGATGCTCTTGGTGACTTTGGGGTTAAGCTGCGAGAAAAAGATCGCTGATGGGGTTCAACGGACGTATTATAAGAACGGGAAAATTGAGGGAGAATATACTTATAAAAACGGCGTGAAGCAAGGGCTCTTTCGCGAATTTGATGAAAACGGCAACCTGATCAGCGAAGGCCTGATCCAGGGAGATAAAGTCCAGAAAACGGAATATTCCTATTATTATGACGGCGGCCTTAAATCCCTCGTAACGTATTTCGATGACAAGAAAGAGGGCGTTTCCAAGAATTTCTACGAGTCCGGCGCCGTGCATATTGAGGCTTCTTATAAAGATGATATGCTCCACGGCATGATGAAGGAGTTCGCCGTGACCGGGACACTGCTGGTGGAAAAGGTCTATAGCAATAACAAGCTGAACGGCATCTACCGCCAGTACATTGATGGGCAGGTCCATTTTGAAAAAACGTACGGGAATGACAAACTCAACGGGGTTACGAAAGAATATTCTAAAGACGGCAAGCTCATGTTCGAGCGGACGTATAAGAATGATGTTCTTGAAGGCGTGACCAAAGAATATGCCCAGGGCAAGGTTGTCCACGAAACTGTTTACATAAACGGTCAGGTTGGGATTGAGCGAGAGTTTTACGATGATGAAACAGTGATGCGTGAAAATTATTTGGAAGAGGGCAAATCCACGAAGATAAAAGAATATTATCCCAGCGGGGCTATCATGCGTGACCTGAAAGTGCAGGACGGCCGTACGACAGAGATTGCCGAGTTTTATGAGAATGGCGCGGTGATGTATAGAAAATATTATAGCAACGGCGTGCTGATTAAATCCGAAAAATACGATCCTTACGGTAATTTTCTGAATACGGACAGTATGTGATAGTATCTCCCAATCGCGCCGTAGATTTTTTCCTCGAATATTTTTCCTCCTTTTTTCATATCAAGGTGTTTACGGGATGCCGCATCCTGAATCATGGATAAGTTTTCCCAGCAACGAGTGCAGATGATTGAAAGCCAAATCAAAGGCAGAGGGGTTCAGTCCCGTGCGGTCCTGGACGCTTTGGCTGAGGTGCCCCGGCATTGTTTTGTCCCTGAGGAATTGCAGAGATATGCTTATAACGATCATCCGGTCGACATTGGTTACGGGCAGACGGTATCCCAGCCGTATGTGGTCGCTTATATGACGGAGAGCCTGTCTCTGCGTTCCGGCCACCGGGTGCTGGAGATCGGAACCGGTTCGGGGTATCAGACGGCGATACTCTCCCGGCTCGCCGCTCAGGTTTTTACGGTGGAGATTGTGGAACCCTTGTCCATAAAAGCCCGGGCCACGTTATCCCGGCTGGGGTATAACAATATCGCTTTCCGGACCGGAGATGGCCGGGAGGGGTGGCCGGAGGAATCTCCGTTTGACGCGATCATCGTGACAGCCGCGCCCGCGCGGATTCCCGTGGCTTTGTGCGCGCAGTTGAAGGAAGGCGGTCGGATGGTTTTGCCTGTCGGGGAAACGGATCAAGAGCTGGTCCTGGTGATGAAGGAGGGGGGACGGATGATTCGTCAATCTCTGTTCCCCGTGCGTTTTGTCCCCCTGGTTCCTGGCCGGGACCTTAATGGAGAATAACTTGTCATGGTTTATAAAGCCCCTGAGTTGGTCTGCCCCGCCGGAGATTGGGCTTCCCTGACGGCTGTCATGGAAAGCGGCGCGGATAGCGTTTATTTCGGCGTCAAAGGGCTGAACATGCGCCACTATGCCAGGAACTTCGACCCTTTGGAACTGAAAAAACTCATGACGGTTTTGCGTGAGAACCATATCAAGGGGTATCTGGCCCTGAATTCCATTGTCATGAATCATGAGCTTTCGAAGGTCAGGCAGATTTTAGCCCTCGCCAAGGACGCGGGGGTGGATGCGGTGATCCTGTGGGATATGGCCGTGCTCGCGGCCGCCCGCGAGTTAGGATTAAACGTCCATCTGTCCACGCAGGCCAGCGTGGCCAATGTTGAAGCGTTCCGGGAATACGCCCGCTTAGGCGTAACCAGGATCGTTTTAGCCAGGGAATGCACGTTGGAAGATATCCGTGTTATTGCCCGCCAGAAGGATGAGGGGGGGGGGACCTGTGAGCTCGAATGTTTTATCCACGGGGCGATGTGCGTCAGCCTTTCGGGGAGATGCTTTTTGTCCTCCTTTTCCTACGGCGAGTCGGCAAACAGGGGGCGTTGCGTCCAACCTTGCCGGCATGAATATTTGATTAGGGACCTTGAGGGGGAGTGCGAATATCTCCTGGGGCGGGATTATATCCTGAGCCCCCGGGATTTATGCACGATAGGATTTCTGGATGAATTGCTGTCCGCCGGTATCGATGCGTTCAAGATCGAGGGCCGGATCCGCTCGGCTGAATATTTCCGGGTTGTCACGGCCTGTTACCGGGAGGGGATTGACGCTTATAGCCGGGGCGATCTAAACGCGGGGTTGAAACAAGGCCTGCAGGCGAGGCTTCAGCAGGTTTATAATCGCGGGTTTTCCCAGGGGTTTTACTTCGGCCGACCGCAGGACGATGTGAGCCGGGGGCTGGAACACACCCGCAAGAAAATTTTCGTCGGGGAAGTCCGGCGTTATTATAAGCGGATAGGTGTGGCGGAAATTACGGTTATTCATGATGTCATCCGGGTCGGGGACCCGCTGCTTTTTATCGGACGCTCCACGCCGGCGCTGTCCGCCTCTGTTCAGGAAATGCAGATGGACCATCGGCCGTTGGACCAGGCTCTGAAGGGGCAGACTGTGGGGGTCAAACTTCCTTTCCCGGTAAAACCCAAAGATAAAGTTTTTCTTTGGGAGAAAATCCAATAGAATAAGGGTGAGGGTGAAATTTTTCAGGTTCATGGGGGATGGGGCAAGATGATGTTTTGTAAATATCATCCGAAGAGGATCGCTTTGGAAAAATGTGAACGGTGTGGGGCCCCGGTCTGCCGGGAATGCGCCGGCCTCGTCCAAGGTAAAACCATTTGCCCGAAGTGTTCCGACTATGTCGGCGAGGGGGAAGAGCTCCTATCTCCCCGGAAGCCTTGGCAGGCGGCGCTGTTATCGGCCCTGTTGCCGGGGATGGGGCAGTTTTACAACGGGCAGTTCCTGAAAGGGCTGATCATCCTGTTGACATCCATAACCATTCTGCCGTGGTTTTACGGGATTTACGACGCTTATCAGTCCGCGCAAAGCATGAATCGCGGGGAGATCCGCCGCAGCGGGTCCACGTTATCCATGCGGGCATGCTTGCTCATGATTGTTATAATTGTCTGGACGCCGTTTTTTGTTTATAAGGGTATGGGGCATTACCGTAAAATCGCGCGTGTTCCAACAAGCCAAGAATCCCCGATCGAAATGCTTAAATATATTTCCGCCGCGATTGAAAATTATTCTAAGGAGCACGGCCGCTACCCGAATCATTCCAACGATCTCTATTTTAATGAGCCTCCTTATTTGGAAGAGATGTACTGCAATATCGAACGGGATGGGTTTCAGTTCATGTGTTTTATGTCCTCATCGGGGTACCGGGTGACCGCCACCCCTGTTTCTGTGGAGGAAGGCCAGCCATTGAAAATATATAATATTTCCACCGGCGGGATTATTTCTGAAGAGTAACGCATTCTTATATAAAGAGGCAGGAGGAGAACGAAACCGTATGCATGATATCAGGGTGATGAAAGGGGATATCACTGTTTTGGATGTCGACGCCATTGTCAATGCCGCCAATACTACTTTGCTGGGAGGCGGCGGGGTTGACGGCGCCATTCACCGGGCCGCCGGCCCGCAGCTTCTGGATGAATGCCGGGCTTTAGGCGGTTGTCAAACGGGGGAGGCGAAAATAACCTCCGGGTGCCGCCTTTTGGCGCGGTATGTTATCCACGCCGTTGGCCCGGTTTGGAAAGGCGGGCATCACGGGGAGGATGAGCTTTTGGCCGGCTGTTACCGCCGGGCCATGGACATTGCCGCGCAAAAAGGAATTTGTTCCATCGCCTTCCCGTGCATCAGCACCGGGGTTTACCGGTTTCCAAAACAGCGGGCGGCTTCTATCGCGGTGCGGACGGTCCGGGACGCGGCGGCAAGAGGATCTTCGGTCAAGACGGTGGTGTTCGTCTGTTTTTCAGAAGAGGATTACGAGATTTACCTCGCGTTATGCCCATCGCCGGAGCGGCCGTAACGTTTCCCCGGGAAAAGGCCGCGGGGCCATGAGGTGACGGCCATGAAGTGTATTAAAATGTTTTTCAGGCTACTAAATTGTTGGGGCCGAGGAAAGCGGCTTCGGCGCATTCGGTTGCTGATTAACGGGATTGCCGGAAATCTGGAGTGCTATTATGTCATGTCGCAGAGGGATGTCCGGAAACCTTTGCTGGCTCCGGGGTGGTTTGGGGAGGGGATGGCCGGGCCAGCGCTTCCAGCGCCGTTCTTGGAATACCGGGCCCGTGTGGAAGAATACAATACGATCCTGAAGGAGTTCCTGGAATATCAGCGTTGGTATTCCGGGGACATTGACCGTCAGACCAGGGATCACGCCCTGATCCTGGAAGAAAAAAGGGACCGGGTGGATCAGGCGTTGCGGGGGCTGAAGCCGGTGATGGACGCGGCCAGGGACGCCCTTGAGGAGTCCGCGGGTGATCATGCCGCGAAAGCCGCCGGGATATGATCAACAGGAGGGAGCCATGCAGCTTATTCTTGTCAGGCACGGGCATGCTGTTTCAGAGGAAGCGGACCCATTACGGCCTTTAAGTGAAGCCGGCCGGGAGGAGGTCCGGAAGACGGCCGCCCTGTTACAGGCGCAGGGATTCTCGGCGGGCGTTATCTATCATAGCCAGAAAGAGCGGGCCCGGGAGACGGCGTGCGTTTTAAAAGATATTTTTTGCCCGCAGGCCCGCCTGGTGGAGAAAGAAGGGCTGGCGCCGAACGACAGAACAGAGCCGCTGGCCGGAATGATTAATCAGGAAACCGAAAATATTTGCGTGGTCGGGCATTTGCCGTTTGTGTCCTGCCTTGTCTCCCGGCTTGTGACCGGATGTGACAATAAGACCCTCGTGCATTTCCGGACAGGGACAGCCGCTGTCCTGGAAAAGTCTGCCGCCGGGCGATGGGATATCCATTCCGTCGTCCAGCCCTGAAGAGGGAAAGGATGGGGTATCAGGGGACCGTACATGTTTTATGACGAAAACATCTTGACCGTTTCCCAATTGAACGGGTTTATCAAAGACGTCCTGACCATGGGCTTCCCTCAAAAAGTGTGGGTTTGCGGCGAAATCCAGGGGTATGACCGGAACCGGAATAAGCCCCATGTTTTTTTTGATTTGTGCGAGAAGGAGCCCCAGTCTCACGCCGTGGTCGCCCGGATCGGGCTGGTGATTTTCTCCGGGCGCAAGGCCGCGGTCGATGAGATGCTCGCGCAGGCTCAAAACGCGTTCAGTTTAAAAGATGACATTGAAGTGAAGTTCCTCTGCCAGGTGGATTTTTATCCGCCGCACGGCGCTGTGCGCCTGATCGTCGAAAGCATTGACCCGACGTACACGCTGGGGAAAATCGCGCAGGAAAAACAGCGGCTCATCGCCCTGCTGAAAAAGGCGGGCACCCTGGACGCCAATAAGGCACGGCCGTTTCCCCTGGTCCCGTTGCGGATCGGGCTGATTACGGCGTTTGATTCGGCGGCGTATAATGATTTTGTCTCGGAACTGTCCGGCAGCGGGTATGGATTCAAGGTGTTCTGCCGCAATACGCTCATGCAGGGCGCCAAAGCGGAAAAGGATGTGGTCGCGGCCTTAAAAATGTTTCAGGAAACGGAAGGGATCGACGTGATTGTGATCACGCGCGGCGGGGGGGCGATCGCCGAGTTGAGCTGCTTTGACTCCCGCCCCATTGCGGAAGCCATCGCCGCGACGCCTGTCCCGGTGGTGAGCGGCATCGGGCATGAAATTAATGTCACGGTGACGGACCTGGCGGCGTACGCTTACCATAAAACCCCGACGGCGGTGGCCCGTTTTCTTGTTGAATGTGTCGGCGGGTTTATCGCGGGGCTTCAGGAACAAACGCGGGACCTGCAGGACAAGGCGCAGGCGATGATCACAGGACAACACGTCCGCCTGCGTCATGCGGCGCAGGATTTGCAGCAGGTCGCGTTTTTCAGTTTGAAGTATCAGGAGCAGGAGCTCAAAAGAATCGAAAAAAGCCTGCCCGTGTTCCCTTTAAAGCTGGTGAAGGACGCCGCCCGGGCGATGGCATCGCGGCAAGCGGCTTTAACCTCGGCCTTGAAGGTTTTCCGGAAGACGGCCGAGGCGCGGTTGCAGCATTACCGCAGCGTGATCGACCTGGCCGACCCGGCCAATATTATCCGTAAAGGCTTTTCTTTAACGCGTCTTCCCGACGGCCGCCTGGTCAGGAGCTTAAGCCAGGTGCGCCCGGGAGACACCGTGCGAACCGAATTATCCGACGGCTGCTTCGACAGCCGTGTTAACAATATTCTGAAGGAGGACCAGCGTGAAGGAGATAAAATACAATAAAGCCATCGAGAAGCTTGAGGAAATTATCCGCCGGATCGAGCAGGAGGAAATTGACGTGGATGAGCTCTCAGTGAAAGTCAAGGAGGCGGTGGAGCTGATCGAGTTGTGCAAAAGCAAGATCGAGAAAGCCGAGTGCGAAGTGCGCCAGGTGGTTGACGCTTTTCAGGAAGGGAAATCGTGAGCGCGAAGGCCGCCCCTTCGGGCCGCCGGAACCGGTTTGTCCGGCGCCTGGGCCTGTTGTCGCTGGGGGCCCTGCTTGTTTTCCCTCTGGTCAGCGGATGTGAATCCCGGCAGGCGGATGCTTTAACCGTCACGAAAGTATTTGACGGGGACACGGTGCTCCTTTCCAACGGCGAAAAAGTGAGGCTCATCGGCATTGATTGTCCGGAAGCGTATGAGAGCGAGAAGCTTTTCCGCGACGCCCGGAGGACTCATAACGATGTTGAGGTGATCAAAGCGCAGGGCCGGCAGGCCAAGGACATCGCGGCCCGCCTGGCGCATGGCAAGCGGGTTATCCTCGAATACGATTTGGAAAAAAGAGACCAGTACAACCGCCTTCTGGCGTACGTTTATATCCCGCTGACGTCTGGCCAGGGCCAGGATCCGGAACTGTATATGACGGAGAAAGACGGCACGCCCTGCATCTTCTTAAACGCGTCGCTTCTTATGATGGGGTACGCCAGCCCTATGACGATTCCGCCCAACACGCGGTATGCCGATCTTTTTAAATCTTTGCACCAGAAAGCCCGTCAAGCGGGGAAGGGCCTTTACCGGTAGATGTTTCCCGTTTTCCTGCGCGCGGGGCAGGTGTTTTTTAAAGGTCTTTATGGGATGTTTATAACCGAAACACACGGGGCTAAAGGAATGCGATCACGGAAAATTTTCACAGGCGGCCTTTGTTTTGCCCTCCTGTTTATAATGGGGTGCGGGAAGGTGAATGTCGCTAACCGGAAGAATCCCGGCCTCAATATCATCTGTTTCGGTGACAGTATCACCGAAGGCACCGGGGCCGGCGCCGGAGAGGATTATCCTGCGCTCCTTCGGGGCCGCGTCAGCCGGCCGGTTATCAACGCCGGCCGGTCAGGCGACACAAGTTGGGACGCTCTGCAGCGCCTGGAAGAAGACGTGCTGGCGCAGGACCCTTATCTTGTGGTCGTGGAATTCGGGGCGAATGATTTTTTTAAACAGGTCCCGCGGCACAAGACGTTTAAAAACCTGGACGAGATCGTGTCCCGCATCCAGGCCCGGGGCGCGATGGTCGTCCTGGCGGAGGTGCGGGTGGGGTTGATCCGCGATGAATATTACGAGGGACTGCGGACGATTGCCGAAAACCGCCGCGCTCTTCTTGTCCCGGATATTATGCGGGGCATCACGTTAAACGCGGAGTTAAAGTCGGACGGCATCCACCCGAACGCCCAGGGCTACGCTTTGATCGCCGGGAAGATATACAGGCATATCGCGGCGTTTTGTGATGAATAAACTGCTGGCGGCGTCCTGCTTGATTATTAGCCGGAGATGTTGTTATAATAATTACTAAGAGGTGTGTTTTTATGAAAAAGAAAATCCTGCTGGTTGAGAATGAAGAAGGGATTATTAATTTCCTGGAGAAAGGACTTAAGGCCGTTGGCTATGATGTTATTTCTGCCATGGACGGGACGACCGGGCTGGAACGGGCCAAGAACGAGGCCCCGGATTTGGTGATCCTGGACGTGATTCTGCCGGATGTCAACGGCTTTTCGATCTGCGGCTTTCTGAAGGGGAACGACAAGTACCGGTCCATCCCTTTGATCATCCTGACCGGCCATTATGAAGCCAAGGAACAGGTGTTTGATGAGGCCTATAAACCAGAGGCCTTCTTCAACAAGCCCTTTGACTTCGCGCAACTGCTGGAGACGATCCAGAAGTTGATAGGAAAGCCATAATGTGCTCCCCTGGCCGCCCGGTTTCCCGTTTGGCCTGTGTTGTTTTTTTGTTGTACGCCGCGTGCGTTTCGGGCTGTTCGGCGGCCCGCCCTCCCGCGCCTGCCTCGCGCCTTTCAGCGGATTTAATGGACGCTTACCTGTTAAAAGTCGTCAAGTTCGACGGGATCGATCAAGAGGAAGCCCTGATCCTGGCCAGGAGCCAGCTGTTTTTCCAGGGCCGGGCCCGCGATTTCGACG
>Ga0116156_10003554_pt1 | contig 13553 bp, 12 predicted proteins | sample AD_UKC045_MetaG_FD_89891 | JGI IMG/M metagenome (GOLD analysis project Ga0116156, IMG submission 89891) | Active sludge microbial communities of municipal wastewater-treating anaerobic digesters from USA - AD_UKC045_MetaG | ecosystem: Engineered > Bioreactor > Anaerobic > Digestate | place: USA... | reverse complement strand
CTATCTAACAAAGTAGCTTTCAGCAAGACTTTTTTTGCTACCCAAGCCAAAGCATTAGCAAGCAACCACCACTGCAATACATTATTAATACATTTACAAGCTCACAGAAGTCCAATATGTTATGACTGTAACACGAGGTTGATTTTTTTTCTTGCAACTGGTAAGAATAATGCAATCACCTTGTTCCTTAACAGCTAAGACAAGGAGGCAGGTTGCGATGGAGGGCGAAGGAGGAAGTACGCGCACCGTGCTCGCGGTGAGGGGGCTCCTCTACCAACTGAGCATGAACGGTGTTTTAATCTTAAGGAGACACAGTAAAGCTAATTTCTCGCCTTGTATGTGGGAGTTGCCAGGGGGCAAGATCGAGGCAAACTCGATATCTATGGGGACGGCCGTCGCGACAGAGTATGCTCAAGAGACGGGTATTGCCGTTGTGGCAACACAGCCTCCTCTCTACGTCTGGGATAAACCAGCCGGTCTTCCTCCTAAGTACCCGGGGAATGTGCGGTACCAGTGCACTGTATTAAGAGTGCACCTGGTTTATCCGGAAGTGAGAGAGGTTCGTCTCTCAGAGGAGCACGATGACTACCGGTGGATTCAGCCAACACCGGAAGCCATTACCCCGTACGGGGATTATATCCCCAAGGAGACAAGGGATGCGCTGGAGATTTTCTACCAGCACTATATCCTTTTTCCCCGTCTCCTACGTGGAGAACAAGTCTGATCTCTTCTTTGGCGCCGCTTATGCCCACCAAGGTGTAAGCGGCGCTTTTCTTTAAGAGTGGCATTTATGAATTATATGATAAGATAATAGGTGTGAATAAAGTTTTGGAAAGCGAAACATTACGTGGCCTCAACGAGGCGCAAAAAGAAGCGGTACTTACCACGCAAGGGCCGGTTTTAATATTAGCCGGGGCAGGGAGCGGTAAAACAAAAGCGCTTACTCACAGGATCGCATACTTAATTAAAGATAAAAAAGTTTCAGTCCACAACATTCTGGCAGTTACTTTCACCAACAAAGCAGCCGATGTTATGGCGGAAAGAATTGCCAAACTTTTAGGTGGTGCCTACCAAAAAGAGAGTGAAGAGGGAAGGGCAAGGCTACCGTGGATGGGGACGTTTCATTCTATTTGCGTGCGTATCCTGCGCCGAGAAATAAAAATTTTAGGCTATCCCTCAAACTTTACAATTTACGATGAACAGGATGCCCAAACAGCCGTGAAGAAGGCGATGATCGAGGTAGGGGTTGACCCCAAACAATATAATGCCTCGGCTATACGCCACACTATTTCTGGCGCAAAATGCGAAATGGTTAGTGCGCCCGAGTACGAAAAATACACCCAAGGTCATTTTCAGGAGTTGGCAAGCAAGGTCTATTTTCAGTATGAAAAAAATCTACGTAAAATGGGGGCGCTTGATTTTGACGATTTATTAAACAAAACCGTCCAGCTCTTCTTGGAGTATCCAGAAGTGTTACAAAAATATCAAAATCAATTCCACTACATTCTTGTCGATGAGTACCAAGACACAAACCACACGCAATATTTGCTCTGCAAAATGTTGGCGAAAAAACATAAAAATATTTTTGTCATTGGTGACGATTGGCAGAGCGTTTATAGCTTTAGAGGTGCACGTTATCGCAATATATTAGATTTTGAAAAGGATTACCCCAACGCTAAAGTTATTAAGTTAGAAGAAAACTACCGCTCCACGAAAAGTATTTTAGATGCGGCGCAAAGTGTTATAGAGCGTAATATAGAGCGTTCAGAAAAAAAGCTTTGGACAAAGCGGGTAGACGACGATTTGATCACACTCTTTGAGGCACCAGAGGGGCCAGTAGAAATAGAGTTTATTATTGGTGAAATGAATAGACTCTATCAAAGAAAAGGAGTTTCTCTAAAGGATATGGTTATTTTGTACCGCACTAATGCGCAATCACGGGCTATAGAGGAAAAGTTAATGAGCTTCAATATCCCTTATAAAATAATCGGAGGCTTAAGATTTTACGAGAGAAAAGAAATAAAGGATATGATTGCCTATTTGCGTTTTATCAATAATGCACAAGATATGGTTTCTTTGGAAAGAATTATTAACTTCCCTCCTCGGAAGATTGGCGCAAAGGCCTGGGGGGGTGTGGTTGACGAAGGGCTAACAAAGGCGAGTGAAAAAAACCCCAACATCAGTGCGTTCTTAAAAATAATAACATCTTTTAGGGAGCTAAAAGATAAAATGACCGTTTCACAGCTTATAGAAAGGGTAATGTTTGATAGTGGTATCTACAAATACTTTAACGATGGGAGTGAGGAAAACGCTTCACGGCTAGAAAATATTCAAGAGCTAAGGAGTGTCGCGGAGAAATATTTATCGCTAGAAGAGTTTTTAGAGGGAGTGGCGCTAATAAGTGATCTAGACACCTATAACGAAAAAACAGATAGCATTACTTTAATGACGTTACATAGTAGTAAGGGAATGGAGTTTTCGGTTGTTTTTCTTGTGGGGATGGAAGAGGGTTTGTTTCCTCACTCGCAATCCTTAAACGACCCGAGTGAATTGGAGGAAGAGCGTCGCTTGTGCTATGTTGGAATGACAAGAGCAAAAGATAAACTGTATTTAAGCTGTGCTCGCTCGCGTGTGCTTTATGGCTCTATCCAGTACAACCAAAGATCACGCTTTATCGACGATATCCCTGCGAAATTATTGGACGAGGTTAACTGATAATAAGCACCAATAAGATATTCTATGAATATTATTGCCTTTTTAAAGAAAATCAATTATGCGCGAAGTGCGCTGTGCTTTATTTTCTTTCTTTGTGCGGGCATTTTTTTTCCTCCTACAAAAGTACAAGCCTCTCCGCCCAAAGAGGAGATTATTAAACTTCCCGAAACAGAGTTGGTTTATGTTTTACCATTTGAGGCTACGGAACTTGAAAACGTGGTGGCGGTTGATATCGTAAAGGTTTTTCCACGCCACGATTTTGTTATGGGAAAATTGGTAAGAATATGGCGCGCCCCGCGATATAGTATTGTCGACGGTAAGAGGAACAGCAAAGTAGCAAGTTGGGGTCTAACAATTAAAGAGGTGCTTGCCGACGGAGGTGTTGAGGTAGGGGAACAAGACCAGGTTACGCCAACGCTCGAACAAACTGTTTCGGGCGTAGAAGGTATTAAAATAGTAAGAGTAGCAGAAACAAAGCAGAGCGAAATAGAAACAATAGAATATACGACCGTGAACAAGGACGACCCAACCCTAGAGCGAGGAAAAACACATATTCAACAGGAGGGAAAACGAGGGAAAAGAGAAAAGGTCTATTTGGTGCGACGCGAAGATGGAGTAGAAGTTTCACGCTCGTTAATTAGCAATGAAATCATTGAGCCGGCAAAAAACAAAATTATCCTACACGGTACAAAGATTGTTATACTAAGTAGCGAGACGGGGGAGGCTTCGTGGACGCCAACAAAAACCGCCTCTCGTCGCTATAAGCGCGGTACACTGTTGCGCGTTACGAATTTGTCCAATGGACGGCAAGTAGAGGTGAGGGTGGGTGATTACGGTCCTGCTGCTTACACTGGTCGTATTTTGGATCTTAACAAAGATGCTTGGTTGCAAATATCGAGCGGTGGTCTTGGGGTGGGGGTAATGCAGATAAAAGTAGAAGAAATAAAAGAATAATGAACGTTCCAACAACGCTTCGCAAAATAGGGGTCAAGCCAAGCAAGCTCTATGGGCAAAATTTTTTAGTAGATAAAGAGGTGCTAGAAAAAATTATAGAAGTTGCCAATATTAAAAAAGGCGATCGCATTGTTGAAATCGGTCCTGGATTAGGAGTTTTAACAGGTGCGCTAATGGCCAAGGGGGCAAGCGTTCTTGCTATAGAAAAGCAACGTGAATTTGTTGATTATTTGCGCAATAAATTCAAGCACCGAAATGTTTGTGTTGTTGCCAATAACGCACTATTTGCTATCCCCAAGCTAACCGTTGAACCGCCTTATAGTGTGATTGCGAACTTACCGTATAGTATCACCTCGCCAGTTATTAATTTGTTTTTAACCAAAGCGCCTACCCCGCCTCAAAAAATGATTTTAATGGTGCAAAAAGAGGTAGCAGAGCGCCTTACTGCCCCTCCCCGTGCGAGCGAAAGAGGAATCTTAACGGTTTTAGTAGAAATGCTCTGTCGTGGTAAAAGGATAGTTTTTTCCGTGCCACCTACATCGTTTTGGCCACCGCCAAAAGTTTATTCGGCGGTAATAGAGTTAACTCTTAAAGAGGAGTACAGTAAAGCAATGGTTAAGAAAACTATGGCCGTTGTTAAAGCCGGTTTTAGCAAAAAAAGAGCGCAATTAAAAAACGCTCTTAAACCTAGCTTTATCGATGTTGAAAAAACATTACTTTCTCTTGCGCTAGACCCGTGTCTTAGGGCAGAAGACTTGACCGCCAAAGATTGGCAAAGATTAGCAAACCACATTAAACACAAATAGCTGGTAGAATTAAGCTATGAAGATTTATAGCAACCTAAAGCATAATCTTAGTCGCCTCTTCCGCTCTATTAGTAAATTTTTTGCCGGCAAGAAAGAGGGAATTATTGCTGGTGGGGCAAACAACGATCCGGCGGGAACAATTACCTATCTGCAAATAGGTGCCTCATCTGGTTATGCCCTTCTTTGGCTTATGGTGGTGACCACTCCTATGCTTATTGTTGTAACGCAAATGGCGGCAAAGATAGGCATAATATTGCGTCTTGGCTTGGCACGTGTCCTTAAGGATTATTACGGCCGAAGAATTGCATTTTTTCTTGTCGCCCTTGTCGCCCTTGCGAACATTTTTACTATTGGTGCCAACATTGCCGGTATGGCCGATTTAGTAGCAATCACTGTTAATATGGAAGCGCAATATGTACTTTTTGTAGTCTTGGTTGGTCTTTTCGTTCTCCTTTTTCTCTTGCGTAAGCGCTATGCGGACATTAGTAAGTTTTTGTTTATCCTTACGCCAATTTCTCTTGTCTATATTATTACCGCCTTTCTTGTTAAGCCAGATTGGCACGGTGTTGCCCTTGGTATAGTGGGGGCACGTATGAGTTTCGAGTTGCATTACTGGATGCTCGTCGTCGGTGCAATCGGCACTATTATTGCCCCTTATATTATTTTTTGGGAGACAACGGCAGAAATAGAGGAGAAAAAAACCATCAAAGACCTCAAAGAAACAAACAGCGGTATAAGCTGGGGTATGACTCTTGCCAATATAATTTGTATTCTGATTGTTGTTCTTGCTGCTACGGTACTTGGTGGGCATGGTGGGGTGATAGAGAATATTCGCCAAGCTTCGGAGGTTCTCCGTCCTCTCGCGGGCGACGCCGCCTTTGGTCTTTTTGCCATCGGCATACTTGCTTCTGGCTTTGTTGCTGTGCCAGTGCTTATATCCTCTACTGCCTATATGGTTGCCGATTTGCTTGGCTGGCGCGCCGGTCTCGATAAAAAAGAATACCAAGCTCCCGCTTTTTATCTGCTTATCATTATTTCGGTAATGGTGGGGATCTTAATGAATGTTTTTAACGTTAATCCCGTGCAGACAATGATTTGGAGCCAAGTGGCGGCGGGTTGCGTTGCCCCCTTTATTGTGGTGGCACTACTTTTAGTATGCAACAATAAAAAACTAATGGGCGCCTACACCAATTCACGTAGCGCCAACGTTGTAGGATTTTTAACAATCGCAATTATGGTACTTTCTATCGCTTTCTTTCTTTTTGATATATTAAAGTAAATGAAATCATACGCCACCCTAAGTTCAGCTGCTTTGTTTGGGTTGGAGGCTTGGCCGGTAAATGTAGAGGTTGATATTGGTGCAGGCCTACCAGCTTTTACAATTGTAGGTCTCCCCGATAAGGCGGTGGAGGAGAGCAGGGAAAGAGTGCGCTCGGCAATTCGCAATTCTGGTTTTATCTTTCCCAACAAAAGAATTACAGTTAATCTGGCACCAGCGGATATCAAAAAAGAAGGACCTGCTTACGATCTGGCGATTGCCCTTGGAGTTCTGATTGCCGATGGGCAAATGCCATCGCCGGAGATAGATGATGTCTTAATTTTGGGCGAGCTTGCCCTCGATGGTGCGGTACGGCCGATTAGCGGGGTATTGCCAATTGCTCTTTGTGCCCAAAACTGGGAGTACAGCCAGATGTATGTTCCTGATAAAAACGGACAAGAAGGGGCGCTTGTTGGTAATATGAAAATTTTTGGTATTTCTAGCCTACGCCAAGTAGTGGATTTTGTAAGTGGGAAGGTAGATATTGTCGCAGAACTAGCGCAAATTCCCGATGCCTCTGCTAATCCCGCCGAATTCGATTTTGCCGAAGTAAGGGGACAAGAAAACGCAAAGAGAGCGCTAGAAATTGCTGCGACGGGTCATCATAATATTTTAATGAGTGGGCCGCCCGGGAGTGGAAAAACTATGCTTTCCCACGCCTTAGCGGGTATATTGCCTCCACTAGGAAAAGAAGAAATATTAGAGGTAACGCAAATTTATTCTGTCGCGGGGCAGTTAAAGCAAGGTGAGCATCTTATAAGGCGCCGTCCCTTTCGCCATCCACATCACACCACAAGTCCGGTGGCATTGGTGGGAGGCGGGACGTTTCCTAAGCCTGGCGAAATTAGTCTCTCTCACAAAGGAGTGTTATTTTTAGACGAACTCCCAGAGTTCCCCCGCTCCGTTTTAGAGGCGTTGCGCCAACCGCTAGAAGATAAAGTAATTTCAGTAAGTCGCGCGCAAGGGTCGGTCGTTTTTCCTGCCGATTTTATTTTGGTCGCGAGTCGTAATCCTTGCCCCTGTGGATATTTTGGCGATCCTCGCAAAGAATGTGTTTGTAGCGCGCACCAAATAGAAAAGTATAACAAACGAATTTCTGGTCCCCTACTTGATAGAATTGATCTCCATGTGGAGGTGCCGAGATTACCCTATAGCGAAATGACAGCAAAGCAAAAAGGAGAACCTTCCGCAGCCGTTCGTGAAAGGGTTATAAAGGCAAGGCGAATACAAGAAAAAAGGTTCAGCGGAGAAAAGACCAATAGCCAAATGAAAAACAAGGAAGTAGAACAGTTTTGCCAAACAAACAAGCAGGGCGATGCGCTGTTGGGTAAGGCGGTAAATAGCTTAAATCTTTCGGGACGCGGTTATATTAAGGTGTTAAAGCTGGCGCGTACAATTGCTGATCTCGACAATTCTTTACATATTACGGTAGATCATATTGCCGAAGCGTTGCAATATCGCCCTAAAAGGTAACAGAAATACGCAAATATTTTCGTTGCCTTAAAATATCTAAGCGGTATATAGAAAATAGGCAATCTTGCTAACAATAGATATAATAATGTTATGCGTGATGACTATTTCAACGATCTTAATAATTTTTTGCGCCACACACGCCGTCGCCGTCGCTTGTGGTCGTTATTTCTCAACCTTTCTACCTTTGTCTTGGTAGTTGTTTTTACGTTTACATTTATTAATTATCCCGTGTTGGCGATGCGTACGGTGTACACCGTGCAGGGGGGTAGCAAAAGTACAAAGCCGAAAAAAGACAACCGCAAAAAGCTTGCTCTAGCGCCAACAACATCGGCAACAACAACATCGGTAACACCTCCGCCACCGCTGGTAGAGAAGGAGATAAAAAAAGATGAAGTACCCGATCCGACAAAGGCAATTACCAGTGGCGAGGTGGCGGAAAGCAAGATTACTATCGATAGCATTAACGTTGACGCACCCATTGTTTGGAATGCCACTGCGCAAAATGTACAAGATCAGCTCAATAAAGGGGTCGTTCATATTGTGGGCTCGGCGATACCCGGCGACCTAGGCAACATTTTTTTAACGGGGCACTCCTCGGATTTATGGTGGACGCCAGGTCAGTACAAAACAGTTTTTGCTCTTCTTGATAAACTAGAAGGCAACGACGAGATAAAAATATCTTATGATGGTGACTTATTCCGCTATAAGGTGTATAATAAAGAGGTAATAAACAGGGAGGACGTGGGTCGTTTTACTGCTACAGACAAGGCAGAATCCCTTACTATTATGACTTGTTATCCCATTGGAACAAACTGGCGCAGACTAATTGTGCAGGCAGAAAGAGTAAGTGGCTAATTTGCTATAATAGAAAAAAGGAGGAAATTGGCAAGTTTTGATGATATTGGCGCGTTGCCATCGGGCGACGAAGAGGTAATCACAGATTATCCTATCCAAACTAGCACAGCCACGATTTCGTCGCCACCACCACCGCCTGTAACAGAAGCAACCGAAATTACCGAAGAAGCAGAAACTGGTCCGGAGGTTTTGTGGTTACTTGGCTTTGCGGTACTATTTGCATTTATAGTGTGGGTAATATTTACCCGAAGAAGACAAACCATTTAAGCGCCAATGGCAACCAAGAAGGAACGGTTATTAGCGACAGTAGCGGTATTGATAACCTCACTTGCTGTGGTGGTCGTTCTTGCTTTGCTTCTTTTAGAAACTTTTGGCGTTATTGGTGGTGGAAGCAAAAAAGAGGAGCAACCTTTTACCCTAGAGTTAACGGCACCAGAAAAACTTGAAAAAGGACAATCAAGTATCTGGCGCGTGGTGGCTGAAAACAGTACTAATAACGATATCAATGTTGTGGTTGATATTTTAGGGAAAGGCGTGGTTACCTCTAAGCTTAACGAAAACGACAACAGCCTTAATCAGCTTAATCAGCAAGAAATAACTGGTGCCCATGGTGAAACGTGGGCACAGGTACCTGGTTTAGTTTGGCAGGCGGGGATTATTAAAAAAAAGGAAAAGAAAACACTCGATTTTCTTGGTCTTCCAGCGATTATGGCAGGACAAGAAGGGGCGGTCAAAGTAGTCGCCTATGAAAAAAAACAAACAAGTCGCCGTTGTGGTTTTTTGTGGGTCAAAAAATGCGATATTGCTATACGCAAAGCAGAAATCGCCAACGTAAGCGAGGTGGCAATTATTGGTAGCCCAAGTAGTGAAAATCGTAATTTAATGACTCTATACAAAGGTTATAACCTAGTGAGCGTACCAATAAGAGTGAATAGCAATCTTGTCGCGCGCTTTTTTGGCCAATTTTTAAGACCGGTAGCGTGGCACCTGGATAGTGCCACGCAAACGTGGATTAACCTTGCCGAAAGTGCAAAGTACGAACAGATGGCTCCCGGCAAGGGGATGTGGCTTTACCACCCCGACGGAGGAGATGTGTTATTACCCGAGGGTGAAGCAGTGAGTGTGGAGAGAAATTTTGAGCTTGCACTCTCCTCGGGCTGGAACCAAATCGGTAATCCTTACCAATATCGTATTAAACTCGATGGCGATAAGATATTGGTAAAACGAGGAGCAGGGGAAAACATAACCTTAGCAGGAGCGGTAGAACAAGGTTTAATAAGTAGAATATTAGGAGTGGCGGGGACCAAGGGTAGTGACACAGTTGCCGATCCAAGTTATATTGAAATTGTAGTAGGAAGATTTGTTCCTGCCGGTGCTGGCTTATTTATCAACACCACAGAGCCATTAACACTAGTTTTTCCTGGGAAGATGATTTTTGCTCCTGGCGAACTAATTAGTGCAACAGAGAAGGTAAGAATTCTTAACTGGATCAATAGCGAGAGGCTTGATGTCTGCGGTAATACCCAGTCGAGTCTTTTGGGGAATAATCCACTACACAACACTGTTACTGGAGAAACGCTTGACCAATTTGATTGTGTCTTGTTAAATCATCAAGAGAGACCATGGAATAATTAAAAGGAGAAAGATGTTTATTTTTATAGGTTTATTGGTGGGGTTAGTATTTGGCTACACGAGCCACATTAAACAACCATTAAAACAAAGGTTTATAGGAATGGCAAAAGGTGCTTCGGTTGTCTCGGCGGCAAACTGGGTTTTTTATAATCTCGGTTTGTATTGGTGGGCGTCTGTTCTTTTGGGGGCAGTGGTCTATGCCCTATTTCTTATGGCAACACAAGAACTCCTCACGCCGTCGCGCTCAAGGCGTAAGAAAACTAGCTCTACTACTCCATCCCCAACCAACGCATAATTGTCTTTCCGGCAATATGGACGTACTTTGTTTGGCTGTTGAGTATGGCAACTACCACTACAACGGCAGTGAGTCCTGTCATAACGAGTGAGATTTTTTTAATATCGCTTGCTACCTCTGAGTGAGGGCGACCGTCGTTATAATTACTTGAGGGTGCGACATGGGGGGCGGTACCTGTATTTTCTTGAACGGACTTACCTTGGTCGGCGCGCAAACGAGCGAGACGCTTCTTTTTTTTATGCTTTTTACCCATATTGCTCCTTGATATGCTTAAGGATTATTGCTAAAATAATCATATCACGTAAACTGGATTATTCAATAAATAGCATGTATGGCCTCGTGACCGAGCGGTTAGGTAGGAGTCTGCAAAACTCCGTACGGCGGTTCGACTCCGCCCGAGGCCTCCAGCGGGTATCGTATAATGGCTATTATACCACCCTTCCAAGGTGAAGATGCGGGTTCGATTCCCGCTACCCGCTCCAATTTATACTTAAAGTAATCGATGAACCGCGCGGTTCATTTTTTTAATATACGGGGTAACAGTAATCCCAGAAGAAAGGCGGATAAGCTTACGGGAAAAAGCCAAGGTGCGAAACCGCTTTTTTCTTGCGTTATGTCTTCTTCTTGATCTTTGTTTGTTGTAGGCGGAGGGGCCTGAGTGTCTTCTGTCTCTTTTTCTGCCTCTTTCTCTTTGGTTTTACGATTGCCGATTGTCGTCGACTGCTGAGCAAGTTTCTTCTTTTGTGTGTTCTCCGGCAGAGGGGGAGACTCACTTGTTGTCAGGGGTGTGGCTTGTGCTACGGTGGCAGTGGTAGAACAAATGTCGTTAAATTCTACAGCGGGTAAAAGCAAGCTCGAGCCACCCCGTTGCCAGCCATCAACCTCACCGTCTTTAACTCTACTGCTTTTTGCCCCAAGGGAAGCATAAAGCCAATTACCTGTGCTCGTAGTGCGCCAGTACGACCAATAATCATCACCTGCCCCTGGCTCATTGTATTTTTTGGCACTCTCGCCGTTGATAGCGAAAATAAATCCATTATAGAACTGCGGGTTAAGGCCACTTTTTTCGAGAAGCTGTGCTCCGGTTATACTTTCTTGTGCGCCAAAATCGACACACTTTTTTACCAATCGACCATCGCCGTGGCGTACCACTATTCCCGCTCGTCCTGCCTGGACAGTGGCAGGAGAAAAGAGGGTGAATCCCAATATAAGTAGTGAAAATATTTTGCTCTTGCCGCGGAGGAGGGAGAAAAGAAATCCTGCAAGTGCCGAACCAGTGACGATAAGAATGGACAAGAGTGTACTATTATTTCTTTTGCCTTCGTCGGGTAAGGGTACGGGAGAAGGTGTGGGTGTTTCACTATGGCGTTCATCGATAGCCTCTTCTTGTCTTATATCGCCTTCGCTATATTCGTTGTAAGGAGTAACAACTTTTGGTGTAAAGGTAGGTGGCGGGGCTGGTTGCTCTTTGTTTTGGTTTTGCTGTTCTTCGTTTTCGTTTGGCTGCGTTTCTTCACCGGGCGGTGGCGGAGGTGGACTATTTTCTTGACTGTTTTTGTCATCTACCGCATAGGGGGCAAGGTTATTGCCAATAAATCCCAGTGTTTTGCCATAAAGAGCGGGAATAACGATGGCAGTAGTAAAAACTGGATTAAGCGCACCAAAAGAGAGGGAGAAGTTGTAAGAGCCTTCTTCGGTACGCAAAGAAATTAAATCATCTGTAATTGTTGTGCCGTTTATGCTCAGCCAAAAACCATCTGTTTCTTTTTCGCCTAAGGCATGAATAGCCTGTAGGGTGTAGGCGTTAGAAAATGCATCGGAGGAGGTGGTCCAGGCATTGTTGTCGTACTTAATACCGCCGTTGCTGGTTTGTAAACCTTTTAAATAATTTTTTCCTTGCGCAATTGCCGTCCTGCTCTGCGCGTCGTTTTTGTAGGAGAGGGCGATTAAGGCCTGGGCAGTGATATTTGCCTCTGTTCCCCAGCCAGAATCCCAGCCGCCGTCTTTTTGCTGTGCGCCTATTATAAAATTAAATGTTTTTTCCGCCGGCATATTGCCACTAGCGCTTTTGGCAATGGTGCCAAAAATTGTACTTACAATGTCTGGACCAATAGAGCCATCTTCGTTGACAAGGCTATTTAATTTGGAGAGTAAGTCGCAACCGCTAAAATTGCGTGGATCGCCCCCGGAAGCGAGGGCGACAAGAATAGTACGCTCGATGTCTGTTGCGCTCGTGTAAGAGCAAGCGTCTTTTTCAACATATTGTAATAAACTAGGAGCACCAACAGTGCCGGGATCAATGCCGGCGCTGGCAAAGGCAATTGCTCCCCACGCACTCTGTATAGCCGAGGGTTCTGTATCCCCACTCTCTACCAAGCCCCCACTTTTCTTGTGTTGGCTGAGAGCAAGGTACGCTAGCGAAGGATCACTACTAAGAGATGCCAAGGCGGTCCTAGGGTAAAAAGTGGTCAACAAAAAAGCGCCTCCCACAAAAAGCGCCATAAATATTTTTGCGAAAAAACGCATTATTCCTCCTCGGGAATTACGACGTGCTGGTTTTCTGACTCATCTTAAAGAAGATATTACAGTAGCGGGACTGTGGCGGGATCTCACCGCACTTCCCACCCCAAACTGGGGGTGCGCACATCTATTTTTATTGTAGCTTTCACACTACATCGAAAAAAAACTTTGTCAAATATGCACGTATTGTTCCGGGCGAGATTATTAATAGCTCTTATTGTTATTCGGCACGGGTGCCTCGAACCCCGCCCGTCATTTTACCGTTTACCGTTCGAGGGCTACTGCCCGCGAACCCCGCCCAGGCGGACGGGGCGAGCTGCGCCACGCAAAGCGAGGCGCACATCTCGAGAACTACTAGAGCTAATATTACACCTTGCGCGACAGTTCTCGCTTCCGCTCGAACAGTAAAGAGGTCTGCGATGGTTGCCCTTACTTCCGCTCGAACAGTTGGGACGTTTCGGTAATATTTTTACACAGAATAATAAAATTGTCTTAACAAAAAACCCGATATTTCAGGTTTTCGCACCAGCAACGAGCTGGATATAGTGTTATTTTAAGCTAGGAAATATTTTTCTGCGGAAAAATTCCGCGACCCCGCCTCGCCACCGTCGTGGCTCCGGCTTTCGAGTCGTTTTAGTGTCGCCACCTCCAATTACTTCGTAATTGTCTGGCACCCCCGGAGGGACTCGAACCCCCAACCTTGACGTTAGAACCGTCCTGCTCTATCCAGTTGAGCTACGGGGGCAAAATATGGGGTGATCGAGCGGGCTCGAACCGCCAACCGCCTGTTCCACAAACAGGAGCTCTGCCAATTGAGCTACGATCACCATATATAACGCCTCTAGACAGATATTTTTCTGCGGAAAAATTCCGCGACCCCGCCTCGCCACCGTCGTGGCTCCGGCTTTCGAGTCCTTTTGGCGTCGCCACCTCCAATTACTTCGTAATTGTCTGGCGCCTTCGGAGGGACTCGGTCACAGATATT
>Ga0116156_10003551_pt1 | contig 13558 bp, 11 predicted proteins | sample AD_UKC045_MetaG_FD_89891 | JGI IMG/M metagenome (GOLD analysis project Ga0116156, IMG submission 89891) | Active sludge microbial communities of municipal wastewater-treating anaerobic digesters from USA - AD_UKC045_MetaG | ecosystem: Engineered > Bioreactor > Anaerobic > Digestate | place: USA... | reverse complement strand
CGACACCGAACTGCCGTTGGTCTGGGATACGCCCTGTGGTTGGCCCTCGCGTGGTGCCTGCCGGCCGCAGAGCCGGGCTACAAGTTGTCGGTCGTGACCGATCCGCCGGATGCGATCTACACGGTCGGCCAGACAGCGAAGTTTCTGGTGACTCTCAAGAAGGGCGATCAGCCGGTCACCGAGGCCGACCTCGTTTGCACGCTGGACAAGGACGGCATGCCGCCCGTGACGCCGAAGAAGCTGACGCTGGACGATGGGACTGCGACGATCGAGGGAACACTGGGCGAGCCCGGCTTCCTGCGCTGCCGCGTGACCTGCGCGGGCCCGGACAAACAAGTACTCACGGCCGTGGCTGGAGCGGCGTTTGACCCGCTGAAGATCCCGCCCAGCCTGCCGGTGCCGGAGGATTTCGACGCCTTCTGGGCGCAGCAGAAGGCCCGCTTGGCCTCGGTGCCGATGGAGCCCAAGCTCACGCCGGTCAAGTCGCCGGTGGAGGGCATCGAATGCTTCGACACCGAGATCCCGTGCGTGCCGCCGCGGCCCGTATCCGGGTACTTTGCCCGCCCGGCCGGCGCGGCGCCCCAAAGCCTGTCGGCGATCCTGTTGGTCCACGGGGCCGGTGTGCGGAGTTCGAGCCTGGGCGGCGCTGCCGGTTCAGCCAAGCGGTTCAACGCCCTGGCCATGGACATCAACGCCCACGGCATCGCCAACGGCAAACCGGAGGCGTTCTACCAGGAACTCGCGGCGGGCGCGTTGAAGGACTACCGCACCGCCGGGCGCGAAGACCGGGAGCAATGCTACTTCCTTGGCATGTTTCTGCGCCTGGCGAGAGCGATGGAGTTCCTGACCAGCCAGCCGCAGTGGGACGGCAAAGTGTTGATCGTCAAGGGATCGAGCCAGGGAGGCGGTCAAGCCATCGCCGCGGCCGGGCTCGATCCGCGCGTGACTTTTATCTCTGCCGGCGTGCCGGCCATTTGCGACCACACGGGCAAGGCGGCGGGGCGCATCAACGGCTGGCCCAAACTGGTCCCCGACACGGACGGCAAGCCCGACCCCCAAATCCTCCAGGTCGCCCGCTATTTCGACAGCATGAACTTCGCGACGCGGGCCAAAGCCGAGGCGATCTTTAGCGTGGGCTTCATCGACGGCACCTGCGCGCCCACCAGCGTCTACGCCGCGTACAACAACCTGCCGGGCCAGAAGCAGATCGTCAACGAGCCTCTGATGGGACACGCGGTTTCGCCCAACTTGGAACGGGCCACGGAGGCCGCGATCCTCCAGCACTTGGCCGCCAAAAAAGGACCGCCGAAGTAGGACGCACCGCGAGTTTCACCCAACTGGCCAGCCGGGCTGGGGCGGATTCCGATGGAACAGGAGCGGATCATGAAACGACGTGACTTCCTTGGCGCAGTGGGAGGCGGTGGGCTGCTGGCCTTAGGTGCCGGCCAGGTTTTGGCCCTGGGGGAGGAGAAACAGAACCGTCTGCCCGAGGTGACGCCAGACACAGGGCGTGACCCGGCGGATGCGGCCGATTCGGCGCGACCGCCGTCTTACTATTGGTCCTGGTGGGGCTGGGAGCCGCTGGCGCATTACCGCCGCACGGGCGGCGTCGTAGGCGCAGTCGACGTCAGCGCTGCGGGTTTTCCTCAATGGTACGAGCGACTCCACTCCGAGGAACTGGTGCGCACCATGTCCGCAGTGGGCGTCAACCTGGCGGTGACCCATTTCTTCAAGGGTTTTGGCCTGCAGCACGAGCGGGAGGAACAGCAGCGGACGGCCGAGTTGGTCCGTGCCGCCCATCGCCACGGAGTCCGCGTGCTGGGCTACTGCCAGCAGCGGTCGTTGTACTACGAAACGTTCCTGGCCGAGGAGCCCCAGGCGGAGGCGTGGATCCAGCGCGATGCCGACGGCAAGTGCCGGACGTGGGGCAGCGCGTATTTCCGCTGGACCCCCTGCATCCACAGCCGCGAGTTCCGGGAGTACATGAAGCGGGTGATCCGCGTGGGCTTGGAGGAGATCGGCCTGGACGGCTTACACTTCGACAACGACTACTGCGAGCCCTGCTACTGCCCGCGGTGCGAGCAGGCTTTCCGCGCCTGGCTGACCGCGCACTGCCCAGACCCGCGCGATCGATTCGGGCTGGACTCGTTCGACCACGTGCGCCAGCCGCCGACGCTGGCCTCGGCCGGCCGGATCATCGACCCGCTGGTGCAGGCCTGGGTCCGCTTCCGTTGCGAGAGTCTGGGCGAATATCACCGGGACATCACCAGCTACGCCCGCAGCCTGCGGCCCGGCGTGATCCTGTTGGCCAACCCGGCCTATCCCCGCGGGCCTGACGGGCCGTATCGCCGCAGCGTCTGGGCGCCGACACTTGGCCGGCACCTGACCTTGATGTTCGCCGAAAACGGCAATGCGGCGGGCATGTCGGACGGCGCGATGGTCTCGCAAATCCGGGCCTGCAAGCACGCTGCGGCCATCGGCTACCGCGTGGTGTCCACGACCTGGAAACGGGGCACGGGCATCACGGGCTTGAGCGGCTTGGCCCTGCCCCAGAAACCCGAGGATGTTACGCTGCAGGTCGCCGAGGCGGCGGCCTTCGGCGGAATCCCGGGCACCAACTGGGCTCTCCGCCCCGATGGCCCCGGCGATCGGATGCGGATCGACGTGCCCGAACTCCGCGCTGCCTTGGGCCAGTATCTGGATTTCTCGCGCCAGACGGAAAACTTGCGGCTCGGAGCCCGCCCGGTCCGTGACGTGGCCGTCCTGCAGACGTTCGCCTCGATGGCCTTCGACGCCTCCGTGGCCTCGACCCTGGTGCTGGGCGCCGAAGAAGTGCTGATCCGCGGCGGTTTCGCCTGGGAGACGGTTTTTGGCGACAATCTGGGCCGGCTGGAAGGGTTCGCGGCCCTGGTGCTGGCCGGTCAATCGCACCTGAGCGACGACGAGTGCCGCGCGATTTGTGACTTTGCGCGTCGCGGTGGCGGATTGGTTCTGGCCGGCGACAACGGCCTGTACGACGAACACGGGCGCAGGCGGAGTCAGAACCCGCTGGAGGACCTTGGCGGCCCGCAGGTCGCGCGTCTGGAACCGAGCCTGGTTCGCACGGCGGGCGAGTCGGGCTATGTCGAACGGATCCCGTTGCCCAAGGGTCACCAGCAGGTCGCCGCTGCGGTGCAAAAGGCCCAGGGGAATCGGCTCTCCGTGCGGCTGTTGGGGAGCGACACGGTGGCCTTGGCAGCGTATGAGTTGGGCGACAGCCGGCTGGCCGTACACCTGGTCAACTACGCGGCGCCCATGCCTGCGAAGGGACTGAATCTGTCGCTGGGACAGCGGTGGAAGAATGCCGCCCAAGTCCGGTTGCTGACGGCCGAATCGCCCGAGCAGACGCTATCCGTCACCGGCGCCACGGTCGAGATCCCGCCGTTCCCGGTGTATGCGGTGGTGATGGTCAGGTAGCTGGCAATTCAGTGCTGAGAGAACAGGAGGCATGACATGTCGATCGTCGGCTTGTGTGAGATCGCAGCCCTGCTGGCGATGCAAGTGGGTGTCGGACAGCTTGGCTCGCCGCCGTGGGTGCGAGTGGTGGACAAGGCCTCATTCTCGCCGCGAGACACAGCCGAGGGCGTGGTCTTCGATGGCCGGATGTGGCTCAGCAACGGCTACGTGGCGGGCGGGAAACTCGTGCGTGACCTGTGGTCCTCGCGCGATGCCGTCACGTGGGAGTTGGTCAGCGACAACACGCCCTATGACGGCTACAGCGAGATGGTCGTCTACCAGGGGAAAATCTGGGCGGTGAAGGCCAGCGTGTGGAACTCGTCCGATGGTCTAACCTGGACTCAGGTATCTGCGAAGACGGAGAATACCCAGATGGTCCGTGTCGAGGAGAAACACCGGAAACTGCCTCACTGATGGTCGCCAGGGCGATCCGCCCGTCGGAACTCGCGCCCCAGGCGGAGAACCTCTTGGAATTCAGGGTGCCGGCTCATGGAACCGACCACGTGATCGAGCCAGTTCTGCGCCTTTCGTTCTTCCCCAAGTTGGCGTTTGATCTGCGCGACCTCCGCTTCGAGGGTTGCCAAGCGATCTTCGTTACTGCGCGCCTGCGACATGTTCCGCCTTCCACTTCGACCACAGTCGTCCATTCGAAACGTTTTCAATTATCGGACTTGGCCTGGGCGAGATCAATACCTGAAGTTCAACGTTCGGCGCAGGTCTCCCGACCTCGCCGAAACGGCCGACCGCAGGTCTCCCCGAGCGTTTCTTGGGGAGACCTGCGGTCGAGGCCGTGCTGCGGTCGGGAGACCGCAGCACAACTGGCGTGCGGCTCCGCTGCGCACGACTCCCCGCGGCCTACGCTCCCGGCTCCGCTGCGCGGCCGGAGCTGGACTGCCTTCCCGGCGGAACTGCGGCTACGCGGAAGCCCAGGTAGCCGCCGTCATTGATGAACAACGCATACTGGGAGTTTGTCACCGGATACCGGCCCAGCCAGAAGGGCTCACGGATGGTGAATGGCTTTTTGGCATCCCCGATCCGACTCCAGGAAGTCAAGGTCCGTCTTCTCCTGCCTCAGCCTCAGAAGATCGCGGAGCGGGATGAGCTACGGCACGACCTGAACCGCCGGAGTAAAGCCCTTCAGTTCAGCATCGCCGCAGAACAGCAAGGCCGCGAAGCACAAGATCGTCGTCTTCCCCGTGCCGGGATCACCGAGCAGCACGCAGCTGCGGCTCGCGCGCAGGAGTTCGACCAGCGGGACGAGTTGCTGGCGATCGCCTTCGGGCAGGAGGTTCTGCGGAACGAAAACTCGGCGGAGCGGAATCTCGACTTCGGCGTCACGCTCGCGCAGCGTCTCCGACGGCAGGCCTATGGTGCGCAGACGCCGGTGAGCAATGGCGACTTTGCGGCGATACTCCGTGGCGATCCGATCCGCCGCGAGCGGTGAGGGAGAAGAAAAAACCTCAGCAGCATTCGACGTGCGCGCGGCCCGTAAGTCGTTGCCGGGCCCCAATCGACGAGGCAGGCGGATTCGGCTAAGGCTCGATGACCCCAATGCCGGCGATTCTGGCGGCGTCACGCATTCGGACGTCAGCGGTAACGACCGATTGAATTCTCGCCGCTCGCAAAGCACCTAAGTGCAGTCCATCGAGAGACCGGAGCATGACGGGTGGCGTCGCGCTTAAAGACGTGTCCAGCAGCCTCTGGGCCTCCGAGGCAACGTCGTCGCCCCAAGGGATCACGAAGTAACGTCGCGAGTTGACATGCTGCTCGAACAGGCGGAACAGCCGCTGCGCAGAACCGGACGCAATCTCCCCTCGCGATTCTTTGCCGCTCAAGGCGAAATACAACTCGACCCGGTGAAGAAAACTAATGGCGACGTCTTCCGGTTGTTGGATCAGAAGCCGCAGGTAGTCGCTGGAATCCGGCTCCGGTGCGTACAGCTTGAGCAACGCCGAGGTGTCCCAGTAAATCGCGTTGGCCATGACTCACAATCGCTCCTCGCGCAGCTCATCCCAAAACTGCTGTGCGGTGGCCGTGCGCGGACCGACGCGCGCCGCCTCGGCCTCCGCCGACAGTTCGGCCGCCCACGCTTCTCGTTCGTGGTCTTGCGTTTCCTTCGGGACAACACCCGTCAAGCGCGCGGTCGGCCGCCCTCGAACGGTAATCACGATATCCTCGCCCTCCGCCGCGAGTTGGACGAGTTGGCTGAGATTGCTCTTGGCTTCGCACAGATTGGTAATCATGTAGTCACGGTAGTTACTTCAGCGAAGCGTGTCAACGGAGTTGTCACGCTCCACCGGCTCGGCGGGGCTGTTCCTTGCGGATCACCAGCTTTCCGGTCTTCTTGTCCCAGACCACGGTTCGGGAGGGAAGACGATGCTCGAAGGACTGCTACGCCGATGGTCACGAGAAAGACTGGCTGCTGGTCACCACGAATCCCCACGCGACTGCGTCCGGAGTCCGCGACGACTACGCCTTGAGGACCGATGTCGAGGAGATGCATCGGCAGGTGAACTGCTTCTGGGACCTCACGCGGTGGAGCACACCGAGTTAACGCTCAGCCTGACGGAGAAGGCTCGTCGCAAGGCCCTCGCCAAGGCTCGTCGCCTGCGGAAAGAAGACCACCTCACCTAACCCGACGCCGCCACGCCTGCCGCCCCGCCGCCGTCCGGCCGGGCGGCGCGGCCGCCCGCTTACGTCTGAATTGCAGCCAGGCTTCAGCCGCTCTTGCCCTTCGGACGCCGCTTTGGTAGCGTTCGGGATTTCTCACCTGTCCCCAAACGCGCGCGGTAGCTTCACATGCCGGACGTTACGGAAACGGAAATCAAGTTCCCACCGTCAGCCGACTCCGTTGCGGATGCGGCGCCGGAAGTCATCCGCATTCGCGGCGCGCGCATGCACAACCTGAAGGACGTCGACCTGGACCTCCCGCGCGACCGGCTGGTGGTGATCACGGGGCCCAGTGGTTCCGGCAAGAGCAGCCTGGCATTCGACACGCTGTACGCCGAAGGCCAGCGGCAGTACATCGAAAGCCTGTCGGTCTATGCACGGCAGTTCCTGCACCAGATGGAAAGGCCTGACGTCGATCTGATCGAGGGACTGCAGCCGACGCTGTGCATCGACCAGCGTCCCGGCGCCGCCAACCCGCGGAGCACCGTGGGAACCGTGACGGAAATCTACGACTATCTGCGGCTGCTGATGGCCCGCCTGGGCGAAGCCTCCTGTCCGCAGTGCGGCGAGCCGATTCGCCAGCAGACCGCGGAGCAGATCCAGGAGGCGTTGGCGGCTCTGCCGGCGGGCACCAAGCTGATGATCCTGGCTCCGCTGGTGCGGGGCCGCCGCGGCAAACAGGAAGAAGTCCTGGCCAGGACTCGCAAGGCCGGCTTCATCCGCGTGCGCATCGACGGGCAAGTGTACGACCTCGAGAACCTGCCCGAAATCGACCCCCGCCGGGAACACGTGCTCGAGGCCGTGATCGACCGGATCATCGTTCGTGACGACATCGCGTCGCGTTTGGGCGAGTCCGTCCAACTGGCGGTCCGCCACGGAGAGGGTCTGCTGATCGCCTGCTACCAGGAACCGCCGCCGCCGGACGCCGATCCGGATCGCAGCCGATGGCAGGATCGCTTGTTCAGCACGCACTACGCCTGCCCCCGCTGCAACGTCAGCCTGGCAGAGGTCGAACCGCGCACGTTCAGCTTCAACAGCCCCTACGGAGCCTGCCCCCGCTGCGAAGGACTGGGAGCGTTGGAGCAGTTTGATCCCGAACTCGTCGCACCGAATTTCGAGCTGTCCCTGGCCGGGGGAGCCATTGCGACGTGGAAGAACGTGAAACCCGACCCGCTCAGGAAGCATCGGCCGCTGCTGGCCGCATTCCTCGAAGGCCGCGGAGCCGGTTGGGACACGCCGCTGGGCCAGCTCGCGCCCCAGGACCGCCACACCCTGTTGCACGGCGACGGTCAAGGTTTTCTGGGCATCCTGACGCTGCTGGAACAGGAGTACGTCACCGCGACCGACCCGGAGCGCCGTGACGCGCTGGCCCGCTTTCGCGGCCAGATCGCCTGCCCGGCGTGCAGCGGATCGCGGCTGCGGCCCGAAGCCAACTCCGTCCGCGTCGGCGGCAAGACGATCTACGATCTGTGCCGACTGCCGATCGGCGAAGCGGTGCGCTTCTTCCAGGGCCTGGCCTTTCCGCCGGCCCAGATGCCGATCGCCCAGCCGCTGCTGAAGGAAATCGGCAGGCGGCTGGACTTCCTGGAAAACGTGGGCCTCGGCTATCTCACCCTGCACCGCTCGGCCGACACGCTCAGCGGCGGCGAACTGCAGCGCGTGCGACTGGCCACCAGCATCGGTTCGGGGCTGGTCGGCGTCTGCTACGTGCTGGACGAGCCCTCCATCGGCCTGCACCCGCGCGACAACAACCGCTTGATCGACGCGCTCCGCGGCCTGCAGCAGCAAGGCAACTCGGTGCTGGTCGTCGAGCATGACGCGGCCATGATGCGCGCGGCCGACCAGTTGATCGACATCGGTCCGGGCGCCGGGACCCACGGCGGGCGGATCGTGGCCCAAGGCACGGTGAACGACGTGCTGCGGAACCCCGCCTCGATCACCGGCCGCTACCTGAGCGGCGATCTGCAAATCCCCCTGCCCGCCACGCGCCGCCGGTTGTCCCTGTCCAAGACGCGGTCGCTGGCGATCGAGGGCGTCTCGACCAACAACCTGCGCGACATCGACGTGCGGTTTCCGCTGGGGGCGCTGGTCTGCGTCACCGGGGTCAGTGGTTCGGGCAAGAGTTCGCTGATCAACGAGACGCTGGCGCCGGCCCTGCTGCGCCGCTTGGGCTCGCCGGCTCCAAAGCCGGGGCCTTTCCGGGGCCTGCGCGGGGCGGCGGCGATCGACAAGGTGATTCAGATCGACCAGGCCCCGATCGGGCGCACGCCCCGCAGTACGCCGGCCACCTATATCGGCGCGCTGGACGAAATCCGCAAACTGTTCGCCCGCACGCGCGAGGCCAAGCAGCGCGGTTTTGGAGCCAGCCGATTCAGCTTCAACGTCAAGGGCGGCCGCTGCGAGCCGTGCCAAGGTCACGGCCTGAAGAAAATCGAAATGCAATTCCTGCCCGACCTGTACGTCACCTGCAGCGAGTGCCAGGGGGCACGGTTCAACCGGCAGACCCTGGAAGTCCGCTGGCGCAACAAGTCGATCGCCGACGTGCTGGCGATGCCCGTGGACGAAGCGACGGACTTTTTCCAAAACTTCGCCGCCATCCATCGCTCGCTGAAAAGCTTCCAGGACGTGGGACTAGGCTACTTGACGCTGGGCCAGCCGTCGACGACGCTCTCCGGTGGCGAGGCCCAGCGGATCAAGCTGGCGACGGAGCTGGCCCGCGTGGATACCGGGCACACGCTGTACCTGTTGGACGAACCGACAACCGGCCTGCATTTCGACGACATCCGGCGGTTGCTCGACGTGCTGGGTCGATTGGTCGATCGCGGCAACACGGTCATCGTGATCGAACACAACCTGGAAGTCGTCAAGTGCGCGGACTGGCTCATCGACCTCGGACCGGAGGGCGGCGAGGCAGGAGGCCGCGTGGTCGCCGAGGGGACGCCGGAGCAGGTTGCAGCCTTGGAGGACAACTACACAGGACGGTTCCTGAAACCGTTGCTCGTTACAAGGAGTGACCGATGATCCCGGAATGGCTTCTCACCTTGGCTGGGATTGCGCTGTGCATCTTGCTGATTCCCTACGTGCTCGGCCCGATCCTTGTGTTCTTCACGCTCCGGTTCCGCATGCCGCCGACGGTCGTGCCTGTGGATCCGCGCGTACACCCCTTGCCCGCAGAAGCGCGGAACTACCTGGCCGAAGCCTATCGCGCACTGACCGCCGAGGGATTCGAACTCGTGGGCACGATGCTCCTGCCCGATCTGGTGCCCAACGTCAAGACGCTGTTCGCGATGTACGTCAACCGGCCCAGTTCCGACATGGCGATGTCGGCCATCATCGTGGCCCAGGGCGGTGTGGGGGGCGAGTTGAAAACGAGTTACGTCGAGTTCGTCCGCCGCTTTGACGACGGCGTCGTGGTCCAGACAAACAACTCGTCCGAGCTAAGTGCGTTCAAACGGATGCCGGGCGAATTCACGACCAAGTTCTGGCAGGTCCGAGACATCCGCCAACTGTACGGCTTGCACCAGCTGCTCGTCGAGCGGTTCCGCCAACGCGGGCAAAGTGTGAATCGCTTGGATACCGAGTACAGCGGCGATGCGGTCCGATACGTCGCCAAAGCGGTGCTGGAAGAGACCTTTCGCGATCAGGTGGGCACGGGTTACCTGGCTGAGGACGCCAGCGGCTTCCGTCCCTCGTTCAAGGGCGCCTGGATCATGGCTTGGCAAGAACTCTGGCCCGTCAAAGGAATCCGCCGCTGGCGAGAGAGACATCGCGCGGAACGGTTGCTGGCCGAACTCCACACGCGGCTGCCAGACGTTTTCTAAGAGTTTTGTCGTATCTCATTTACTGACAAGCACTTACGGTGTAGAATCTGGCCCAGCTGCAGTTTCCGTGTGCCAGACAGCCGAAAAACTGCAAGCGAATTGCGAACACCGATGTTCATCGACCTCATCTCGTCATAACCGCAAAAAGGTTTATAATTTGCGGCTTGTGTCTCCCGTTCTTTCGTCCGCTCAGAAACGACACGGCATCCAGATGGTCGGCAGAGTTTTCTCCATCAAGTTCGCGACCTGCGATACGGCACGGTCCGCGTGGAAGAACGCGCCCGCGCCGGCGCTCGCCGAATACATCGGTGGTCTGGAGAATTCACTGGTCCCGGTCGCTTTGGAGACCGTTTTCCAGGAGCAGCCGAAGTTCAACCCGATCGTGTTCTTCGGACCGACGGGCACGGGCAAGTCGCTGCTCGTGCAATTGATCGCCACTCGCTGGAAACGCGACAACAAGGCCGCTCGCATGGTCCTGACGACGGGAGCCGATTTTGCCCGCGAATATGCTCATGCGGTCGAGACTGATTCGATCTCCGATCTGCGGTTGAAATACCGCCGCGCAGGTCTGGTGGCCATCGATGATTTGCACGAGATCGAGGACAAGACAGCCGCCCAGAGCGAGCTTGTGCGGACCCTGGATGCCTTGCTCGATCGCCACCAGCGGGTTATCGTCACGCTGCCGCATTCGCCAGCGGACACCGCGGTCTTATTGCCAACGCTCTCTGGCCGTTTGTCCGCCGGCTTAACGGTGCCTCTGCATCCGCCAGGCCCGGCTGCTCGTCGGCTGATTCTCCGCTCCCTGGCGTCCGCTCGCTGCATCTCTCTGCCGAATCGTGTGGTCGACCTCGTCGCCTCCGACACGCTCAGCGACACGCGGAAGCCCGGCACCGTGCCACGCCTGCTGCAAACCCTGCTGCGCCTCGAACAATTCCCGTTCGACAGGCACGCTGCGATCAGCGAGCAGGACCTGCGACGCTGCCTGCAGACCGCGGACGATGGCGAACAGCTGCAACTGCAGTCGATCACCAAACGGGTGTCGAAGTACTTCAACCTCAGGTCCGCTGACCTCAAAGGCAAGACTCGCCAGCAACGCGTCGTCCGGGCCCGCGGTGTGGCAATGTTCCTGGCCCGCCAACTGACCGCCAACAGCCTGGAAAGCGTCGGACGCCACTTTGGAAATCGCGACCACACCACCGTCCTGCACGCCTGCCGCAAAACCGAATCCTTGATCGAAGCGGACCCGTCGATCCGCCAAGCTGTGGAAGATCTGAAAACGGAACTCACCGCCAATTGAACATGGACCATCCTGTGGCACGGCCTACTTGTTGGCCGTGTCCAACTGAAAACGGAACTCACCGCCAATCGAACACGGAGGGCTGTTTTGTCGCCTGTGGAAAACTCGTCAATTCGATGTCGACCAACGTCGCTGTCGGTTCGCTTCTCTGGACGTGACCGTCCACCCCTCCAATTCGATCGACGGCTGACAACCATCCAACAACAGCCTGCCAACGGCGAGTCGACACGTTTTTCACGACCCCGAACAATCCCGAAACATCTGTGATAAAAGGAGTTACGCAGCACCGCGGATAGTCTGTGAACAGATGAGGGCGTGACGATATTACTACGACGAATAGACAAATATAGAAAGAAGAAGAGTAGCAACCGTAACTACGAGCGCAAAGGCAATGAACTATGAAGATCAGTTGTGACCGTGAGAAACTTTGGTCGGCATTCCAAACGGCAGCGTTGGTCGCACCAGCCCGCAGCCCGAAGACGATCCTGCAGAACGTGAAACTCGAAGTACAAGAGCAGGGCGCAGTCTTCATGGCGACCGATCTGGAGATGGGCATCCGCATCCAAGTGGAAGGGCTGGAGATCGAAGCTCCTGGCAGCGTGGTCCTGCCTGTGAGTCGATTCGGCTCCATTCTGCGAGAAAGCACCGATGAAAAGCTGCGGATTGAGGTTGACAGCAAAGGGGTCCAGGTTCGCGGTGACCGCAGCCGGTTCAAACTGCCGGCACAGAACCCGGACGAATTCCCGGCCGTAGTCGGGTTTGAGGAAGCAAAATACCACAAGGTGTCTGCCCGGTTGTTCAGAGAACTGATCCACCGCACGCTGTTTGCGACGGACACGGAAAGCAGTCGCTATGCCTTGGGCGGCGTGCTGCTGGAGATGGAAGCCGACAAGATCACGGCCGTCGCGACTGACGGGCGCCGCTTGGCCAAGATGGAGGGGCCCGCCCAGTCGGTCGAGGGTCACGTCACCACCGGCGAGACGATGACCATCGTGCCGCACCGTTCGATGCAATTGATCGAACGGGCGCTGACCGACGCGGAAGGCGAAATCGAGGTCGCCGCGCGGCCCAACGACGTGCTGATCCGGACACCCAAGGCGACGATCTATTCGCGGCTGGTCGAAGGACGCTTTCCCAAATGGCGGGACGTCTTTCCGCAGCGCACCCAGGCCGTGCGGATCGAGATCCAGGTCGGTCCCGTTTACTCCGCCTTGCGTCAAGCGGCCATCGTTACCGACGAAGAAAGCCGGGGCATCGACTTCCAGTTCGGTGCGGGCAAGTTGCTGCTCGTCGCGAGTGCGGCCGAGGTCGGCGAATCCCAGGTGGAATTGCCGATCCCGTTCGAGGGGGAGCCGATCGCCGTGACCATGGATCACCGGTTTGTGTCCGATTTCCTGCGGGCGTTAGATCAGGAAAAGACCTTTACCATCGAGATCGAGAACGACGAGAGTGCCGCCCTGTTCCTGACGGACGACGGCTATGGCTACGTGGTGATGCCTCTGGCCCGCGACCGGGGCTAGGGCGGTGAGCACAGCCGTTTAACCGCGACCCAACGGGGAGCGCGGCGGGAGCCCCAAGATGCCGAACGAGGACGAAGAACTCCAGGCCATCTGCCGCGACATCGCCAGCCGCCAGCGCTATCGCGCGGGACCGAAGCGGATGGGTGACGTGGTGAACGAATTGATGGCTCGCCGTGGTTATGCCCAGCTGCAGTCGTCGTCCGCCTGCGCGGAAGCTTGGCGTGTAGCAGCCGGTTCGTCCTTGGCATGCCACACGGTGGCGGGCAACATCCGCCGCGGCGTCCTGGAAGTCTTCGCCCGCAACTCGGCCGTGGTCCAGGAGCTGACATTCCGCAAGAAACAACTGATCGTGGAGCTGACCAGACTGACCCCCGACTCGAAAATCCGGGACGTCCGTTTCCGCGTCGGCCCCGTGGACTGAGAATAGTAGCCGTCACGCTCCGCGTGACGACAGCCCGAACATGCCTTGACCTGTAGTAGATTCACGGACGGATAACGCCATGACGGACGAAAAACCCGCGGACAGCCAAGCCACACCACAAGCCCCGCCCACCCCTGAATTCATCCTTCAGCGGGGCGACGAAGATTACGGTTCCGAGGACTTGCAGCACCTGTCCGACTGGGAGCACGTGCGCAAACGACCCGCGATGTACATTGGCGACGTCACCGCGCGAGGGTTGCACCACTTGGTGTACGAGGTCGTGGACAACTCGATCGACGAAGCCATGGCGGGCTTCGCCAAGAACATCAGCGTG
>Ga0116156_10003550_pt1 | contig 13558 bp, 5 predicted proteins | sample AD_UKC045_MetaG_FD_89891 | JGI IMG/M metagenome (GOLD analysis project Ga0116156, IMG submission 89891) | Active sludge microbial communities of municipal wastewater-treating anaerobic digesters from USA - AD_UKC045_MetaG | ecosystem: Engineered > Bioreactor > Anaerobic > Digestate | place: USA... | reverse complement strand
TGCCACGGTCGCACTCGCAGGAGTCGGCAACCGTGTGTCCCTGTCGAGGTTCAGATCGCGTAGCCAAACCTCGCCATTACGCCGTGCGGCGGCCAAGTACTTATTGTCGGGAGAATACGCAATCTGGCAGTCCTCATCGCCTGGAAGAACCGGCCGAGGTAAGTTGCTCTCCTTTAGCCAGACCTCATCGGGTTCGATCTCCCGGCATCTTTCTGCCAGGAATCGCAACGGGAAGCTCTCTCCGTGATCGGTCTCCAACCCCTTGAGCAACGCACGTGTATGGTCAAGACTACCAAGCTCCCAAGCCTGAAATGCGGCTGTCATCGTCAGCCCGTAGGCCTGATCTTTCAGTCGGGTTTCTGCAGCCCGAGCCACTGTTTCTGCAGCCCGAGCTACTTTGGCCTCTGTATTCCACTTCATCCCGAGAAAGGCCGAGATTGTAGCGCCTCCGACAAGTGCCACGACAACCGCTACCGTTAGCGCCGCCACCGCAGGCCTTCTCTTGCACCACCGCCAGGCCCTCGCGGTCCGCGTGATGGCCCGGGCCTGGATTGGCACGCCATCGAGCCAGCGGCGGAGTTCTTCGGCGACCGTTTGGGCGGTGGGATAGCGTTTGCGCGGCTCGCGCTCCAGACATTTCAAGCAGATCGTCTCCAAGTCGCGCGGCAGGCGTGCATGAAGCTTGCGGGGACTCGGCGGGTCCTCGCGCTGTTTCTGCACGATGATCATCTGGGCAGTGCCGCGGAACGGCAGTTCGCCGGTCAGCAGGCGGAACAGGATGACGCCCAGGGAGTAGATGTCCGTTCGGCGATCGGCTTCGTGCGACTTGCCTTGCGCCTGCTCCGGCGACATGTAGGCCGGGGTGCCCAGCACCTGGCCGTCGATCGTCATCGCCAACTCGCCGGTCTCGCGCCGCGACAGCCCGAAGTCCAACAAGTGCGGCCGGCCCTCCAGGTCGAGCATGACATTGCCCGGCTTCAGGTCGCGGTGGATCACGCCGGCTTGGTGCGCGTGATGCAGGGCCTCGGCGATCTCCAAGCACAGCTGGGTAGCCTCGCGCGGGGTCAGCTTGCGGCCGGTCAGCCAGTCGTCGAGCGTGGCGCCTTGGACGAAGTCGCTGACGATGTACACCGTGTCGCCGTCCCGGCCCACCTCGTGGACAGCGACGATGCGGGGATGCCGGAGCTGGGCAGCATGGCGGGCCTCGCGCAGGAACTGCTCGGCTTCCTCCGCGTTCAACTGGCCGTGCCGCGGTACCTTGATCGCCACGATCCGGTCCAGCCGCGGATCGCGGGCCTTCCAGACGGTGCCGAACGCCCCGCCGCCCACCGGCCCGATCAGCTCGAACCGCCCCAGTCTCTTCGTCGGACCGCTGGTGGCGCTCAGCGTGTCTTCGCCCACGAGGCTGAAACTGCCGCCGCACGCCGCGCAGGTGACGTTCCGCAAGTCGCTGTCGCGGGGCAATTCAATCGGTTCGTGGCAGTGCAGGCAGCGAACCAGCATCGGGGGACTCCCTCTGGGGCACTTTCATGGAATATCCGGCCAGCAGCTTTTGAACCGCACGCACATCGATCTTGTCGGGCGAGGCGCGTGGATGGGCTGCGACGGTTCCAGCACCAGCACCCAATCGTTGTCCTGTCCTGCGCTGGGCGGGGTGAATTCGCGCTCGCCCGTATTGGCGAACTGGCCGATCACCGTCGTCTCGCCCGTGCGGGGATTGAACCACGACGCCCTCACGTGGGGACCGGACAGCTTTTCCATGCGCACGTGGAAAGAGCGGCCCGAAGCAGAATACACCATCGCGTAGCTGGCGTCGATGTCCCGTGTGGCTTGCAGGTGTTCGTCCCCGGCCAGCCTGTCGCCGGCGATCAGCGACTGGTCGGGAATCCGGCTCAGCAGGGGCCAGGACTCCATCAGCCGCCGCAGGTGTCCCATCTGTTGTGCGCCGGGGGCGTCGAGCGACTCGTACCAAGGGATGTGCGCACCGTAGCGGTAGGTCTCGCCCCGGCGGATCCAGCCGATGAAGCTGCGATGGCCGTAGGTGTGGCCGAAGCCGCCCGCGAACAGGTTCCAGTAGGCCGCCCGCCGCACGTCCCACGGCCGGATGCGCCGGTCCTGCGGTTCCGTCTTGCGCAGCGAGAGCGAATCCTCGTACGCCACTTCGGCGTCCAGGGTGGGTTTAGGCGGTTGCCGCGCGTAGTCCTTCGCCACGGTCTGCCAGTTGTCGAAACGGAACCGCGTCGTCGTCTGGATCATGTTAAAGTCCAGCCACGGTTCGTCGTGCAGCCACTCGGCGGACGAGTGGTTGCCGCCGGGAGGATGAAAGGTCATCAGCGTCGTGCGCCAATCGGCTTGGCCGTCGAACTGGTCCAAGCCGTTGACGCCGTCGGCGAGGCCCTCGGCCATGGCTCGCGCGAGGGCCAGCCGCGAAGGCGCGTCCACATTGCGGCCTTTCTGCCATGCATCGCCGCCCAGCACCCAGATCACGTGAGGTTCCTGCCGGTAGCGCGTCCCCAGGAAATGCCCGTAGCGGTACGCGACGCGCGGCTGTCGGACCAGCGGATGGTCGTCCTCGATGGCACTGAGCCAGATCGGCAGCGCGGCCATGTACAGCCCCTGCCGCCGCGCCTCGGCCAGGCACCAGTCGATGTGGTCCCAGTAATCGTCATTCGCGCCCGGCCGCAGGCGCGGCTGTGACCAGTCGCCGTCCTCGAACGGCTCGAATCCATGCGCGTTGGCCATCGTGCCGCCTTCCGGCGAGCGCACGATCACCGACTGGATGACCGTGAACCCCTGAGTGGCCCGCGTGGAAAAGTACCGGCTCACTGCCGGCTGATCCGCCGCCGCCTCGCGCACCGACTTGCCAAACATGTGCCAGGCGGTATCGCCGAGCCAGAAGAACGGCTCGCCCTGCTCCGTGACGAGGAACCGCCCATTATCGCTGACCCGCAGCCGGGGCAGCGTCTCCGCAGCGCCGGCAACGCTGATCGCAGTCACAACGACGGACAAAACACATGACAGGATCTTCATCCGGGTTTTCCTTGGCCTAAGAGATGATTGAACTCGCCGGCTCATGATACGTTCCCTGGGGCGAGACGGCGACCGGCCGTCCAGCCAGCGAGGGCCGGTTTTCTGGTCGGGCCGAAATCCACCGGTACGATTGTGATCAGGCCGCTTTTCCGACCGGCCGGGAGCGGACAGAATGGAGTGTGCGTGTTCCTCGTGCCGCCTTCAGGTGGTCTTGGGAAGACCGGCTGAAGCCGACACTTCGGACCTTGGGGCGAGGGTGATTTTCGCAGGAGGAATGGCAGTGCAGGCATTCGCAGTACCGCGCAGGCGGCTTGTCGGCGTCGTGTGGGGACTGATCTTCTGGGCCGCGTCGCCGGACGTTGGGGCTGCGGAACAGATGCAGAGCCGAGAAATCCTGGCAGCCGCCGGCGTCCAGGGCGGCCTGATCGTACACCTGGGCTGCGGCGACGGCCGGCTCACCGCGTCGCTGCACGCCGGCGACAGCTTTCTGGTCCAGGGCCTGGACACCGACCTGGCGGCCGTCGAGGCGGCGCGGAAGCACATCCAGTCGTTGGGTCTGTACGGCCGCGTCTCCGTGGCACGGTGGGACGGCCGGGGTCTGCCTTACATCGACAATTTCGTCAATCTGTTAGTGGTCAGTGGTCAGTCGCCAGTTGATAAGGAGGAAATCCTGCGCGTGCTCTGCCCAAGGGGTGTGGCGATCTTCCTCACTCCAAAATCCGAAATCGAAAATCCAAAACTGGTGAAGCCGTGGCCGAAGGCAATTGACGACTGGACACACTACCTGCACGGCCCGGACAACAACGCGGTCGCGCAGGACACCGTGGTCGGGCCGCCCAAGCATTACCAGTGGGTCGGCTCGCCGGACTATCTGCGCCATCATGACCATCTGTCCGGCCTGAGCGCGATGGTCTCGGCCGGCGGCCGGATCTTCTACATCATGGACCTTGGGCCGCGCTGGTCCGTGCAAATGCCGCCGCAGTGGACGCTGTTGGCGCGCGATGCGTTCAACGGAACGGTCCTCTGGCAGCGGCCGATCGAGCGATGGCATCCGCACCTGTGGCCGCTGAAGCGCGGCCCAGCGCAGCTGATGCGGCGGCTGGTGGCGGAGGACGATACGGTGTACGTCACGCTCGGCGTCGGCGAGCCCGTCACGGCGCTGGCTGCGGCGACGGGCCAGCCGGTCCGGACGTATACGGGCACGGAGGGCGCGGAAGAGATCATCCTGTCGGACGGCGTGCTGTACGCCGTCGTGAACCCCGAACTCGATGCCTACAAGTCGATCGCCAGGGACACCGTCGAGACGATCCGCAGCGCGGGCCGGGAATGGAACTGGGACGAGAAGCCGAGGCGGCTGGTGGCGATCGAGGCCGGCACGGGCCAGACGCGGTGGAGCAAGGAATCCGTCGTGGCCACCAGCACGCTGGCGGCCGGCGGCGGACGAGTGTATTTCCACGACGGCGACCGAGTCGTGTGTCTGGACTCCAAAGCCGGCGAAAGCGTGTGGGCGTCGAAGCCCGTGCCGCGCTGGAAGCCGATGCACGTCCTGTTCAGCCCGACGCTGATCGTGCATCAGGACGTGGTGCTGTTCGCGGGCGGCGAGAACCTGGACCCGCAGCGCGGCGGGCGGGACACGATGACGGCCCTCTCGGCGGCGACGGGCGAGCTGCTGTGGACCGGCGAACATCCGCCCTCGGGCTACGCGTCGGCGGAGGATCTGTTCGTGATCGACGGCCTGGTCTGGTGCGGCGTGACCAGCAGCCCGCGGGATTCGGGCGTGTTCACGGGCCGCGACCTGCACACGGGCGAGGTCAAGGTCGAGTTCCCGCCCGACGACTGGAAACACATGCCGCACCACCGCTGCCATCGCGCCAAAGCCACCAGCAACTTCATTCTCACGTCGCGGACCGGCATCGAGTTCGTGGACATCCACGCCCAGCACTGGGCGGCCCATCATTGGGTGCGCAGCTCGTGCAACTACGGCGTAATGCCGTGCAACGGGCTGCTGTACGCCGCGCCGCACTCCTGCGCGTGCTACTTGCTGGCCAAGCTGAACGGCTTCAACGCGCTGGCCCCGGAGCGGGGCCAAGACAGCACGTCGAAAAGTGGAAAAGTGGAAAAGTCGGAAAGTCAAGAAGTCGTGGAGCCGAAGAGTGAGCAGCGGCTCGAGAGGGGGCCGGCGTATGAATTCGCAAATCCCAAATCTAAAATCCAAAATGGCACCGATTGGCCCACGTTCCGGCATGACGCCGGCCGCAGCGGCGCGACGAAGGCGGCGGTACCGGCCGAGTTACAGCGGATGTGGCAAACGGCCGTGGGCGGGCGGTTGAGCGCGCTGACGATGGCCGACGGCAAGCTGTTCGTGGCGTCCGTGGACGCGCACACGGTGTACGCGCTGGATGCCGGCTCGGGCGAGATGCGGTGGAGTTTCACCGCGGGGGGCCGCGTGGATTCGCCGCCGACGATCTGGCAAGGCCGCGTGCTGTTCGGCAGTGCCGACGGCTGGATCTACGCGCTCCGCGCCAGCGACGGTGCGCTGGCGTGGCGGTTTCGCGCTGCGCCGGAGGACCAGCGGCTGATGGCGCACGAGCAGATCGAGTCCGTCTGGCCAGTCAGCGGCAGCGTGTTGGTGCGCGACGGCGTCGTGTATGCCGTGGCGGGCCGCGCGATGTGGCTGGACGGCGGCCTGCGGTTGGTGCGGCTTGATGCTGCGACCGGCCGCCAGTTGTCCGAAACCGTGCTCGACGATCGGTACCCCGGCACGGAGGACAACCTGCAGCGGGACGTGAAATGGCCCAACCTGCCCGTGGCCTTGCCGGACATCCTGTCGTGCGACAGCCGCCACGTCTACATGCGTTCGCAGCCGTTCGACTTCGACGGACGGCGTCCGGAAGTTCCGACGCCGCGCAACTACAAGGAACAGCGGGGCGAGACGGCGCACCTGTTCAGTCCCACGGGGTTCCTGGACGACACGTGGTGGCACCGCACGTACTGGATGTGGGGCCGGTCGTTTATCAGCGCCGCCGGCGGCTGGCAACTGGCGACCTACCAGGCGCCGGCCGGCAAGATCCTGGTGTGCGACGAGACGTCGGTCTACGGCTACGGTCCCGCGCCGTTGCGTTTCCTGGGCACGCCGATGGTCCACCACTTGTTCGCGTGCCGCAAGGAGCCGGAGATCATCAATCCCATTCCCAAGCAACCGCCTCGCAAGCAAGGGACGTCGATCTACGGAGAGGTGTTCACGACGCGTTTGGGCTACGACTGGTCGCACACCGCGCCCCTGTTGGCGCGAGGGCTGGTGCTGGCCGGCGAGACGCTTTTCGCCGCCGGGCCGCCGGTCATGGTGGACGAGCAGGAGGAGGCGTACTTGAACTATGGCGATCCGCAGGTGCAGGCGAAGATGGCCGACCACGTCGCTGCGTTCGAGGGCCGGAAAGGCGCGTTGCTGATGGCGGTCTCCAAGCAGGAAGGCAAGACCCTGGCCGCCTACCGGCTCGACTGGCCGCCCGTGTTTGACGGGCTGATCGCCGCCGACGGACGGTTGTTCATGGCCACGATGGACGGCCAGGTCTTGTGTTTGGGCGCGGGACGGGGAACGCCCTTGACGCCCGCGCCCGATGCGAGGCTCTCCCCCGTAACGGAAACCGCGACGGGTCCGGCCGGCCGGCGTACCGCCGCCAAGGCCGCCTTCCAACCGACCGTGTCGCACCCCGATTTTCAGAAACTCGTCGCCGTGCAGATCCGGCCGTCCCAGCTGGGCTACCACCTGCAAACCACGTCCGGCACGTTCGGCCTGGCCCTGAAGAAGCTGGACCAACCGGTCACGACAAGAGCCACGTTCCGGATGAAGGTCATCGTGCGGCCGGGCGCGCCGACGCCCGACACGCCGGGCAACGGCTTCCTTGTCTTCGGCAGCGAATCGGACGAGGCCCAGCTCGTGATGTGCGGCTACCGGATCAGCGGCAAGTCCTTGTCGATCACCCAAGGCGGGAAACCGCGCGGACCATCGAAGAAAGCGGACCTTCAAGCGAACGTCGAAACGCAATTAGACGTCGCCGTGGACCTCGCCGGCCAGAAGGTCACACTGAGTGCCGCGGGCGAAACCGTCGAGGCCCAACTCGACCCGCGCATCGATTCCATCACCTGGGTCGGCTGCGCTGTCCAAAGCGTCGACGCGGACTTCAGCGCGGTGGAGATCAGCGGAGAGTGAGGGGCAGCATCCTGATCAGAACCATGCGCTGGCCTGAAAAAGGATGGCGCGATACTACCAGAGTGTAGTCAAGTTGCTCCGTCTCAATCACCCCCGATAATTGCATCGATTCTGCTGACAGCTGTCTTGTGCACCAGGAAGCCGCCCGGCTCGCTGGCAACGACACGCGGCGGCCCCCTACTCCATTTCGCGACGTCGCCTTGACACTTGGCACCGCGTGACTTATCACGGCTGCTATGAGCGACGAAATATCCCTTCCCGATCTGGATCAGGACAGCGACTACGACGGCGCCTGGAAGGAGGCGTTGCGACGTTTCCTGTGCGCATTTTTGGCCAAGTACTTTCCTCGAGAGTACGCCGCGGTCGACTGGACGGTCGAACCGGAGTGGTGCGACAAAGAACTGAGCCAGGTGATCGGCCAATCCGGCCACCGGAACCGGCAGGTGGACGTGCTGGTGAAAGTCCGACTGTTGACCGGACAAGAGCAGTGGATTCTCCTGCATCTGGAGATCCAGTCGTCGTACGAGGCGGAGTTTGTCTCCCGGATCTCGCTGTACAACGCCGGAATCTACTGGCTCTGCCAGCGGCGCGTGTTGACGCTGGTCGTGTTGGCCGATCTGCGGCGTGGCTGGGCGCCCAACGAAGACGTGTTCCAAGTTGGGGGTTTTGAGCACCGGCTGCGGTTTCCCGTCTGCAAGCTGATCGACCGGCTGGACACCGACTGGCGGGACGACCATTCTCTGCCTGTGTTGGTCGCCCGCGCCCAAGTCGAGGCGATCCGCACGGCCGGCGATCCGGAAGGCCGATATCGGGCCAAGCGAGCGCTGGTGCTCGGATTGTACGACTTGGGCTATAATGCGGATGAGGTCCGTGAGACCTTCCGGCTGCTGGATTGGATGATGCACCTGCGAGTGGACCTGGAAAGGCAATTGACGCAAGAAATCGTCGAGTTTGAGGAGGCGCGAAAGATGCCCTACGTCACGTCCGTTGAACGGTTTTTGGAAGCCCGCGCAGAGGCTCGTGGAGAGGCTCGTGGAGAGGCTCGTGGAGAAGCTCGTGGAGAAGCTCGTGGAGAAGCTCGTGGAGAAGCTCGTGGAGAAGCTCGTGGCAGGGTGAGCGTGGTGCTGTCGCAGCTGGCGGAGGTCTGTGGCAGTCTGCCGGACGATTGCGAGGAGCGCGTGCAGCAGTTGCCTTCCTCTGCGCTCGAAAAACTCGCCAAGGCCCTGCTGCGGTTCCAGTCTGCTCGTGATCTGCGAAGCTGGTTCCAACGGTACGACGCGTCGAACGAGTCGTGAGCCGTGCAGTTGTGATAAGGCACTGGGAGAAGTCGGTACGGCTCGGAGAGCGCGTGCTTCGGGAAACGGAAAAGTCACGGCGTCTTCGGTTGGTGCGGCGGTCGCACCTGCAACTGCGAGGGCCAAACCCAAAATCCTTTTTTTTCGAGGCCGCTGGAGGCCTACCCAATACCATGCGCAATCCCATCACCCGACGACGAATTGTCCAGGCCGGTGCGGCAGCGTCGGCTTCCCTGCTGATCGGCCCCGCGGCCCTGGCCCGCACGTACGCCGCCAACGAGAAGATCCGCTTTGCCCTGATCGGCATCGGCGGCATGGGCAGCAAAGGCGTGAACGTGGCCTTGGACGAGCAGATTATGGCGGCGGCCGACGTGGACGTACACCATGCCGCCGGCTCGATCAAGAAGATCAAGGACAAGTTCGCCGACGCCAAGATCTACGGCGACTACCGCCGGCTGTTCGACGAGCAGAAACAACTCGACGCCGTGTGGGTCGCTACGCCCGATCACCATCACTTCCCCGCCACCGTCCGCGCTCTGGAGGCCGGACTGGCCGTTTACTGCGAGAAGCCGTTGTGCCACGACCTCTACGAAGCCCGTAAGCTGCGCGAACTAGCCAAAGCAAAGAACGTCGCCACGCAGATGGGCAACCAGGGCCACTCCGGCGAGCACGTGCGGTTGCTGTGCGAGTGGATCTGGCAGGGCAGTCTCGGCGACGTGACCGAGGCCCATATCCGGCCGCCCTTCAATCAGATGGACTACGGCTCGCGCGACGCCGGCCAGCCGATTCCCGTGCCGGAAGGCTTCGACTGGGACCTGTGGCAAGGTCCGGTCAAGGCGCGGGAATATCGCAGCGGCATACATCCGGCCAAGTGGCGAGGGTGGATCGACTACGGCACGGGCCTGTTGGGCGACTGGTTCTGTCACAACGCCGACGGCGCCGTGTGGGCGCTGAAGCTGTACGAAGCCGACACCTGCGAAGTGGAGTGCGAGGGCGAGGAGACGAACGGCACGAATTGGCCGCACGGGGTGCGCGTCTCCTGGACGTTCCCCCAGCGCGGCGGCATGGTCCCCTGCGTCATGCGGTGGAGTTCCGGCACGTACAACGACAAGCCGATGCCGCCCACGGTCGATGCCGAGCGACTGGCCGCCGTTGCCAAGCATCCCAGCGCCTACTTCGGCACCAAAGGCACGGCCGTCTCCGGCTGGTGGATGAACGACACGCGGCTGTTTCCGGAGAGTTTCATGCAGGAAGTCGGCGAGCCCCAGCCCGTCCTGCCGCGCGTCAAGGGCGGCCACGAGGCCGATTTTCTGAACGCCGTCCGCACGGGCGAGCGTTCCTCGGCCGACTTCGACTACACCGCGCGGCTGACCGAAATCATGCTCGTCGGCAACGTGGCCTTGCTGGTCCGCGAAAAGCTGGCCTACGACTTCCGCACCGGCCGGTTCACCAACAGCGACAAGGCCAACGCCTTGCTGAAACGCGACCCGCGACCAGGATGGGAGTTCGGCTACGCCTAGCCTGCTGGCCTCGTGCCTCGCTGCCTGGCCCCTGGCGTCATCGGTTAATCCGAAATCGCTCCGCTACTTCCGCGGCTCGCCAAAGCTGATGACGGTGACGTTCGCCCGCGGGCTTGCGCCGGCGGAGACGTCGCACTCGAAACGGACCTCGTTGGTGCCTGCTTCGAGGGACGGGATCTCACCCTCCGGCACGAACGAACGCAGCAGCTGGCCCTGCGGGCCGTACAGCCGACAGTCTTCCGCCGAATTGCATTCCAGGTAGCAGCCGCTCTCGATCTCGACGGGGAAGACAATGCGTCTGCCGCCGATGGAAATGGCTGGGTTTGCGAGCTTGGTGGAGACCAGCGGCAGGGCCTGGATCGGGCTCAAGTAGCAGGCCGCCCGTTTGCCGGGAGGCAGGCTGTTGTACCACAGGCCCAGCGAGGCGATCTGGCCGTAGGAGACCGACTCGCGGTAGATCGAGTAGATGCCGCCGTAGGGCCAGGCGTACTGGGCGTGCCGCTCGCCTTCCGGCTCGATCAGTTCGAAATACCGCCAGCCCGTGAAGTCGACGGGGATGTAGTGGTCGCCGATGGCGTGCGAGATGTGCGACGGGCTGCGGAGTTGCAGGTTCAACACTTGTTGCTGGCCGTCGCCGTAAACCCACAGGCCCAATGCTTGGTGCTTGCTGAGGTCCAGCGGCGGATCAAACGGCCGCTCGACGCGCGTCCATGCGCCGCGAGGTGTTGCGCCGGAATTCGTGGCTGCATACAAGCCGCTGGCGCCGCCCGTCTTGACTTGCTCCTCGGACCGCTTCAGTTCCGCGCGAAAATCGCCGGCCGCGCTCCTCGATGAGAACTCTTCGGGTTTCGTGAAATCCGCCACCGTGACATTGCCCGGCGCGTCGTAGGGACCGGCAGACATCAGGGCCTCGATCCGCAGCCGGGCGGGCTGCCGGGCGAATGCGTTTTCCACTCGCCACGCGCGGCTCCACTCGCCTGCCTCGACACGGTGCTTGGCATACTGCACGGGCCGGAACTGCCAGCCGCCGGCCAAGTCGCCGATCAACGTGAACTCCGCCCCCGGCTGGCTCAACCGCTCCTTGATTGCCGCGGGGACCTGGCCCGAGTGACGCAGGTCTTCGTAGCGGCGGATGATGTCGGCCAAGCCGGGCAAGGCCGGAATCTGGTCCACGTTGCCGGGGTCGATGCCCATCATGGCCATGCCCGTGTCCGTCCCCAAGCACTTGCCCATCAAGTACTCGATGTCGTCGGGGAACGTGCGCTCGCCCTGGGCGCCGCTCCAATTCTTCAACGCCCACCAGCCGAACTCGCCGGGCATGAACATGCGGCGGTTGCGGAGGTTGTCCTCCAAGTGCATGTCGATGAATCGCTTGTGGCTCCGCGTGGGATGGTCCCACGCACAGTACCGCGAGCGGATGTACCAGAGATGATGGTGGAAGGTGCTCATCTCCATCAGGGCCGGCTTCTCCAATCGCTCGAAGATCTCGAAGGCGAATTTCGATCCGTAGTGCCAGCCGTTCTCCCGGCCGCCCAGGATGTCCTCGCCGTCCAAGGCATCCAGGTAGATCATGTCAAAGCCGCAGCGGTTGTAGGCTTCGGCCGTCTTGCCGGCCACCTCGGCCAAGAATGTCGATTCGGCCTCCGGCACGAACAGGCCGAAGCACTCCTTGAGATGCTGGACCTGGGCCCCCTGGGCGTGCGCGGCGACGCGCGTGCCGCAGGCCCCGCGGCGGCAGCCGGTGAACTGGAACGGAGCCTCTTTCGTGACGCCCGTGTAGGTGATCAACTCGTCGTCGATCTGCAGCGTGACGCTGTTGCGCACGAAGAACCCGGTGATCGCCGACATCTTCTCCGTCGTTTCCAGGACCGGCACCACCGTGGCCTCGGCCGTTAGCGGCCCGGCGAGCGTGAACGTGGCGTCCTTGGCCAGCCGCGGATCGGGCACGGGGGTCACCCAGGGGCAGTCCTTGGCAATGAAGAAGGCATAGGTGTGCAGCCCGGCCGCGATCCCCGCCGCGTGCAACCGGTCGATCACGGCCTTGAGGCTGTCGTAGCCGCGGGGATAGGTGTTCGGATTGGGACGGCAATCGCCGAAGCGAAAGGAGTTGCCGCCGTGAAAGTCGATCTGCGTCATGCCCAGCCGCTTGGCTAGATTGATCCAGCCATCGACTTTGTCCTCGGACATATCGGCAAAGTTGAACAGGTACGAGCCCTGGTTGATCGGCTGTCCGAGGGCCCAGGGACCACCCAGCGGCGACTTGGGCAACTCGTGGGCCGCCGACACGACCTCCTGCATCGTCTTGCGGAGCGCGTCTGGCGGGCAACCGATCAGTGCCACCTGGGCGCCCGCAAAGCCGAATCGGGGATAGCAGGCCGCCCGCAGCCGGCTGCTCGGCTGGGGCAAGGCCTGGACGTTGGTCTTCAGGTTCAAGGCCAAGGCACAGGCCGCCAGCGACTCGCCCGGCTGCCCCGTGAGCGTCAGCGGCAGATCGACGAAGACCAATTCTTCCGCCCCGTCGCCGGCGAGCGAGACGACTTCCACCAGGACGTAGCCCGGCTTGGCGGTAACCCGCAGCACCGCCTGCACACCCGCATCGCCAAACTGTAGCTGCAGCAGGCCGTCTTTCATTTCGGCCGCCGTAGCGGCGTGGTACTTGCCGGCCTTCTTCACCGTCGCCACCGGCGGGCGCGACGGCGGACAGTAGTCCCGCTGATCGCGGAGATCGACCCAGCCCACGCTGCGGCCGTCCACGCTGATCGTCCACTTGACATATTCGGTCTGAAACGTGCCTGCGACCTTCGGCTCGGCCGCGTGAGACGACGGGCCCGCCAGTAGACCAGCCGCGATCAGCAGAGCTTGCAGCAAGAGGTTTCCGTAGCGTTTCATGTTTGGAATCTCCTTCACGAAAGCTTCCGCCGTGGGCCGCTGCTCACATGGGGTCCTGTGGCGAACCCCAACTCGTGCGCCGTCGACTCCATCGGCCAGGTGTCCAATATACGCTTTCGCCCCACCGAGAAAAAGCCATTTGGCCCGGTAGGCGGAGTTCCAGTTCTCAACGCGGCGGCTTGCCTTCGCCGGGCTCGAACTCCACGCGGACGCCGTCCTGGTCGACGGCCAGAACCTGGAAGGTTGTGCCCTTCTCAGCGGTCCCGATCGAGCGCTGTCCCGCTCGAATCGGTGCGCTGTCCGGCGTGACTTTTACGGTATCTCCATGAACGTAAACGAGTTCCTGACGGCGTTTGCACAACGCGCTGAACAATTCGTTCACCAGCACCCGGACCGACTGCTCGCCCTTGCACCTGTACCTCGACCAGTCCGGTCTTGACCGCGACATCCAGCGGTACGGGCAGCGGTACGGGCGTCGGATCGGCAGCGACCGGCCCGATCGTGGAAAAGACAAAAAGGCCGACGGCGAGACAGTTTGCGCGCAGCATGATCCCAATCCGCGCGATTATCGCACCGAGACGTTAGCCTTGGAGTACACCTTGCCGTTGTCGCGG
>Ga0116156_10003541_pt1 | contig 13570 bp, 8 predicted proteins | sample AD_UKC045_MetaG_FD_89891 | JGI IMG/M metagenome (GOLD analysis project Ga0116156, IMG submission 89891) | Active sludge microbial communities of municipal wastewater-treating anaerobic digesters from USA - AD_UKC045_MetaG | ecosystem: Engineered > Bioreactor > Anaerobic > Digestate | place: USA... | reverse complement strand
TACCACATCCAGGCCTCGGGGTTGATCGGCTCGCCGACCGAGCCCAGCAGCCGCAGGCTCGACAGATCGTGCCCGTCGACCCACTTCTCGCCCTCGCGCATCAGCGCCCGGATCGCCGTCGGCGCGGTATAGAACTGGTTGACCTTGTACTTGTCGACCACGTCCCAGAACCGGCCTGCGTTCGGGTACGTCGGAATGCCCTCGAACATCAGTGAGGTCGCCCCGTTGCACAGCGGCCCGTACACAATGTACGAGTGCCCGGTTACCCAGCCGATGTCCGCCGTGCACCAGAAAATGTCCCCGTCATGATAGTCGAAGATGTACTTGTGCGTGACCGCGGTGAAGACCATGTACCCGCCGATCGTGTGGAGCACGCCCTTCGGCTTGCCCGTCGAGCCGGACGTGTACAGGATGAACAGCGGATCCTCCGCGTCCATCCACTCAACATCGCACTGCGGCGACGCGTCCTTCATGACGTCATGCCACCAGTGGTCGCGGCCCGGCTTCATGGCCGTCTGCACCTTGTCGCCGACGCGCCGGTAGACGATGCAGGTCTTGACGTTCACCCCCTGCTTCGCCGCCAAGTCCATCGCCTGGTCTGCGTTCGCTTTCAGCGTAACCGCTTTCGCCCCGCGCATCACGCCATCCGTCGTCACCAGGAACTGGCAGGTCGAGTCCACGATGCGGTCCGCCAGCGAATCCGGGCTGAACCCACCGAACACGATCGAGTGGATCGCGCCGATCCGCGCGCAGGCCAGCATCGCGATCGCCAGCTCCTTGACCATTGGCATGTAGATCGAGACCCGATCGCCTTTCTTGATGCCGTACTTCTTCAGCACGTTCGCGAACTTGCACACCTCGGCGTGCAGTTCGCGATAGGTCAGCTTCGCGTCCTCGGTCGGCTCATTGCCTTCCCAGATCAACGCCACCTGGTTGCCGCGCTTCTCCAGGTGCCGGTCCAGGCAGTTGTAGGTGATGTTCGTCTTCCCGCCCACGAACCACTTGATGGTGATCTTGTCCTTCCAGTCGTACTCGCGAACCTTGCTCCACTTCTGCTGCCAATGGAACCCGTTCGCCACCTCGCCCCAGAAACCCTCTGGATCCTTGATGGAGCGCTCGTACATCTTCCTGTACTCATCCAGCGACTTGATGTGCGCCCGCTTGGCAAACTCGGCCGGCGGATTGAAGACGCGCTCATTGGCGCCGGAGTCCGTCATGACTTCCTGGGGCATCGTGGTCTCCTCAATACTTCGTCCCTGCGTCGGTGAAAGTGTCTGCTACGCCGCGACCCACCCGCGTCCACCATGTGTCCCCTCCGACTCAGAAGACCGGACGCGGCCCCCCGGGGAAACCAGCCTTATAGCGGTTTTCCCGTCCCGTCGCAACCCCGCCGCCCCGGGACAAGCCTCGCCCGCCACGCTACGATGGAGGGGGTCGCACCGGTGCGGCCCGGCCTGCGCGAGACTTGCGCCGTCATGCTCACCATCCACGGCATCGCGGTCGAGCCCATCATCGGGCTGGAAATCCACGTCCAACTCGCGACGCGGACCAAGATGTTCTGCCGGTGCCCGCTCGAATTCGGCGCCCCGCCCAATTCCCGCGTCTGCCCGGTCTGCCTGGGCCTGCCCGGCGCCCTGCCCGTCATCAACCGCCTGGCCGTCGAACTCGGCGTCCGCACCGCCCTGGCCCTCCATTGCACGGTGGCGGGCACCACGAAATGGGACCGAAAGAGCTACTACTACCCCGATCTGCCCAAGAACTACCAGATCTCCCAGTATGACCTCCCCATCGCCACCGGCGGCCGCTTCGAGTTCCCCTTCGACGGCCGCTTCTCCCGCGTACGCATCCACCGTGCCCACCTCGAAGAGGACGCCGGCAAGAACGTCCACGACTTCCCTGGCTTCACCGGCGTCGACCTCAACCGCGCCGGCACGCCACTGCTCGAGATCGTGACCGAGCCGGATCTGCACTCCGCCGACGAGGCCCGCGAATTCGCCATCCAGCTCCAGCGCCTCGTGCACTACCTCGGCGTGAGCACGGCCGACATGCAGAAGGGCCAGATGCGCTTCGAGCCCAACATCAACCTCCGCATCCTCCAGCATGGCCAGGAGCACATTACCCCCATCGTCGAGGTGAAGAACCTCAATTCGTTCCGCTCCCTCCACGGGGCAATCGCCTACGAGATCCAGCGCCAGGTCGAGCTCTGGCAGCAGACCGGCCAGACCGCCGCCAGCGGCAACAAGTCCAACCGCGGCTGGGACGACGTCCGCGAGATCACCGTGCCGCAACGGGAGAAGGAAGAGGCGCACGACTATCGCTACTTCCCCGACCCCGATCTGGTGCCGGTCACGCTCGACGCCGCCTGGGTCGCGGCGCTGCAGGAGCACATGCCCGAGCTCCCCGTCCCGCGCACCGCCCGCTTCGTTCACGCGTACCGCCTCTCCGAAAGGGACGCCCCCGCGCTGGTCGACGACCGCGCTACGGCTGACTTGCTCGATCACGCCGCGGAAGCCGGCGGCGACCGCGTCACGCTCGCGAAACACTTCCTCGGCTTCTGGTCCATGCACGCCCACGCCCGCAACACCACCATCGCCGGGCTGGGCATCTCCCCCGGCCGCCTTGCCGAACTGGCCAACCTCGTCGCCGACGGCCAGGTCAACGCCACGGCCGCCGCCCAGATCGCAGAGGCCATGCTCACGACCCACGACCGCCCGGCCCAGCTCGCCGAGCGCCTCGGCGTGTTGCAGAGTCGCGACACGGACCAGATTGCCCGCTGGGTGGCTGAGGCGTTTGCCGCCAATACGCAAGCCGTTCAGGACGCCATCGCCAACCCGCGTAAGCTCAAGGCCGCCCGCGGCTTCCTCACCGGCCAGGTCATGAAGCGCTCCGGCGGCCAGGCCGATCCTAAGATCGTTGGCGAGCTGATCGAGGCCGAATTAGCGAAGATCGCGACCCGGTCGACAGGAGCAGACAGCGCCCCGGGCAAGTAACTTCTGCATTCCGATCAAGCCCGTTCGTGTCCCTGCCGATGCGCTGTTCATGCGCTCCGCGCATGCAGGCTGTTTGCTGTCCCCAGCCGCGCGGTTAATCTAACGGCAATGACGCGGCCGGACGCGGCGTCCGCAACCGGCCATGCGGGGCGTGTGAGAGTGCTCATGGACGACGTGACGCTGTTCGGCCTGCTCGGCACCGCGGCCTTCCTCGGCTTCTTCCACACCGTCACCGGCCCGGACCACTACATCCCCTTCATCGCGATGTCCAAGGTCGGGCGCTGGTCGTTTCCGAAGACCATCGCGATCACGCTCGCCTGCGGCGTCGGCCACGTGCTTAGCTCGGTGCTGCTCGGCTTCCTCGGCATCGCCGCCAGCCTGGCTGTCGCGCGGCTCGAGTGGTTCGAAGGCGTCCGCGGCGATCTCGCTGCCTGGCTCCTGCTGGGCTTCGGCCTCGCGTATATGGTCTGGGGCATCCGGCGGGCGATCCGCAACCGGCCGCACACGCACGTACATGCGCACGCCGACGGCGCGATCCACGCGCACACGCACACGCATCACGAAGACCACGCGCATCCGCACGTGGCGGAGTCCGAACCCACCCGCCGCGCGGGCCAGATGACGCCCTGGATCCTGTTCACGATCTTCGTCTTCGGCCCGTGCGAGCCGCTAATCCCCATCCTCATGTACCCCGCGTTGCAACTGAACATCTGGAGCGTCGCGCTCGTGGCCGGCGTCTTCGCGTTCTTCACGATCGGCACGATGACGACGATCGTCGCCGGCGCGTACTGGGGGCTGGTCCGCCTCTCAACCTCGCGCCTGGAACGTTACTCGCACGCAATCGCCGGGGCTGCGCTGGCCGCGTGCGGCGGCGCGATGGTCGCCGGCCTGTAGCGTCGGTGTGGGGGCACCTCTGACCCCAGGGGACCTGCCTCCGTTCGGACGTGCGCTTGAAACCGCCCATCCACCGCGCGACACTACGCAGCGCATGCACACCGCCCCGCAAGCGCATCTCAGGTTGCCCGTGCTGCGCGGCCACCCAGTCCGCACACGGCTGTGGCGCGAGTGGTGCTTCTTCCGTGTCGCCATCCGCAGCTTCCGGATCAACTTTCTGGTGCTGGCGCTCCTGCTGCTCGTCGGCGGTGGGCTGTTTCGCGTGCTCGAGCCCGAGAAGCAGCACACGCTCGGCCGCGCGATCTACTATACCTGGTCGCTGATTTTCGCCCAGCCGCCGGAGGATTTCCCCAGCGCGCTGATCCTCCAGGCCATGTTCTTCATCGTCCCGGTCATCGGCCTGCTCGTCATTCTCGAAGGTCTCGTCGATTTCGCCCTCGTGCTGCGCGACCGGCAGCGCCACGAACGAAGCTGGTGCAAAGTCATGGCTGCCTCACTCTCCGATCACATCATCCTCGTCGGCCTCGGCAAGCTCGGCTGTCGCATCTTCCGCCTGCTGCGCCAGCTCGGCCGCCCCGTGGTCGTCATCGAGCGCAACGCCGCCAACCAGTTCCTGGAAGAGATTCGCCGCGACGGGGCGCCGCTGTTCATCGGCGACGCGCGCCGCGAGGCGTTCCTCGAAGACGCCCACGCCGCCTGCGCCAGCAGCATCATCCTCGCCACCAACGACGACCTCGCGAACCTCGAGGTCGCGCTCGACGCCCGTCGGCTGAACCCGAACATCCGCGTCGTCATGCGCATGTTCGATCAGAACATGGCCGACAAGATCCGCGCCGGCTTCAACATCCAAACCGCGATGTCGCAGTCGGCGCTGTCCGCGCCGGCCTTCGTCACCGCGGCTCTCGAAGGCGCCATCGTCAGCAGCCTGCTGGTCAACGATGAGCTCGTGCTCACCCAGCGCTGGCAGGTCGGCGACGACAGCCCGCTCTGCGGCCAGACCGTGGGGGCCGTGATGTCCCGCTACGGCGTCGGCATCACGGATCGCCGCCCGCGCGACGGCCAGCCGCGCATCCTGCCGCCGCCGGACACACAACTCGCGGCCGGCGACGAGCTGTTGCTGCAAGGGACGCTGCTCGCGCTGGAAGGCCTGGACAGCCAGCGTCTCGGCCTGGCCGCGGTCACCGCCCGCGAGCCGCAGCGCCCCGCGCCGTAACAAGGCCTGCAGGTAACAAGGTGGGCCCGCATGGCATCTGTGCGGCACCGGCCCGTTGTGCGGCACCAGCAATCCTGCCCGTGGCCTGAGGTATCGGCGTCCCGCCGGTGATGTGGGGGAGAGCCAAGCTCTGCTTTGCTGCCGAGTGGTATCGGCATCCTGCCGGCGGTGCGGTATCGGCACCCGGCCGGCGGCGCCACAAACCATCGGCAGGATGCCGATGCCGCAGAGCGGAGCTTCGCGCTTCCCTCCGGGGGCGTCGGCTCCAGCTTCCGGGGCCGGTTACTGCGGCAACACCGGCCGGCCGGCCGGCCCGGGCATCCCTGGCTGGCCCGGCATTCCCGGCGGTGCCGGCGTCTCCGGCGTCTCGGGCTTGTCGCTCTTCACGTACTCATCCAGCCCGCGCAGCAGCTTCTCGCAGTCCGCCGGCCGCATGAGGAATATGCGCTGCTCGGCGACCAGGGCCGCCAAGCGCGGCAACTCGCCCGGCCGCGGCTGCGCCATCTTGATGACCGTCTCGCCGCCATCGGCCAGCCGGATGGTCACCGTCGCCGGCGCGTCGACGAGCCCCGCGGCGGCCAGATCGCCGTCGCGATACGCGGTGTACGTCTCCGCCCGCATCTGCGTCAGCTCTTTGGCGAAGTCCTGCACCTTCTTCTGGTTCAACTCGACGTACGGGTCGGGCGCGTACTTCCACACGTCGCCGACCTTGGCGAGCTCGAGCGTACCGCCGGTCGCGACGACCTTCACGCCGACGATGTCCTCCGGCTTGAACGTGAAGAGCCGCGGGTCAATCAACTCCGCCGTCAGCACGCGGTAGACCGTCTCGTCCAGCTCGAAGACGAATGGGTCGTCGTCCTTGCACGCGTACGCGACCTTGTCCTGCAGCGCGACGCGCAGCACGTGCTCCTCCAGCGCCTCGGCTGGCGCGGAACTCGGCTGGCTGTCGGCCGGCGCCGCGGCCAGCGCGAACTGGATCGTGAGCCCCGGTTCTTCCAGCCCGTACTTAGCCGCATCGCCACGGCTGACGACGCGCTTCGCCCGCAACCGCGACAGGTCATTGACCAGGTTCTGTACGTTGCCGGCGTCCAGCGGCGCATCCGCCGGCTCGGTCAGTTGCCACACCCCGGCGGCCCGCGTCAGCGCCGTGCGCCCCGGCCCGCGCGTAACCGCGACCGACTGCACCTGCTCCGGCGGGAACGAGAAGACCGCGCGGGAGCGCAGCGTCAGCGGCGTCACCGCCAGCCGCGCCGCGACCGCCTCGGTGATGACCATCACGCCCGGCTCGCCCTCGCGCTGCACGTACGCGTTGCGCCCGCTGGCGGACTCACTGCCGACCCGCACCGTGATCGGCGCCACCGCGCCGGCGACGCTCGCCGTCAGCACGGCGCGCGGCGTCGCCAGCCCGTACTGCCCGAGTTCCTGCGGGTCATCGACATAGTTGATGGCCGCCAGCTCGGCGAACGCCGTCAGCACGTCGTTGACCGCTTCGGGGTCCACGGTGGCGAGATCGCCGGTGCCCTGCCAGGCGCCGTTCTCCTTCTTGAGCACGGTCGTCGTTTCGCCGGTGGTCAGCTCGAGCTGTGTGATGTCCGTCGCCTTGACACGTGTGATGCGCGGGTCGCGCAGCTCGCTGAGCTTCGGGACGAGGTTCGCGATGTTGGTCTGAGCGACGATCGCGACCCACGGGCCGGCATCGGTCTGCACGTAGCGACGCTCCGACTTCAGGTCCGCGGCGCCGCCGATCACGAGCCGCTGCGTCTGGGTGATGACCTCCGGCTCCGGTTGCGCGTCCCCGTCCGGCTGCGTGGCCGGGGCGGGCTTCGGGCGCTTCTGCTCGGTCGTGACGGTCACGGTCATGAACGGCTCGTCGAAGCCGTAGACCGCCTGCGTGGCCGGCGACTCGTCCACGTAATCTGCTGCCTGCAGCGTGCTCAGCGGCGTGAGCAGTTTCTCGCGCAGCTTTGCGCTTTCAGCCTGCGCCCGCAGCGGCTGGTCAATGACCCACTGGTTGTCCGCGCCGCGCGAGAACTGGTACGTCTGCCCGGCGTGTTCAACCTGCACGTGCGTGGCCTCGTCGGGCTTGAAGCGGATGAGCTGCTGCAAGCGAAAATCGCGCGGCTCCTTGTCGACCTGCGGGCGCAGGTCGCGCGCCGCCACGCGAATGTCCTGCTCGCCGCCGACCCGCACGTACGTGTCGCTGGACATCACGACTTTCTGGCCGACCTCCAGCGTGTAGGTCTTGCCGTCCTTGTCCGTCAGCGTGACGGTGGCGGTCGGCGGCTCGAGCCCGGCGTCCTTCGCCGTCAGCGTGCTCGCGGCCCCCGGCCGCGCGGTCGAGCGGGCCTGCAGATTCGCGACCGTGCGCACCAGGCCGAGGAGCTTGCTGCTGTCCGCCGGCACCGCGAGCGGCTCGGTCATCCGCCACTCGCCCGGACCCGGCCCGGCCGTGTCCGTCGCGACGCGTTCGAAGACCAGGCGCGGCTTGCCGGCCCGTTCCAGCGCGACGCGCACCAGTTGGTCATCCTGCGGCGGCGACGCGAAGACGGACTTCAACTCGTCGGTGGTCGGCGGCGGCGGCGCGCTGTCGCCGTCCCGCCGCTCCGCGCTCGGGAAGAACAGCCAGACCGCCACGACGATCACGAGCAGTGCCACGAGCAGTACGGTGGTCTTGAAACTCATGCCCCGTTACCTCCGCCGAATCAGCCACACCCCGAGCCCGACGAGCAGTGCCACGCCCGGCCAGACGCCGACCAGCAGCCACGGCAGGCGCGCGGCCCAGGCCTCGTCCAGGTCCTTCAGTCGCGGCAGCTCGCCGCTGCGCGGCCCCACCGCGATCCGGTCTGCATCACCCGCCAGCCAGTGCAGCGCGTTGATGAACAGGTCGCTGTTAGCCGGATACAGGGGCCCAACGATCAGCGCGTTGCCGCGCTGCTGCAAGCCCGACGCCTGCGCGAGCGCATCGCTGGCAAAATGCTCGCTGCTGAACACGACCACCCGCTGCACCGCGGGTTGCGAGGTCGGCGCGGACGACGGGGCCGCCGGCGCGCGGCTCGCCGCGACGGCAATGGGGAACGGCGTCGGCACGTCACCCGGGCCGGGCTGCACGCCCTGCTTGCGCTTCAACTGCTCCTCGATCGAATTCAGGTCCGCACATGCCCACACGTCCACCGTCTTGCGCACCTCGGCGAGCACGTCGAGCGTCAAGCCCGCCGGTCGACTGTCGGCCGGGGTCAAACGCAGGGGCGCCGCCAGCACGAACGCCGCCCGGTCTGCCTTCAGCGGCGCGGATATCTGGTGGTCACTGAGCCGTACCACGTCATCCGTGCTGAGCAACTGCGGCTGCCGCCCCGCGGGCACCCATTCGCCCTTCTTGTCCGGATGCTGGACAAACCGCAGCGTCAGACCGCCGTACAGCACGTCGATTCCCCAAGTCGACTTCAGGTAGTCCGCGTATTCGTAAGCCCCGACCGCGCCGGGCATCGGCGAGGGCGGCGGCATCCAGCCGGTCAGGAAGATCGCCAGGCCCGACGCCTCCACCGCGTCCAGCACGATCTTCCGGTCCGCGGGCGTCATCGTTCCTTCGGGCGACGGCCGCCGCGGATCCTGCTGGGGCGGCGGCTCGGGCGGCAGCACGACGTAGATGGTGCGGGCCGCGTTCTCCACAACTGGGGGGGTCTTCTGCGTGGCGACGTCCCATTCCTGCGTGACGAAATTCGCCTTTTCCAGCAGCGCGTTGCACTCCTGGTACGGCGCCCGCGGCATCTGCTGCATCATCATCGGATTCATCCGGCTGAAATCCGGGCGCAGCAGCGGCTCGCCACCGAACCGCGTGAACACCACCGCCGTCTTCTCGGTCTGCGTGAGCTGGAGAACCGCGGACGAGATCGCCGACTCGCCTGCGAAGACCCGGTCGTCGCCGTCGGGCCCGACGGGCGCGCCGGGGTCACTCGGCGCCGTCCACAGATCCCAGAACGGGATCACCCGCGCCTCGCGCGTGTTCTCGACCAGCACCGGGGGCCCCTGCCGCCAGCGGGTCAGGTTGTTGTACAGCTCCTCGACCTTCACGTCCTTCAGGTTCTCGGTCTGCTCCTGCAGCGTGCGCATCTCGGCGAGCAGCGGCTCGTAGCGCGTGTTCGCGTCCTGGAAGAACGTCCGCAAGTCCGGCGTGATGCCCGGGCTGGACAGGCCGTCGCCGGTCATCCAGGCCGCGGCGTCGCGCAGCAGCAGCTCAGCGTTCTTGACGTAGTCGCGCAGCGCCTTGACCGCCTGGCCGAAGCGCGGGATCTCGCCGTGCGTGAGGTCCTGGATCTTCTCCTGCGTATCCTGTGCGTCGCGGGCCGTCTGCTGGAGGTTCATGCGGATGATGGCCAGGTTGCGGTTGCGCGCAAGCTGCGCGTCGCCGCCCACCAGCGTGTCGAGCTGCTTGGCGTCGCTGTCAACGAGGGCCTTGATCTTCTCCGTCAGCTCGGCGGACTTGGTCAGGGCCTCCTGGTGCGGGCGGGCCTCGTCCTTGTAAGCCGGCAGCTCGAGCAGGTGCTGGAGCATGCGGTCGGTGGCCGCCTTCTCCAGCGACGGGTCGATCATCTGCGTGGTAACCCGCGCCCCGCCGGCCTGCTCGTAGAGGTCGAGCAGGTCACGCATGGCCCGGCGCCGCTTCTGGCCGATTTCGTCGCGCTTGTCGGGCTCGGCGAACACCGCCGTGATGCGGACGTCCTCCTTCAGCCCTTTCAGCAGGTTCACGGTGCGCGAGCTGAGGCTGTTGCGGCCGCTGCCGGTGAGGTCGGCCTGCACGTTGAAGCGGCCCGCGATCCAGAGCAGCGCCACCACGACCACAATCGCCAACAGCGCCTGCACAAACACGTTGACGCCGAAGACGAGCCGGCGCCGGGGAGCATCCATGGTGCCGTTTACCGCCATCGCCGTGACTCCACCACTTTGACCGTCAGGAACAGGAACAGCGCCGCCACCGCCAGGAAGAACACGACCCCGCTGGTCTCAAGCTGGCCACGGGCGAACTGGCTGAAGCGCCCGATGATATTGATCTGCTGGACGAATTCGCGCTGCCAGCCTTCGACGCGGCGCACGAGGTTGTAGACCGACAGCACCAGCAGCATCAGCGGCATCGCACCGAGGATCCACGCCACGGCCTGGTCCCGTGTGAGGCTGCTGGCGAACATGCCGATCGCGGTGAACGTGATCCCCAGCAGCAGCAGCCCGATGTAGACCGCCGCCATCTCGCCCCAGTCGGGGTTGCCGAACGCCGCCATCAGCAGCGGGTAGATCAGCGTCCCCGCGAGCATGATCACGTAGAACACCAGCGCCGCGAGGTACTTGCCCAGGACCATCGCCGCGTCGGACACCGGCGCCGTCATCAGCGTCTCGAACGTCCCGCTGCGGTATTCCTCGCTCAGGCTCCGCATGCACATCGCCGGGACGATGATCGTCAGGATGAACGGCGTCCACATGAAGATGTCGCGGAGCGTCGCGGGCTTGCCGGGCCCGAACGCATCCGCGTTCCACACGGCGAGCGCCCCGGTCACCAGCCAGAAGCCCGCCATCACGATGTAGCCGATGGGGGAGCAGAACAGCGACAGTACGTCGCGCTGCATGATTGCCATCACGTTTCGCATCACAGAGCCCCTGCTCCTGACCTGGTTGTCACCGCGTGCCACCACGGGCCGCGATGATCGCCTTTACAAAGAAATCCTCGAGCGACGGCTGCTCTTGGCGCAGCTCGCGCACCGCCCAGCCGCGCGACGCCGCCAGCTCGGAAACGGCCTGCGATGCGTCGCGCTTCGCCGCGATGTCCAGCCGAGTCCACGGCCCGTCCGTAGCCACACGGACGTTGAGCACGTCCGGGAGTTTCCGCACGCCGGCGGCGACGTCCGCCTCCGGCCCCTTGAGCTCGGCCAGCACGCGCCGCTCGCCGCCGACCTGGGACTTCAACTCCTCGACCGTCCCCGACGCGATGATGCGCCCCTCATGAATGATGAGGATGCGCTTGCAGATCGCCTCCACCTCGGACAGCGTGTGGCTCGAGAACAGGATGGGGTGATCCGCGGCCAGCTCGCGGAGAAGCGAACGCGTCTCGCGCACCTGCGTCGGATCGAGTCCAACGGTTGGCTCGTCGAGGATCAGCACCTTCGGGCTGTGCAGCAGCGCATCGGCCAGGCCCACGCGCTGCCGGAAGCCCTTCGACAATTGTCCGATCGGCCGGTGGTACGCCTCGCTGAGCCAGCAGCGCTCGACGACCCGACTGATCGCGGCCTGCCGCTGCCCGCCGTCGAGGCCGCGCAGCTTGCCGCGGAAGTCGAGGTACTCGCGCACCCGCATTTCCGGGTACAGCGGCACCGACTCCGGCAGGTAGCCGACCACGCTGCGCACCTGCATCGACTGCGACAGCACGTCGTAGCCGGCCACCCGGGCCGTACCCGACGTCGGCGGCATGTAGCCGGTCAGGATGCGGATCGTCGTGGTCTTCCCGGCCCCATTCGGTCCCAGGAAGCCCACGATCGTATCCTCGTCGACGGTGAACGAAATGCCGTTCACCGCACAACGCTGGCCGAAATACTTCGTCAGATTGCGAACTTCGATCACGCGCCTTCCTCCCGCGGTTTCCTGTCCCAGACCGCCAGGGGCCTCTGTGCCGGACGAAATCGTGCGAGGGCACCCGTCCCGAGGGGCCGGACGCCTCCGGCACCGCTCACCGACAACGCCGGCACGAGCCCGGTCTTCGGTGCGTACGAGTGGCGAAATTCTAGAGTGCCGTGGCAGGCTGTCAAGCGCAGGTCCGCGGCCGGCAGCGCGTGCCAAGTCGTTTTACCCACAAGACCTGCGCGCCGTGGCCGCACGCGCGCACCGGAAGCGCTCGGCCACTTTCTACCACTTTTACGCCAATGTACCTCGGCAGTTCGCGCCGCCGCCGGGCCACGGCGCAACCCGACCGCTTACCCCTTCCGTTTCGTCCGCGCCAGCAGCTTTGGGTGCGCCCGCCACGCCGGCATCGTCGCCATGTACGCCAGCGCCTGCTGCTCCGCGGCCGCCCGCGTCGGGGCCCGCTTCTGGACCACCATCCATTCCGCCAGCCGCTTCAACCGCTCCTCAAAGTCCTGCAACCGGCCTGACTCGTCCGTGCAGTGCCCGCAATACACGCCGGACGCAACCGGCATTCCGCAACTTTCGCACTTCCGCTGGGCAGGCATCGTCAGTCTCCAAGTCGAAATTCCCGCGCCGGCGATCCGCACGCGTCCGCGCGCCAGCGTCGAGCGCCTGGGTCCCGCGGTGCGCGCCACGGCAACCGCGTGCACGGCGATGGTTCCATTGTTGGATCGACGCGGAGCCCGTCAACCCCGATGCACTCAAGTTCCAGCGCGCCGTGCAGCGCGGCACACGCGCGCGACAACTTCCGACAAAGTCCGACGCTTCGGCACAGTGGGGCTCTTGTCCGGGGCTTTATAGTTCTGATGGAGGCGAGACGTCGTTCTCGGGCTCGCGCTACAACGGGAGAGTTCATTCCTGGGATGTGGACAGGGCTCGTCCCTGTCGTTCGCAGCGGACAGCGCTGGCGGCAAAGTCGCCGCGGCGGGTGATGCAGGTCGCTTTCCGGCAGGAGGAAATGCAATGCGCGCAGCCCAGCAAATCATGAGGGGAATGACCATCCTGATGTTCACAATCGGCGCGGCCAGTGCCGCGGCCGCGGAGCCGCGCGGCACGCTGGAGGGGTTCCACGCCGTGGCCCAGGTCAGTCGCGACGAGTACGTCGCCGTGCACAACGACCTGCTCTACACGCACGACGGCGACGACCGCCTGTTTTTCGAGAACGAGCACAATCTCGCGCTGCTCAACATCTACGACCTGCTGGCGCGCTACGGGCTGAACCCCACGATTGAGCCGTTCACGTTCTACAACTATCCGGCCTGGAATGTCTACGGCGAGCTCATTGGCACGACGCGCCCGGACGAGATTTACATCATTGGGGCGCACTACGACACGTACGCGTCGGACAACCCGGAGGTCAACGGCAGCCCCGGGGCCGACGACAACGCCACCGGCGTCGCCGCGGTGCTCGAGATCGCGCGGCTCATTTCCCAGTGGCAGTCCGAAGCGACGATCCGTTTCATCGCCTTCGACCGCGAGGAATTCGGCCTGTTCGGCGCCGATGCACACGCGCGGGCCCATTCCACCGAGGACATCCGCGGCATGCTGTCCCTGGACATGCTGGCGTACCGCGAGACCCTGCACAACTACGTTGAGATCGCCGGCCGACCGACCTCCGGAGCTGTCAAGGCGGCCCTCACCGCCGCACTCGCGGACTATGCGGGCCTCGAGGCCATCGACATCGGCACGGCCGACCACAGCGACCACGCGCCGTTCGAGTGGCAGGGTTTTCAGGCGGCACTGCTGGGTGAGCCCAACCCCTACGCCAATCCGCACATCCATCGTTCGCACGATTCGCTCGATATCGGCGGCT
>Ga0116156_10003535_pt1 | contig 13587 bp, 15 predicted proteins | sample AD_UKC045_MetaG_FD_89891 | JGI IMG/M metagenome (GOLD analysis project Ga0116156, IMG submission 89891) | Active sludge microbial communities of municipal wastewater-treating anaerobic digesters from USA - AD_UKC045_MetaG | ecosystem: Engineered > Bioreactor > Anaerobic > Digestate | place: USA... | reverse complement strand
TCGATGCGTAATATACAAGCGCAGAAGGCACTCTTAGCAACAATGGCAAAAGGTAGCAAGGATTACAGCGAGCAATCAAAAAAAGTAATCGAACTAGCGAAAGCGCATAACGAGCTTGTAAAATCGTATGATGAGAATCAACAGAAACAAACAGAACTAAACCTTCAATCGCGGGAGGAAACAGTCGTAGCACTTGAAAAAGAGAGGGAAGCGTATAAACAGGCAGCGATGAAAGCTTTTGAACAAAGGAAGGCAGTTGCAGATGAGAAAGCCTCTCAAGAAAAATTATCATTGGACAAGGACTTTTTTATGCAGCAGGAATATGCTGATAAAGAGTTTAACCGGTTGCAGCAGTTTGAAAAGGAAAAACTATTTTTGCAAAAGCGGTTCGGGGAAATAAGCGCAAAAGATTACGAAGATAGTTTGATTATTTTGCAAGAAAAGAGGGAAACGTACGACAAGCAGCGAGCGATTAACTTACAAAATAGTTATGAAGAAGAGTTGAAGAATATTAAATCAATCATCAAAAAGAATGATGAGGAGGTTATTTCCGAAACTAACAAAAAGTATTCTAACGAGATTACTTCTTTGCGAAAGCACAACGATTTGCTGGAGCAAGAATATATGAGCTTGGATATTAAGCGCGCCGACGGCGGACTTTCTGAATCAGAAAAGAAGCGGTTTGAAGAATTGAAGAAAAACATTTTGGAGAATGGCACGTATGAGCAACGGTTGCAAGAGGCTTGGATCCAAGAGCTACAACAAAAAAGGAAGGAATCGCTAAGTGAGAGAATAAAAGACATAGACACCTCTTTGACTGATGAATTTGCTCTGGAGCTGGCGAAGTTTAGCGACAATGAAAAAGCTAAATTGAAGATACAAAAAGAGATGGCGATTAAAAGGCTTGAAGAATTGCGCAGCCTTTCGGAATCAGAAACAGATGAGGGGTCAAAATCGAAAATTCAGGAGGAGATATACAAGGCAGAGGCTGCATTAAGAAAGGCGAATAGCGATGAGAACTTGGCGGCGATGAATCGGGAAGAGGCTAACACTTACAAAAGCGAAAATGAAAAGCATAAAATAAAGGTAGCCTTTTTAAACGAGCAGTTAGCGTTGTCAAAAGATAATGCAGAGAAAATTGCTGAAATTAATCAAGCATTAACAGATGAGCTGTCTCGTCATCAACAAGAGACAATAAAAATAACACGTGATTATGTGGACCAGTATGGCGGGATGGTCATGGATTCTCTTAATGCTATTAACGACATAATGAAAGCTGCTGAAAATGTTCAGATGCAGCAATATGAGGAGGACAACGAAAAGAAGAAGCAATCATTAGAGAGTAGGCTAAAATCAGGTTTAATTTCGCAGGAGCAATACGACAAAGGTGTTGCAAAGGCAGATGCGGAACTAGACAAGAAGAAGAAAGACCTAGCGATTAAGCAGGCTAAACGGGATAAGGCACTTGGCATAATGAATGCGACATTAAATACCGCATTAGCCATTTTGAAGATATGGGCGGAAGTTCCAAAGGGAGATTTTGCCATATCCACGATTGCACTAACAGCAGTAGCAGCAGCGATAGGTGCTTCACAGATTGCCACCATTGCAGCACAACCATTACCAACAGCCGCGCGAGGCGGAATGATTGGAGGTAAAAAGCATTCTCAAGGCGGAACATTTATAGAGGCTGAACAAGGAGAAGCAATAATAAACGCCAAAAGCATGGGTAACCCGCGATTACGTGAGCTCGCAAGCTTGATAAATGAAGCTGGCGGAGGTGTGCCGTTTGTTAAAGGGCGAATAACCCCAACATCAGACGGTGGATATTATAGACGAAATAGCAGCGAGGCTATCGGTAGGCAGTCTTTTCGTGAAATGGGCGAGATTATTTCCGATTCGATTAATAAAAGAAAGACGTATGTTACCGTTGAAGATATAAGAAGGGCAGATATTAATTATACAGAAGTTGAATCAATAAATAAAAATAGATAAGCCATGAACAATTATATATTAAGAGTTAAGCGTTTAGCTTCTAATTACTGGGACGTAGCAGATATTGACGATAAAGATATTGCAATAAATTTAGGAGCTTCACAAATTGGCGACTTCGGAATAACAACGAATGATTACACGCAAAGAATAATCCTCCCGTTTACTTATAAAAATGAGTATATTTTCGCAGGGATTACAAATAATTTTGCAAGGAGTCAAGCCCCCTATCAAAATTATGAATGCCGATTGCATTATAGGAATAGAGAGATATTTGGCAAAGGTTGTTATTTAACAATCTTAAAGGTTAGCAATAAAAGCATCGAGATATGCATATCATCAGGTGTTTCCGACTTTTTCAAGAAATTACGGGATATAGACTTCACGTCTGAGGAATATCGGTCATTATTAGGTTCTACCGTTAGACCCCTTACTTTGAGTGATTTTCAAGATGAGCAGTACACCCCCGTGCAGTCAGGCATTATTTACCCTAAAACAAAAGTCGCAAAGTGGAGAGATGACCCTACATTAAATCCGATAATAGAAGAGCTGATAAGAGGAGCTTATATGCGGTCAAGGGAATCCGATTTTGTTAGTAGCGGTATACTTCCAAACGCATACCCGTGTGTAATGCTTGGAGAGCCTCGATTGGATAGGGGCTACAGGCATGCTTGGGGCATTTTAACGTTCTTATTTGACCATCTCGGCTATACACTAGAATCAAATATTAGCTCTTTTATTTATTATTGCTTTGCTGTACCTATGCGCAACGCAAACATACGTCTTGCAGATGTGAATTACACCAGTTATCCTTCCCAATTGCAGGAGGGGGGAGAACCAGCAGCCTCACGGTGTTACTTTCATAACGGCAACACCGGCGGAAACGGTCATTCAATATGTGAACAATTCTTTTTTAACGGTAATTATTACAGTGGCTATCAAATAGGGATAGGGGGTGAAGGGATATTCCCGAAGGTCTCTTTGTTTTTAAAATTCCCTGACAGCGATTTTGCAACGATGCCTGACGATTTCGAAGCATCGTTCACGATGCACAAGACTGCTCAGGAGTCGGGGAGTTATTTGGATAACGCCTTATCAAGTGTCAATTTGCTAAGAAGTGATTTTATTGTAAAAGCAGAATATCCCGGCTATCATGTTTGTAGTGTTGTTCTTCATTATAATGGCAGAACAGAAGTTAACGATGTAGTAATAAACGATGTAACAGATGCACCGGAGTCAGGTGCATATAAGAATGACTATATCGGTGTGTGGCAAAATACTATTAAAGCCACTGATACGTACGTGCGAATCCCATGTTACTTGTCAATAACACATGAAGTGATTACTTCTGATTATGCTGTTCCCGGAACTCAAATGTATATTGCCCCGAACATTGGTTGGGCTACCGCAGAAGATTTTTTCAAGACCTTCATAAGACTGTTTGGTTTAATGGTCGAAGTTGACGAAGTTAACAAGGTTGTAAAATTAAACACTTTGTCGGAAGTGTATCAAAATAGATATTTAGCTATTGATTGGAGCGACAAACTAGATATTTCGCAAACGATTGAAGAAGTTTATAAACCAGATGGTACTTATGCGAAAAAGAATATGTTGCGCTTTACTAAAAATGAAAAGACGGGGAAAACAGATGAGGCTTATGCTTCTATAAATAACGAAACATTATCAAACGAAAAAACAATATGCGGAGAGGAGTTGAGCGTTGAAAGTGCCGACCCACATTCCGTAACATGGTTTAAGAGAACAGAAGGGCTGGCAACCGAATGGGAGGACATGAAGTTCCCACAATTTTTTCACTATTCAACTGTATATGTCCTTCCTAGTAGTGGTTTCGCTTATTATAATTATAGAGTTCAGCCCGTTACAGCCTCTGAATGTTTGGAGTTTTATGATTATCTGTTTGGAATCTATTCAGATGAATTTATCTTTAAAAATTATCTTAAAATCACGGCTTATTTTAATTTGAACGAAGAAGATATTGTAAATTTTAAGCAGGTTATACCGGTATTTATAAGGAAGTTCGGAGCGTTTTTCTATGTAAATAAGATTAAGAACTACATAGCAGGGAAAACGACACAAGTCGAGCTTATCCGTTTGTAATTCCTTATAAAAATTAGGAGGTGTTAAAATTTAACGCTTTTTACTTTTTTTTAAATAAAAATATTAACATATTTGTAGATAAATAAAAGATATATTTTATGGTCGAAATAAAATTACATTTACCGATTTCAAGTGAAGAAGACAACAGATGGATGGCGATGTGGGGTGCTGACCAAGATGTTGTATTTTCGTTAGATACTTTTCAAAGGATTCTCGACGAAAATCCAGATGAGAACGATTTTAAATTTAACATTCATTGCGACGGTGGAAGTGTGAGTGAAGGGCTTGCTATATATGATGCTATCCGCACGAGTGGGAAAAACATTTTTTGTAATATCGAGGGTGGTTGTCATTCAATGGCTATATGTATACTTCTCGCTGCACCTAAAGAAAATCGAACGGCAAACAAAAATTGTAGAGCACTCATACATAAAGTAATGATGCCTATTGTTCAAAATGCAAATGTGGACGATTTAAAAAGAATGATGGAAGAATTAGAAAGAGAACAAACAGCGATTTTGAATATCTATGCCGATAGAACAGGGGTTGATTTTGAAACGCTTGAAAATCTCATGAAGGAGGAGAAGATGAGGACAGCCGATGAGCTGCTTAATTATGGATTTATTTCAAAAATAAACGGTTATAATACTAATTTAAAAAAGGATTTATTTATTAACGCAAAAAAAGAAAAGATGAACAAAGAAGAAGTTTTAAAAGCAACAAATGATTTACTTGCAAAGGTAAAGAATTTGTTAACAGGTGGAGCCGTCAATTTCGACTTCACCGATGCAGAAGGAAAGGTGTTATTTTCTACAGAAGCAGAAGATGAGACACTAGAAGTAGGCATGAGTGCACAACCAGATGGAACATTTGAGTTACCTGACGGGCGTACAATTACAATCGCTGAAGGTGTGATTACTGAAATCAAAGAGGCTGAATCACAAACAGAAGAAGTGGCTAATTTAATCGCTACTAATGCTAAATTGAGAGAATCACTAAATGAAGCAGTTGCGATTATTAATGAGCTAAAAAAGAATGTAGAATCAAACTACAAGCCTTCCGTTAGACAGGTAAACAGGAAAAGCCCTGCAGCAAACAGCTATGACGATTTAAAGACAGAAATTAAAAACAAAAGAGCTCAAATGTTGGGCGGAAAGGAACAAAACTAATGGCATCAATTTTAAATTTTTCAAATTTTTCGTTTACCGACGAGCAAATACGTTCGGTTAAAGAGTTACTATATGACGAGATAGTAAAGAGCCCAGAACTCGAAGCACTTCATACTGTTTATGAAGGCATTGTTTACGACAAAGAAATTGGCTTTGTAGGAGCAGGTGGACTTGTTGGAGTAGCTAATCAAGGTTGCGACCCTACACCTCAAGCGTATAATATCGGAACACGTAAAATCGTTTGGGAGCCTAAAGGCTGGGAGATATATATCGCAGAATGTTTCAAAGACATTGAAGCTACAGCAGGTGTTTATTCACTTAGAACAGGCATCGCAATACAAGATTTTAGCAGCTCTGATTACGTTAATCTTATATTGGAAGTCTTAGCAAATAGCGTTAAGGATTTTATCATTCGTCTATTTTGGTTTAGCGACACGGCAGCAACAAACACCGTAGTTGAAGAATTACCAACAGCAGCAGCAACAGAACAAACAACAGGTAGCCCTATTGAGGGTACAGTTTATGCAGGTGTAACAGCAGCGACTACAGGAGCAGTTAAATGTTCTCTTGCAAATAAAACGATTGTTTATTTAGCAGCAACGGCAGCAGAAGGTAACGCAGCACCAGATACTGTTTACTACAGCAAAGACGAAGAAAATAAAATCACTATTTATTCAGGTGGCACAATCACTCCGGGTGTTGATGCTGATTATTTCACTATCTTAAACGGTTTCTTCAAACAAATTGAAACTCAATATACTGTAAATTCTGCACAAAGGGTAACTGTTACTGAAAATGCAGGAGCTAGTTATTCAGCACAAGCACTTGTGAAAACAAACGTGCAGGGTTATTTGGAATCAATGGTTTATGGAGCTGATATCACTTTGCGTTCAAAAGCTGATTCCTTCATCCTTTGCACACAATCATTCTATGATGGTTATTCAAAATCTTTGCAAGGATTATCTTTAGACGGTTTATACACAAATTTGGTAAACGGTCAAAAAACATTAACCTTCAACGGCATACCTTTAATAGCACTACCTATATGGGATAAGATAATACTTTCTTACTATAACAATGGTGAAAAATTGGTTAACCCTCATAGAGCAGTATATACACATAAGGACTTTTTGGCAGTAGGACTGGACAGCATCGCATCATTTGCTGATGCAAGTGTACGCCAAGACCCTGACTCCAGACGTGTTAAGATTGAGTTAATGGGCAAGGCTGATGCTAAATTGTTAAACCCAAGAATGTTTGTAGTAGCAATATAATAACAAAATAATTCGTGTGCGGAACTTAAAATTCTGCACACGGATTTTTAAAAAAAAGAAAGGACAAAAAAAATGGATTGTGCAAAAATAGCAGCAGGATTAACCGCAGCAGAATGTGGTAAGATGGCAACATCAGGAACAGGCACAAAGGTAGTGCTTGCTAATTACGACGATATTGACAAAGCCGCAAGTACTGTTTCGTCAGGTGTATGTACATCTCTCGTTTTAAAAACAGATAAACTTGCATATTTGTTTGAATCAATAGACAAAGCAACGACGGGAGAAGCAACATTCGCGAAAGGAACGTATATCGATTCATACGACCATGCCGTGACTTTGAGAATATTTGTTAAAAACCAAACGAGCAAAGATTTTATCAATTCGCTGACCAATGCTCGAGTAGTTGCGATTGTTGAAAATCGTGCGACGGGTGCAAGTGGTAACACAAAGTACGAGGTATATGGCTGGGATAGTGGTTTGAAATTAAGCGAGAATGCGTTTACAACTGATTTTGCTGACAACGTAGTGTTTACAGCGAAGTTAGCAAGTGATGAGAACAGCAAAGAGGGTCAATTACCTTTGTCTTATTTTGCCTCCACTTTAGCCGCAACTGAGACAGCTTTAGCAGGTTTGTATACAGCTCCTGAAGGAGGAGAATAATTATAAATATAGATGATTGAACGACTAAGAAAGTTGCAGGCTACAAAGTCCATTTATGCAAGCATAGATATGTTGATGAAAGAGCTTGCAACTAACTTAACTTTAAAAAAAGAGATTAAAGAGCTTTCGCTCTTCTTTTTAAAAAGGAATGTAGGCGGTTGCAATAATTGTGTATGCGATGCGTACATAGAGTTGATAAATCTTAAAAATATTACAGATATGAAAACATTGGAATACCGGTTAAGAGCAGGCGCATTACTTCGTGACGTTGTAAACAGCGATGCTTCATTGACCATGTCTAATTTTAATTTGACAGAAGAAGGGGCATTGTACCATTTACGTACAAATCCCGACTGCATAAAATTATTTGACAAATTACCGGAAGATATTGAAAAGCGATTGTATCCGGCACCTGTTGCAGCAGCAAAGGTTGTAGTAGAGACAGAGGAGGAGGAGAAACCATCTCCAATTGTTAAAAAAAGCAAAAACAAAAACAAACAAAGGAATTAATATAATATTCCTTACCTCTTTGTGCTTATTGGTTTAAGCACAAAGAACAAATACAAACAACATGAAAGCTTCAATTTTATGCGCTGAGAAGAATCGATTTGATTCAGTAAACAGCAAATCGCTTAACATTCAACTGTACGGAAATGACAATGACTATCCGCAAAAAGTCGTTGATATTGTCTTTTCTTCCGTTACCGGCAAGTCTTGTTTCATTAACTACTCGAAATTTATCAATGGCAATGGGTTTGCAGATGAAAAAGCATATCAGCTATTTATTAATAATTCGCAGACACTTGACAGCCTTTTACATGATATATCTCGTGATTTTGCGTTATTTGGAGGCTTTTGTATGCACGTCAATTATAATGCAAATTTTCAAAAAACAACAATATCACATGTTCCGCTCGAAAATGCCCGATTTCAGGCACTTGATGAAGAGGGTAATTTTACGAAAATAGCGTTACACCCTGACTGGGGGCGTAGAAACTTATTATCGAGACGTTGGAGACGTGAGGACATTGACTTTATAGACCTTTATAATCCGGACCCAGATGTTATTGAACAACAAGTAACAGCCGCTGGCGGTTGGGAGAACTACAAAGGACAGATTTTCTACTATTCAAACGAAGGTTTCGGCGTTTATCCTACACCTATCTTTGATGAAGTGCTAACAGATATGAACACTGAGGAGGCTATCTCTGATATAACGAACAGGAACGCAACGCGCGGATTTCTGCCGTCTGGGTTCTTTATAGATATATTAAACAAAGAGACAGATAATGACGAAGGCGAAACGGATGCAGAGAAGGTCATTAAGCAGATGCAGGGCAGCAGGAATGCAAATAAGGTTGGATATATGAGTGTGAATAGCAAGGAAGAGATTCCAGAATTTTTAAAAATCTCTGGTAATTCCTATGACAAAGAATTTACAGTTTCAAGGGAAGCAGTAAAGGATGCCATCGGTAGGGCTTTTACTCAACCTCCGATACTTAGATGCGAGAATGTAGGAGCTGGTTTTGGTTCAGAGCTTATGGAGCAGGCATACGATTACTATAACAGCACGACAAGCAATGAGAGGTTAGTTCTTGAACGTGTATTCTCTGAATTATTAAATAATTTTAAAGAGCAAACGGATATTAGCACGGAAATTCAGCCTCTTTCGTTTAATTCAAATTTATCATTAGCTGAAAGGCTGGGCGATGCAGGGTTATCGCAGCTCCTTGATATAATTAACTCAAATATGACTGACACACAAAAAAGGTCAATTGCAGCAGTACTGTGGGATATAAGCGAAGATGACATAAATAGATTAATACCATTAACACAATGATAGCATCAATTAACGACATAAAAGATATACGACCAATTGCTGACAATATTCCGCTCAGTCGGATTACTGTATATATAGAAGAAGCAGAGAGCTTGTATGTTTTACCTGCTTTTGGCGCATCTCTTTTTAAAAACATTTCGGATAATAAGGAGAATTATACAACTTTGCTTGACGGTGGCTATTACGATAATGATAATCATTATTTTGAAGGCTTACGCAAATCGGTTGCTTATATTGCATATTCAAAAATGATTCTGAATCAAGATTTTAACGTTACTGCTTTTGGCACAATGTTTAAAAATAGCGAATATAGCGAGCATTCAAACGAAAAGACATTGTTGCGTATAAGTAATGATGCTCTGGCTATTGGTATACGTTATCTTGATGACTGCTTGGAATATCTTAAATATATCAAGCTATTACCCTGTTGTTTGAATAAAAGTGATAGGAATGGACGAATAAAAATCATAGGAGGACTTTAAAATGGCAACGGAATATCAAGCAGGAACTAATATCGCTATCGTTGGAACACTATCAGAGGTTGTTGACAGTGTCGTTACTCCTATAACCGATTTGGAGGGTGTTGAAATAAGTGCTTTAATAAGAAATGAAAAGAATAATGTTCAACTACTTTTTACAAACAAAGAAGGCTTGCAAGCAGATGGGTCAATTGAGATAGACAACGAATATTACTCGTTCGTGATAAATAACTTGCAGTCAGCTAAACTAGTAGGAGACAATTATATCGAGATAGCTATAACTATCGATGAGGGGTTAAGAATCGGCAGTACACGTCATGTGTCATATTTCAAGGTAAACGATAATTTGATTCACAGGAAAATTTAACATGCTAACGACTCTTATACATATTATTCCTGAAAATGTCATAATGTCATTAACAAATGATAGTGATGTTTTTTCGTCTGATATTGTTTTGCAAAACCGCGAAATGCTTTTATCTTTGTTAGACGATGACAAGGCTTTTACTACAGTAGTTAACATGTCAGGCTTTGGCAAAGGCGATGCGGGCGATAAAGGCGACAAAGGCGATAAAGGCGATAAAGGCGACAAAGGCGACAAAGGAGATAAGGGAGACAAAGGCGACAAAGGCGACAAAGGCGACAAAGGCGACAAAGGCGAGGACGCCAGAACAATGATTGACGACAATACAGTAAGCCTAACGGAAGTTTGGAGCAGTAGTAAAACGAACGAAGAGCTTAACAAGTTACTTCCATTAATATACGCAGGATTATAATATGAGAACATTAATAAAGGGATATACATTTACGGCAGGAACAAGAAGCATTGATTGTTCTAACTGCAATTCGTTTGACATTGAAAATATCCGTTTAATTGTAAACGAAACACAAAAGGTTGGCATTTGCTCGTCTATGCAGAAAGACCTAATCGTCTCAATAATTGACGGTGTAATTACATACGCAGAAACATTGCCTGCCTTGGCAGAAGATGACAAGTTAACGATAGAGATTGATTATTCATATAACATATCGTCAGGGCTTATGAATAAAGGTTTGTTAACAATTGGAAAATCATGTATGGAGATATTAACGAGTGGGGATTTTACTGGTGTTCCTCTCCAAATAGATGATAATGTAATTGAAACAATATCCCGTGCATATGCTTTTTATGGTATGAAAGACCTTACAGCTGTAAGTATGTCCAATTTGAAGGCAATAATTGGGACTTATACTTTCGCTTATTGCTCAAATCTGACAACATTATCACTTCCAGCTGCCCAGACAATTGGGGCTTATGCTTTCAATCCTTGCTCAAATCTTACCACATTATCACTTCCAGCTGCCCAGTCAATTGGGACTGCTGCTTTCGGTTATTGCTCAAATCTGACAGCAGTATCACTTCCAGCTGCACAGTCAATTGGGGGTAGTGCTTTCGGTTATTGCTCAAATCTTACAACATTATCACTTCCAGCTGCACAGTCAATTGGGACTACTGCTTTCTATAATTGCTCAAATCTTACCACAGTAACATTTGGGAAATTAACGAGTTTTGGGAGCTCTAACACATTCACCAATTGCTATAAGTTATCGAATATAATTATCGGGGCTGAAACGGATATTAACTTAGATATTAGCTCTTTAAGTAATGCTACATGGAACGCTAATATAGATGCTTCTATTTGGAATGAAAATTTTGTTAGCGGAATAATTAACAATCTTTTTGATTTTACATCAGGAGCAGCCCACACCATTAAATGTGGAGCTTTTCCGTATGCAAAATTAACTCCAGAAACAATAGCACTTGCAGCCGCAAAAAATTGGAATATAACAGCATAAAAATTATGGAAGAATTAAGAATACAAAGACCCGAATTACCAGATAACTGGCTTTATGAAGAGTGGGAAAATGACATACGAATATTCTCAAAAGAAGTAGCATTAGGTTGTCATGCCTCTTTTTGGTTAGAATGTACAAATGAAGAAAAAGAGCAATGGGAAAAAGAACATAAATTAACAGAAGAATAATGGAACAAGTAATCGAAATTATTAAAGGTTTACATGTAGTTGACTTCTTAATCAAAGAAGCGTTTTATTTCGTTATAGCATCAACTATGATATCGGCAGCTATCCTCATCAACTTGTCGACAGGAATAAAGAAGGCAAAGGCTTTTAAAGAGAAGGTACACAGTCAAGGATTAAGAATGACATTTACAAAGTTAGGAGATTACTTGTCATTTTTTTATTTTGGCATTATAGTTGATATTGCGATACACATGGTTTCAAAGACATACATTCCCGTCGGCATAGCATTAGCTTGTTTAGCATCATGTACAATCGAATGTATAAGCGTTATTGAAAATTTGAAAGCACGCAAATCAGCCGCTGGGAAAGTTCCAGAAATCGCGCAAAAAATAATTAATGCAAAGAATGCAAAAGAAGCTATTGAGGTAATCAACGTAATAAAGGAATTAACAAAAGAAGAAGAACAAAAATGACTATTTTTCCCGAACTGCAAGCCGCTAAATATCAAAATGGGGATAGGATACTAATACATCTGATATCTATAAATAAAGATGAAAATATTGAATGTTTGATTGTTGGTGTACATCATACGCTCAATCAGAATAAAAAGGAGTATGATATTAGTTATTTGGTGGAGCTACCTGATCATACATGTATAGACATTAACGAAAAATCTGTGATAAAAAAAATCAAATAAATGGGCAAATATTTTAATATTAAAGAGTTGAGCTATTCACGAATAGCAGCGGAAAAGGGCATAAACAACACTCCTATCGGTGATGTAAAAAGAAACTTAGAATTATTGATTGATAAATGCCTTGACCCGATAAGGCAGGAATATGGCAAGCCTATAACTGTAAGTAGTGGTTATAGGAACTATCTCGTGAATCAACTTGTTGGGGGTAAGGCAACGAGCCAGCATTTGAAAGGAGAGGCAGCAGACATTGTTGGAAAGAATGAGAAAGAAACAAGACGAATCTTTGAAATTGCAAAAGAACAAGGTAATTATGACCAACTACTTTTTGAAAGTAATAAAAAGGGTAGTGTTTGGGTGCATATAAGCTGCAAGCCTGAAGGTAATAGACAACAATGTATAGATAATTATATCGTTTAAATTATGAATAAAATAAAAGAATTAGCACAACGATTGTTGAATAAGATAAAATCGTTTGATTTTGAGGGCTTATTTATTCCAATAAGTATAACTCTATTACTCATCGTTATTGCTTTGCTTACTTTATCTTGTAACACGACTAGACGTATGACCGACAATAGTCGGAAAGCCACTTTAGATAGTGTGAGAACGGAATATTTATATATCCGTGATACCTCTTTTATTGAGAATACTAGAATTGTAAGAGATAGCATTTTTTTCGAGAGTACCGGCAATACGCAGGTTATTTTCTCTGAAAAAGGGGGTACTTATAATGTCAAAACGGGAGAAGCATCTGGGGTTATAAACGTTTCTTCTTCTTCTTCAGAAAGGAAGCTACAGGAAAGACTTGACATCTCAAATAAAAATGAGATGAATTTAACCACGATGCTAAAAGCCTCTCGCGATAGCGTTAAAATGTTCAAAGAAACTAAAGACATCAAAGAGTATAAAAAAACTGTAATGGCTGGCTGGTACATATATCTAATAGTAGGCTTTTTAGTCGGCATTGCTTTTATTATTTTCCTGAAGAAATTTCCATATACTGCTCCATTTTTCTTTTGGTTATGAAAAGTCAAGAGCATCATTTGCAGGTACAATGTATTAATTGGTTTCGTTTGCAATACCCGAAGGAGCTTATATATGCTATTCCGAACGGCGGTCAGCGCAATATTATAACAGCTAAAAAACTAAAGGCAGAGGGAGTAACTGCTGGTATACCTGACCTCTTTGTCGCTGCCGCATGTGGCGGTTATAATGGTATGTATATAGAATTGAAGAATGGTAAGAAAGGCATTGTGTCCGAAGACCAAAAAAGTATAATTGCACATTTGCAAAATAAAGGCTACAAAGTCGTCGTTTCTCGGAGCTTCGAGGACTTT
>Ga0116156_10003511_pt1 | contig 13635 bp, 2 predicted proteins | sample AD_UKC045_MetaG_FD_89891 | JGI IMG/M metagenome (GOLD analysis project Ga0116156, IMG submission 89891) | Active sludge microbial communities of municipal wastewater-treating anaerobic digesters from USA - AD_UKC045_MetaG | ecosystem: Engineered > Bioreactor > Anaerobic > Digestate | place: USA... | reverse complement strand
GGCAAGCATCCAAGGGCTAGGTTTTTATGCCTACAATACCCCTGCCAACTACGTGATGCTGGACCAAAAGGTGTATGTGCGCCATACTGCCCTTTCCAGCTATGGTACCGCAACCGATGAAACGGGAACCGGCTACCCAGCCAGTGCCGGTTTCACTCAGGTCTTCAACGCCGACGTGGTTTACAACGGTCTTGGCTGGTATTATCTGATGTTCACTACTCCCTTTGCCTGGAATGGAACCAGCAATCTGGAAATATTCTATGAAAACTGGGACGGTGATTACTACAGCGGGTATCCAACCCACACCTATACTGCCACAGGCTCAACTTACATGACTGTTTATAAGTACGCGGATAACGCTTACCCTACCACCGTGGGCACGAGAACCTACAACCGCCCGAACATGAGAATTGTGACATCACCTGTTGATGCCGCTCCAACGCCGAATCTTGTGTTTCCTGCCAATGGAGTTCTCAGTCTCCTGGATACTAATCTTACCTGGAATAACGCTCAAGGGCAGGCATCCACTTACGATGTGTATTTGGGCACAACTGCCAGCCCAGCTTTTTACGCCAATACTGCGGATATGGTTTTTGACCCCACTCTTGCAGGGAATCAAACCTACTATTGGAAAGTGGTAGCCCAAAACTCCTCGGGGCCGGGTACTGCTTCTTCTGTTTGGAGCTTCACGACTCCTGGTGACAATCAACTCGCTGAGAGCTTTGAAGGTGCCTTCCCGCCTGTTGGATGGGGTAATCCTGGAGGCTTCACACGCAGCACTACCACTCCCTATCATCTGACGGCCGGAGCATACAAGTCCACAGCTGCCGCCGCGATGCTCTACACGCCGATGTTGGAACTTACAGAAACCTCTTCGTTGAATTTCTGGGCCAAGGCATCAGCTTCTACAGGCATCGGTCGCATCCAAATCAAGTACTCTGAAGATGGCTCTGCCTGGACAGCGTTGGGCGATCCGATTGCCATGCCAACAAACACCAACTGGAATAACTATGTGGTTGATCTTAGCAGCCTGGCTGGTAACAACTACTATATCGGCTTCGAAAACTATTCGTCCACAGCGACTTCCGCTGGCATCTACATTGACTTTGTGCTTGGGCCGGATTTCGCGGAATTGACTCCTGATCCTGCAACAGCGGTTTATCCTCTGCATAATGGCTGGGCTTTTTTGGATGGTGTGTTGAGCTGGACTCCAGCAACTACTGGCGGTATTCCTGCCAGCTATGATGTGTATTTTGGCACCACCGATCCACCCGCTTTTGTGGTCAATCAGACTGCCCTGACCTACACTCCCACCCTGGCAGCCGGTACGATCTATTACTGGAAGATAGTTCCCCGCAATGGAACCGGGCCAGCTACAGGCTGTCCGGTGTGGAGCTTCAAAACTCCCTCCGCGAATCAGATCGCCGAAAGCTTCGATGCCACAGATTTCCCGCCCCTGGGCTGGACCACTCCCGGCGGAGCTTTCACGCGCAGCACTACAACACCCTATTATGGAGCTGCCACCGCTTATGAATACATCGCGGCTGGCCCATCCTACCTCTATACTCCGATGCTGGAGCTTACGGAAACTTCCGAACTGGATTGGTGGATGCGCACTTCTGCCACTACCGGGATCGGGCGCGTCCAGATCGTCTATTCTGATGACGGAGCTACCTGGAACGACGTTGGGGATGAGATTGTGATGCCCATCGAAACCACCTGGATGAACTATAACGTTGACTTGAGTTCTCTGGCTGGGGATAACTACATGATCGGCTTCAAGGTCTATTCATCCACAACCACCAGCACATATTTCTACATTGACCATGTCTTCGGGCCGGAATTGGCAGCTCTGTCCCCCGAACCAGCCACCCTAATCTATCCTGCTGATGACGGATGGGCCTTTATGGATGGTACACTGCAGTGGAATGCTCCCGCGTCGGGTGGTCTGCCCACCAGCTATGATGTGTATTTTGGCACCACCGATCCACCCGCTTTTGTGGTCAATCAGACTGCCCTGACCTACACTCCCACCCTGGCCGCTGGCACCACATACTACTGGCAGATCGTGCCAATCAACGACTCCGGCGATGCTGAAAACTGCCCGGTCTGGAGCTTCAAAACTCCTGTCGCCAATCAACTGGCCGAAAGCTTTGATGCCACTGGTTTCCCGCCTTTAGGATGGGCTAATCCCGGAACGTGGAGCAGAAGCACGACCACACCTTTCTATGGTGCTGCTACTGCTTACAAGTCCGCCTCCACCACACCCGCGATTCTATCGACACCCCTCGTGTCCATAACTACAGGCTCCACCCTGGATTTTTACTACAGGACTGGATCTACCAATGGTTATGGTTTATTGAACATCAAATACTCTACCGACAGGGTCACCTGGAATCAGATAGGTGCTACAATATCCTTGCCTACAACGACCACATGGAACTATACGTCGGTTAGCTTGAACGCGATTGCTGGCGGGAATTATTACCTGGGGTTTGAGGCCTTTACCAGCACTTCCACGTCCAGTATATACATCGATCATGTGTTTGGACCCCAGTTTGCTGGGGTAGCTCCTGGACCAGTCACATTGACAGCACCTGCCGATACAGCTCCAGATGTAGCCCGATATCCTGTCTTAACCTGGACGGCTCCCACAACGGGAGGAATCCCTGCCGGGTATAAGATCTACTGCGATACAAACAGCAACCCTACCACCTTGCTGCAAACAATCACCGACCCCACAGTATTGACCTGGACATCCACAACGGCCCTGAACTACCTCACTGTGTATTATTGGTCGGTTGTAGCTTACAACGCCAGTGGTGACGCGGTCGGTAATCCCATTCGCAGCTTCACTACCATACCCGATCCCACTATCTATACCATTCCATGGCTGGAGGATTTCGGCACCACTGGAACCACCTTCCCGCCCACGAACTGGTTCAGGGGTACAGGTGTACTGGCTGATCCGTCAACTGTCACATCCAGCACGATTTACTGGATTCAGGACAACTGGTTGAACGACACGACCGTGACTCCTGTAAACTACTCCGCCCGCATGAATATTTATACTACCAGCAGATATGGCTGGTTAATCACTCCGCCTATCCAGATGCCGGGAACTGGATATCAACTGGAACTGGATATTGCCCTTACAGACTACGGCAATGGCAATGTACCCGAGTTACCCTCACCTGATGATAAATTTATCATATTGGTTGGTGATGGGGCTACCTGGACACCGGCTAACATCCTCCGGGAGTACAACAACACTGGATCACCATATGTTTATGACACTATTTCGAACACAGGCGTACATCTGGTGTTTCCGCTTGATTCATTTACAGGTATCAAGCAAATCGCCTTCTACGGAGAATCTACCGTAAGCAACGCGGACAACGATTTCTTCGTAGATAACGTGATGATTCGTCAGACTCCTGCCGGAGCTCCTGAGCATGTGGACCTGCAATCTCCGCCGGACGGTAGTCCTGCTCTGGACCCTGAAGCCATAAACCTGACCTGGACTGCCTCATTGACTGGGGGTACACCAGCATATTACGAGGTTTATGTGGGTGTGGACCCCATCGATCCTGGTAATGATTATTATGGTGAATACTTCTACGAGACCACCAATACCAGCCTGGACCTCAGCGCTCAGAATGATATCGAACTGGGCTATAACAACACCTGGTATTGGGCTGTCCTGCCCTACAACTCTGATGGCCTGGCCCCCGATCCGGATTCTCCCGAGTTTATGGTCTGGAATTTCACCACCGCTCCAGATCCCACCATCACCACCTTGCCTCATGTGGAAAACTTCGACGATGTCACAGCTCCGGCGCTTCCTTATGGCTGGACATCGGTAGTGGAAGCTTCCACCACTTCCGCCTATGTGAACACCTACAGCTCCACGACATATGCCGTAAGCCCTCCCAACAGCGCGCGCCTCTACAATTCCACAGATGTGGCGGCTAACCTGCTCTTGATCCCTCCCGATTTCAGCATGCCGCTCAATACCATCAAAGTGAGATTCTATGCCAGAAGCAGCACTGCAGGTGAAGACCTCTATATTGGCGCTTACAATCCCGCTACCGAGGTCTTTACCCAGATCGGCTCGGTGATGGACCTCACTACCTCCCATACCCAATACACCGTTCCGCTGAGCTCTTATGCCGGCACGGATACTTTCCTTGCCTTCAAACATGGAGTGGGTACTTCAACCCGTACCATCTACATCGATAACGTGGAATTCATCGAGATGATTAGCAATGACCTGGCAGCAACCGCGATCACCGGTCCGGCCTATTTGAACGCGGGATCATCATATGACTATACCGTCACAGTATACAACGAGGGGACTGCCGCCCAGAATACCTATACTGTCAACTTGATGCAGGGTGCCAGTGTGGTTCAATCAGTGAACGTTACCACACCTCTGGCATCCGGAGCGACGGCTCAGCATACGCTCAGTTACGTTCCCGCAACAGGTGGCACATTTGGGTTATCCGGCAAAGTAGTGTTGACTGGTGACGGTAATGCTGCCAACGATCAGACTCCCGTCAAGGCGGTGTTTGTGATGGATGACACCATGGATATGATCTCGGTAGGTAATGATGCCACTACTACTTCCGGATATTATATCCCCATCAACCTGTATTACAGAAACAACGTCAGCGAAGAGCTGTATTTCACGGATGAGATGCATCTGCAGTCCGGTACCATCGCTGCCATCGTTTACAAGAATACATCCACCAATGCCCGTTTAGGAAAGGGTATCAAGATCTGGATGGCGCATACCACTGCCACCGATCTCAGTGGCGGATGGCTGCCTTCAGCGAACTACACACTGGTGTTCGATGGCCTGGTGGACTTCCCAGCGGGGGTGAACTATATAGTGATTCCGCTCACTACTCCCTTCGCTTACACAGGTGGAACTCTTGCCACCCGCGTCTATCGTGTATTTGACAGCGGTTCAATTACCAGCACCGAAAAATTCTACTATACCACCAATGCCGCTCACAGTACGCGTTCCAGATACCTGCAAAACGACAGCACCGTTTACGATCCCATGGCACCCTCTGCCGCTGGCACTACCCTGAACTATTTCCCAAACACCTCGTTTATAGTTCAAAACGCGGTGATGGAGACCGGTGCTATCCTGAACGGATACGTCTATGAAACCGGTGGTACCACTCCCGTTTCTGGTGCCACAGTTACTCTGACTGATGAACGCTATGTAGCCACCACCGATGCCAATGGCTTCTACGAATTCTCTTTCTGGGAAGCTCATACGGTCAACGCCGTCGCTTCCAAGACCGACTACTATAACAGCACTCCCGTAACCGGAATTGCCCTCACCATGGGCAACACGGTATCGCAAAATCTCTATCTGCAGCCTTTGCCGAACCTTACTGTAAGTGGAACCGTAACTTCCAATGACTACCCGGCCGGTTTGGTAGGGGCCACGGTGAAGCTCTATGGTTATCACAACTATGAGACCACAACAGGTGCAGGTGGTGCGTTCAGTATCCCTAATGTGAAAGGGAATTCTGCAGGATCCGCTTATACTTACGAGATAAAGAAGGATGGATATACCACCCAAAGCGGTTCTTTCAATCTCCTGGAAGCGAACTACAGCATGGGTACCATTAACCTGACCGAATACCTGTGGCCTGCTTATGATCTCGTAGCAGCTCACGATGCCGGAAATGCCAGCCTCGTTTGGGATCCTGCCGGTGCTCCAGATTACTTCTTCTTCGATTTTGAAGAGAACAACGGAGAGTGGCTCGAAAGCGGATATGGCGACTGGGAATGGACGAATACCTATAACGTAGCGAACTACAACTCCGCGGGTGGAAGTACCGGTCAGGTACCCCCCACGGCCGCTCACTCAGGAACAGGCTTGTGGGGTACAGTAATCTATGGTCCCTATGCCAACTCAGGTGCCTATAGTTTGCTCCGCAAAAACTTTGATCTAAGTGGCTTTACCAATACCCAGCTTAGATACTGGTTGTGGAACGACCTGTTTGGGCATTATGATTATCTGACAGTGAGGATCAACGGAGTACCAGTCGATTCGGTAATCGTCCGTAACTCATCCTGGCAGGAAAGAGTAGTGAACCTTTCCGCCTACGATAACAACCCAAGTGTTACGATCACATTCGCGGCGTATGCCACCACTGGCACAAACTACGCCGGTGGGTATATTGACGACATCTACATCGGTCCCGCCACACGAGCTCAGGCTGCCTTCGGTGCCAGAAACAACGACCGCTGGTTCCTGAATTACGACGTTTACCGCTTGCTGGCTGCTGATGAAAACAATCCCACCAACTGGACCTTGCTTGGTGATGACGTGGCAAATCCCAACTACCTGGACACCGGCTTTGCCACCGTGCCAGGGGCCTTGTATAAGTGGGCCGTCAAAGCCAACTACAGCGCCAGCCTGGAATCCGAGCCGGTAATATCAAACTCGCTTGGTAAGGTCTATGACCCTCAGGATATCAGCGCCACCAAGAGCGGTTCAAATGTATTGCTGAACTGGACTGCCGAACCCGGCGCGGCATATTACAAAGTCTATGCAGCTGACGATCCATACGGCACCTTCACCTATCTTGGTTACAGCCAGACCAACAGTTATACCATTACGGCTCCGGTTGCCGCCAAAAAGTTCTACAAAGTCACAGCTATCGCGGATGAAGCCCTCCCAGGCAGAACCAAATAAACTGACTAACAATCTGATACAAAGCCCCGTGGATTTCCATGGGGCTTTTCGTTTCGCACATATCAAGCAAGCGGAGAATAGAGAGTGAGTGTCCCTCCGAGCCACCGCAAACGAGGACCTTTGCTCCTCCATGAGTTGGATCAAGTAAATCCTGTCATCGTGTAATCTGCTTCTATCCATTCTCAATTCTCAATCGTCAATTCTCAATTAACCCAATCCCGATCACCCCTTTTTCCCTTTTTCCGTGTTCCAAAAAAGCAAAGGAAATCAGCTTGATCAGCGTTCTATCCAGGCAGACGAGGACGTCTGCCACTCCGATATTTTATTCTTCACTCCGCGCGAACAAATGGAAAGGAGTGGAAAAAAATCCATGCTTCGGGAAACAATTCCTCCCCCCAGGAAGAAAAGTCCTTGACAATAAGTTTGGTACCGGCAGCCTTGACTTTTATAGCGTTGAATATTTTCTGCCTAGCTTGGATCTCTTTATTGGCCTGCCATGCAGGCCCGATCCACAGATTCCGGAAACCGCTACGGCTTCCCAGCAGGGGACAGCCGCAAACACAGGGAGCGTTGATGAAACTTGGCTACCGAGCATACCAGCTTCAAGCTTCCGGCAGCCCCAAACTGCCGCGAGGAAGAGCAGCATCAACTTTCCCCGGCTTTCCACCCCTTTACTTCAAATCATCGTCCGAAAACAGTTTTCCCCCGTCCCCCACTTTGCGCGACGCGTCCAAACGTAACATCGCACATTACAAGCGGCCTTCCGCGCGAATCCAGGCCACGGGAAAACAGCTTCACTTAGTAACTTCAAAAACAAATCCGGGGCCGCGATCCGGCCGGGAGGATAACTTCCCGGGCTGATCACGGCCATGACCTCTTTAACAAAGAAATTCTTCAACCCAACAATGCCTCTTCAAGGAGAGATGATTTATGAAGAAATTACTAATTCTGCTAATGGCCCTGTCCCTGGCGGGACTGGCTTTTGCCGATGTGATAGTTGGTGCAGGAACCACCCAAGGTTATTATCCGATGAGCACCTATTACAATTACTACAGGTCTGCATCACTATACACTGCGGGAGACATCAACGCCGGTGATGGCACCGTCACCAATTTGCAGTGGTATTGCAGTACTGCTAACACTACCACCAGCATTCCCGTTAAAATCTACATGAAATACACAGCCGCAACAGCCCTAGCAAGCGATACTTGGGCGAATTATGTTGCCGGTGCCACAGAGATGTACAACTCGACTGTCATTGCCAACGCCACAGGTTGGTTCGATTTTGACATCGCCGACTTCTCTTATGACGGCGACCTTGGCAACCTGTTGATATTGGTGGAAAGCGGCAGCGCGGCTTATGTTAGCCCATATGTGCAGTGGCATTATACAATCACTGGAGCATCAGGCTCATACAAATTCGCTTCCAACAGAGCTGATAGTTCCGCACCCACCAGTTTAACCGCCGGCTCGGCACGTCCCAACATCAAATTTGTTGGTATAGACGCGGTTGTGTATCCCGAACCCACCAACCATGTGACGGATTTTGCCGCAGGGACTCTGGCCTATACCTCTATCCAGTTGAACTGGACCGGTTCCACCGGCGCGCAGCTGCCCGGCAATTATCTGATCCAAGCGATCAAGAGTCCCGGAACCTATGCCGCGGTGGCAGATGGAACTCCGGTGGCCAACGACGCAGTTTGGACAGACAACAACGCCGCGATCAACGTGGCCCATGTAGTGGGTGCCAACACCTACACTTTCACGGGGCTGACTGCCAACACGGCCTATGAATTCAAGATCTGGCCCTACACAAATTCGTTGGCCGCAATTGATTTCAAAACCGACGGGACCATCCCGACGGTGAACGCCTCCACTCTAGACCCCACCCAGGCTCTGGATTACAGCCAGGACTTCAACAGCGGCACTTCGCTGCCTGCCATCAACTGGACCGGAGACATGTCTATTAGCTCCACACACGGCAATGCCGGCACCAACGGCCTGTATAAGAACCTCTACAGCTACTCTACCACTACCAACGCTGTAACCCCTCCCATCGGGCCGATGACCGACGACTGCCAGATCCTGTTCGATTACCGGATCGTGAATTACTCTGGCTATCCCTCCACCGGAACCACCCTGGGGGCCAGCGACAAGATCGAGGTGCAGGTTTCCACCGACAACGGAGCCAACTTCACCACCATCTATACGATCGACAGTACCAACCATGTTACCAGCAACGCCTTTGCCACGCTCAACCTTCCCGTTACGGCTTATGACGGGGACATCATCCTGGTGAAGTTCCTGAGCACCTGGGGTGCCGGGGATTATTACGTGGATATCGACAACGTGATCGTGCGGGAAGCCCCCCTGGCCGGGATTCTGACCGTCTCTCCGAACCCGGTGGAATGTGGAAACGGCTATGTCGGATTCGATAAGAACGTGCAGGTGTCACTCACCAACACCGGAGTGGCGGCGTTCATCGTAAGCACCATCGCCCTGGAAGATTACACCAACTTCCAACTTGCCGGCCTGCCCACCCTGCCCTATAATCTGGAGCCAAATGCCTCGGTTCCGATCACCGTGGTGTTCAATCCCACCGAGGCCGGAGCCCTGACCACCAACCTGCTGATCAACGACACCCGTCTGAACTCCAGCATCGTGGTTAACGGCACCGGCGTGGATCCTCTGGTTGGCGAGATCTGCGAGAACCCCTATCTGGCCACCCTGCCGCTGGTTGACTATGCCGGCACCACTGCCGGATACGCCAACGACTACACTTCGGCGATGTTCACCGGCCTTGGCAGCACCTCATACGTGACCGGCAAAGACTGGGTCGCCAAGATCACCATCCCCTCCGCCGGCATGCTGGACATCAGCCTGGCCGACCAAACCGGATACAGCTACCAGTACATGGGCGTGTTCCTGGTGAACACCATTCCCAGCCTGGCTTCACCCGCGGCCGTACTGGCCCAGGCAACTGGCTCCAGTGGTCCTCAAACCATCACTGACGCGGTGGTAGCAGCCGGAGATTACTATGTGATCGTGGACAACTGGCCCAGCCCCGCGGACATCTACTTCGTGCTGAACGTCTCCTTCGAAGCTGTCACCAGCGCGCCCAACCCCGCCAATTTGGTGAGCCCGCTTGACGACGCCATCAACGTACCCCTCACCCAGACCCTAAACTGGAGCAGCGGCGGCGGCTACGTGGAAGGCTACCGGCTTTCCTTCGGTACCGTCGATCCCTATGCCGTGATCGTCAACGACGTGGACCTGGACATGCTAACCACCTACGATCCGACCCTGGCCTACGGCACCGAATACTGGTGGACCGTGACCCCCTACAACTACCTTGGCGACGCCACTTCCATCACCGAGTGGTCTTTCACCACCAGGGACGACCCTACCAAGCCACTGCCTTATGTTCAGAATTTCGACAGTGGAACATCGCTGGCCTTGATCGACTGGACCGGGACCATGTCTATCCTGGCCAATCACGGTACAGGCGGAAGCAATGGTCTGTACAGGAACCTCTATAGCAGCGTGACCACCACCAACGCCGTTACCTGCCCGATCGGTCCGATGGTTGCCAACGCGGAACTCAAGTTTGACTACCGCTATGTGAACTATACCAGTTACCCAAGCACAGCCACTGTGCTGGGAACCGGTGATAAACTCGAGGTCCAGGTCTCCACAGACAATGGCGTCAACTATACGACCATCCGTACCATCGACCAAACAAATCATGTGACCTCCACCGCCTTCGCAAACGTGACCGTAGAACTGGATGCCTACAGCACCGGTAACATATTTGTGAAGTTCCTGGGAACATGGGGAACGGGTGACTATTATCTGGATATCGACAACGTGGTGGTCCGTGAAACCCCCGCGACCCCGATCTTCAGCTATGGCCCCACAGTCATCGACTTTGGGACTGTGATGCAGAACGTGGCCGCAACCGCACAGAACGTAACGGTTACCAATACAGGTGGTGGCACCATCAACCTGACAACTGCCAACATCAGTATCACCGGTACTGACGCTGCCATGTTCTCCTATGTTGCCACAAACCTTCCTGCCGCTCTTGCCGGTGGACAGTCCGTTACCATCCCCGTCACCGTGACTGTCACTTCCGAAGGCGCTAAGACTGCTACTCTGACCATTAACTACAACTCCGTGAATTACGATGTCGCCCTCAGCGCCACCGGAGTTCCCGCGGGTATAGTGGTGATCGGTAATGGCACCGCGAATAACAACCTGCCCATCAATCCCTTCTATGGCTATACCTATAGCCAGAGCATCTTCCTGCAGAGTGAGATCAACGTTCCCAATCAACGCATTGAGAGCGTGTATTACTACTGGAATGGTGTTGCCGAAGCAGTCGATAGCAATGACTGGACCATCTATATGGGCCACACTGCTGCTACGGAATTCGCTTCCACTACCGACTGGATCCCGCTGGCAAACCTGAGCACGGTATTCAGCGGCACGATCGCTCTTCCTGCTACTGCCGGCTGGATCGAAATCCCGCTTACCGCTCCCTTCATCTATAACAACACCGACAACCTGGTGATCGCAGTGGACGAAAATGCCCCCAGCTATGATGGCTCCTCTGAGTTCTTCTATAGCACCGCTGCAGCCACCAATCGCAGCCTGCGTTATTATAGTGACAGCACCAACCCTGATCCTGCTGCTCCTGTTGCCGGTACTCTGGTATTGGCCTATCCGAACGTGATGCTGCAGCTTGGTGACATCCCGGTTGGCGGACCCGGTGCCCCCATCCTCACTTACCCTGCCGATCTGGCTACCGATCTGCCCCTGGGAGGTTTCGACCTCACCTGGACAGCCAATCCCGAAGGCGGCATTCCGGATCGCTACATGGTTTACCTGGCTGGTGATACCACCGATATCCTGGAATCAGAATTCCAGTGGGAAACCACCAACACCCACTTCAATCCTATCACTGAAGGCGGAATTGAATACAACTATGAGGATGTCTGGTACTGGACGGTTAAGGCCATCAATCTGAATGGTGAAGCTGCCGCGGTGCCGTTCTCATACACCATCCAATCCGATCCCACCGTCACCACCTTCCCCTGGACGGAAAACTTCGATGCCGCTCTTACAGCTCCCTCAGGCTGGACCGTGGTTGACGTGGACGGCGCTGGAACCAATTGGGTTGGAAGCACTACCAATGTGCATTCCACTCCCAATTCCTTCAAACACGGCTACAGCACTGCCGTTCCTGAACCCGGTCAGAATGGCTGGTTGATCACACCTCCTATCACCGTTCCAGTATCCACATACGATGTAGTCCTCTCTTGGTGGAACTATAATGTATGGCCCACCTATATGGTGTACAACGGTGTGAAAGTGAATACCACAAACGATCCCAATGCCGCAGGCTGGACAGAGCTGTGGAGTCAGGCGACTGCCGCTTCCGCTTGGAGCCAGGCTGTAGTGAGCATCAGTGCCTATGCCGGCCAAACCGTCTATTTCGCCTTCAACTATCAAGGCTATAACGGTGACGACTGGTATGTGGACGACGTGAGCGTTTATGAACTTACGGTTGACATGATCGCTCCCAGCATAACTCACCTGCCCGTCCTCAATACTCCCAGAGAAGATCTTGGACAGTATGTGGTAGCGGATATCGTGGATGACGCCACCTGGAACAACCCCATTGGCGGCGCTAACATCTATTGGAGCATTGATAGTGGAACCACATGGAGTGCTCCGGTAGCGATGACCCTCGACACCGCGCCCACCTATTACGCTCAGATTCCAGCCCAGCCTCTCAATACTACAGTCACATACTACATAGAGGCCTGGGACAACCTGAACAATATGGCCACCACGTCCGAGTTCAGCTACAACGTAGCCGATCCTACCTGGATCTGGTACGACCTGGGTGGGACAATCTATCTGGGATTCACTCCTGGAGAAAACGTCATCACCAGCTTCGGTCCCACGGTTCTCTTTGAGAATCCATTCTATGGATCCGAAAACGCTATGCAACTGCTTGGAACCGATGGCAAGGCCTACCAGGTTACAACGGCCAATCTGAAGGTTTACAGCTTTGACGGCACCAACATCACCAGTCTGATGACTCCGCTGCCTGTCAACTTTGCAGCCACCACCTATCAGACCTTTGATCTGAGTGCCTACAATCTGCAGATCACCACTCCTTACTTCCTGGTTGCCTACGAAGATATCCCAGTAGATGTAGCAGGTACCTATTTCTTGTGGGATGATACCTACAACTATGGCACCTCATACTGCAAAATCCTTAGCAACGTCCATGACAACTCACTGTACACCCTCAGCCGTACCGGTTCATGGGCTATCGGCGCTTACGTGCAAACCGGTGCCAGCCAGGCTCTGGATGCTCCTGTGGTGACAATCGCCACCGGTCTTACCGGTACCGATCTTAGCTGGACCGCAGTCGGTGGAGCAAACGGATACAAAGTCTGGGCTTCCAGCGATCCCTATGCTGCCGACCCCTGGGCCCAGCTTGCCTACATCACGGGTACGACTTACACCTATACAGGTGTGGATACCCATAAGTTCTTCAAAGTAACCGCCCTTTCTGACGCTCCCACCAGAGTGGCTGACGGCATCAACAACGAACCTGTCAGAATCAACTCCCGCTCTGTGAAGGCCAGTCAGGCCCCCAAGGGTAACTTCAACCTCAAACTCAGAAAGTAAGCTTCGGCTTAGCTGATAAGATCGCCACCCCGTCCGTGAGGATGGGGTGGCGTTTTCTATGGAGCGACTTGCTTGTGGATCGCAGACTTTCTTGTCTGCGGTGATTTAGCATCTGTCTTGTAGAATTCCAGACCGCGGTTCTGACCCCGACACAAGAAAGTGCCGGATCCAAGTTTTCCCCGACACAAGAAAGTGTCGGATCC
>Ga0116156_10003508_pt1 | contig 13638 bp, 13 predicted proteins | sample AD_UKC045_MetaG_FD_89891 | JGI IMG/M metagenome (GOLD analysis project Ga0116156, IMG submission 89891) | Active sludge microbial communities of municipal wastewater-treating anaerobic digesters from USA - AD_UKC045_MetaG | ecosystem: Engineered > Bioreactor > Anaerobic > Digestate | place: USA... | reverse complement strand
TGTCACAGAACGAACACCATTGTGGTGCCAGTCACCACAGGGAGTCTGGCATAAACACAATGTGAATATTTGAGGCGCGAGACGCCCTGAAAACATAGGCAATACGAGGTGCGTGACGCCCAGCCGGAAAGGACGGCGGGCAAATGTCACGCACATCAAAGAACGAGATTCGTTATGGTATTTTCACGGAGGTTCATTCAAAAAAGTTCAGAATGAAGTTTGAAAAGATGCAAGATAGTTCCGAGGCGTTGGATCGCTTTTCGGATGTAGGCGCTTTTATCCGCTTCATGCATGATGAAAGCGACGAGGATTGGGACATGAAAAATTGCGCGCTTTTCGATTTGATCGTCGCGGCAAGATTTTCACGAACTCACGGGTCGGCGGCGCAGACCCTCTTGATCGCCGTGCTCTGGCCGGGGCTGGATCGGATTTCAAAACAGGTCGAACCGGCACCTGAATCAATTCAGGATTCTTTCGCGGAAGTGTACTTTGCGGCGCTTCATGAAATTCAGTCCTGGGACATGGAAAAACGAGAAAGAATTGCTGTCAACATTTTGATGGACGTGAAAAAGCGGGTTATGAGGCTGTACGAGTCCATAAGGAAAAGGGCAACGATTCCCTTCGCGGTGCCAGACAATACCGAAGAGGATGTCGATGCCGGAGAGTTCAAGGGTGGTGCCGGTGAAATCGAGGGCGAGAAGACTACGGAGATGATAGTTGAGGAGAAAAACTGCGCGTCGGTACTTGATCGCCTTGTCACCGCAGACGTGATCAGTCCGCAGGAATCACTTCTCATCGTGCTTCACATATTTCACGACCGCGATCTGGTTGAGATTGCCGAGTCCAATGGGGTCAATTACAGAACCTTGTGTCGCCAATACGAGCGAGCGGTTGATAGATTAAAAAGGTATTTTGGAAACGAGAAAGCTGGACGGGATTTTCTGGGATAACGAGAAGCCGGTATCTTAATAGTCGACTTAAGATGGTCTGTATCATCCAAAACAGTATTATGAAACATCGTTTTTATAGTATAATTAATTTGAAGTAGTAGGAACGTGTCAAACCGCATTAGAAAGAGATTCTTGTAACCGCTTGGAGATTATTATGGCTTTAATAGGAAGAAACGAATTGTGCCCATGCTGTAGTGGCAAGAAGTATAAACAGTGTTGTGAGCAATATGTAAATAAACACGGGATGATCCTGTCACCCGCAAGAAAGAAACTGGGGTTTTTCCGATTTGGCTCAGAATTCCGTGACATGATTCTCAAATTGGAATATCCTGACGAGCATAATAATATTGCTCTCAGAAGGAAGAATCGGATTCGATCTTTTGAAAAGCCTAGTACTAACCTTTATCTTGGACAAAGCGTGTTTGATGATGAAAAAAGAAAGCAATTGTTAGATGCTATCGCAACTGTTCTGGATGATCACGATCCGCTCAAAGCTGGCAGGCACGAGATGTGCATGCATTTTGCGATCTTGTTGCGCGATACGCTTAATAAAGCCGGTTATCAAGCAAAGGTATTTTGGGGAATAGTTCGTTATTATAACAATGATGACAGATCAAAATATTTCGGGTTGCATCATGCATGGGTGGAAGTAGGTAATGAGATTATTGATGGAAATGCGGATTCCCTGATAAACAATCCAATTATTGATCCCGATCTTTGCATTCGCCCTGTAGCGTTTTGGGGGATAAAATCACATGTGCCCGAAGACAGAGCTTTCTTGTCGCGAAATCTTCTTACTCCAGAACTTCAGCTGGAGCTGGAAATTGATGATGAATTGGAGATATACATTGGGCCTCTTGAATTGGCTCTGTCAGGGCAATAAGAACCGGGTTGATTTTATTAACGCATTGACATATTTATCCAAGAATCGAGGCGAAGTGAGAACAAGCGATTCCCAAAATATAGAGTTAAAAATCCGTAACATAGCTGTAACATACGGGATATCGCGTTCAAAATACCTTTTGTTTATGCGGCTTTTTAGGATTGTCTTCTGACTGGCAGTCAGAAGGTCGGGGGTTCGAATCCCCCTAGCTCCACTAAAATAGCCGCATAAACACAAGGTTTTTTAGAATCTTCTATTTCGCAAACCCGGAATAACCCCGTAACATAGCTGTAACATTTGGCAATTTCACATCTGTTTATTTTTATGCATCAAAGATTCGATTCGGGATCAAACAAACGTGCGATTTCGAGAATTGTCTCACTATTAAGAAAAATTGTCACGGTATCATTTTGTTCCAATATGGTTTTGCCGTGAGGGATGCTGGAAACACCGTTTCGCTCAATAATCAGTATGAGTCCGTTGCCCGGTATTGTGATATCCATTAAGCGTTTTCCAGCAACTAAAGGGTTTCTGACATTTACCTCTATAACTTCCGTGCCAGTCTCTTCATGTGACAACACGCTGAAAACATTGGGGCGATAAATAATATTCTCAAGCGCAACCGCAGAGGCGAGTGTTGTATTCATAGGGCGTATTTTTTGTTCTATGAACAAATGTGTATTAGCTGGATTTCCAACTCTTGCCGCAAGTTCAACAATACCAAACGAGTCACGGACAAATATACAGGCATTAAGGTTGATTTTGTCGTCATTCGTCACTGCAACAAAAACGTTTGAACGCTCCACACCAGCCTTTATGAAAGCACTTTTTTCAAGTTTCTCATAATGAAATACGGCAAGATCATCGCTTTTTGCTTTTTCAACCGCATTAATATCCGTATCCATTAGACAGACATTGTGTTGTCGTTCTTGAAATCGTTTTGCGAGCAGGCGCCCCATTTTACCAGCACCGAGAATTATTATTCCTTTTTTTGAAAGGGAGTTCCTTTTTTTGTGAATCTTGCCAAAAAGAAGAGGCGCGATTAGACAAGTGCCTATGGCAATAATGATGGCGGAAACTCTCATTGAGGGAGCCAGCAGTTTCTCGGCGACAGCAACTTCCGCAAAAGCTATTGTGAGGCTAAGCTGTCCGGCGAGAAGAATGCCTCCGGCGGTAGCGTTACGAACTCCAAAAAGAAATGAAAATGGCAACAGCGGGATTATTTTTATTAGGAAAGCGACTCCCAATAAAATGAAAGCTGTCCATATCAGCCCTGGGTTTCTAATCACCTCACCCAAGTCTAATTTTGCTCCAACCATTATAAAAAATACTGGTATCAGAAAACCGAATCCTATTGCGTCGAATTTCGCAGCGCTTTCCGCCGAGGTGCTCTTAAAGAAAAGGCTAAAGAGCATACCGGCTACAAATGCACCGAGTATCAACTCAACACCAACCGACTGACTGAGAAATGCAAACAAAACCATAAGGGCAAATGCTGTTCTAACTCTGAGTTGTGATGATGTATTGCTTAGGTCTTCATAAATCTTCTTTATGAATGGTTTTGAAGAGAGGCGTTTTATTGAAACGAAAACAAGGTAAAACACCAATCCCAACCCGATAAGCTCCGCAAGTTTAAGAGAACCGCCTTTATTTCCTCTTAAAAGTACAAGTGAAATTGTCGCTAGAACGATTGTGGCAAAATCAATAAAAACAGCACTCAACAACAGTGTCTGTCCATATTTATCTTCGATTATTCCCGCCTCTTTAATAGCCGGAAGCACAACTCCGACTGAAGTTGTGCTTATAAGCAGTGCGAGCATCACTTTGTTTGTCTTATCTGGAAGGATGCCGTGCAAGACCAGCAGATGGACAGAAATATAACCGAGGATAAGGGTAAGGACTAAAACAATAAAAGAAACCAACACAGGATTCTTTAGGACCGAGAATCTTGTTTTATCTGTAGTAATTCTGTTCGTTCTCAACGAATGGAAATCAATTTCCATCCCGCCAAGGAACATCAAGTATGTGAACCCGAGCAGCGACAAAAATCCGAGTGTCGGATCGCTTGTTATAAGCTTTAAGCCGCTTTTCCCCACCAATATGCCACAGATTATCTCGCCAACAACGACGGGAATACGAATCACCCTGATTCTGTAAATGAGAAATGGAACGATGAGCGCCAGTAGGGTAACAATCAGCAAAGGAAGGAAAGAGATGTTATGCTCCATATAAATATTGTCTCAATTTGACGTTGCGAATTCAACTATCATGAAAATCCTTTGATAATAATATCAAGACTGGAGATATATCGCGTTAAACGTTTTTTATTCAAAATCTCAAACAGCGAAATCCAAGAAATCAAAAATAATACCAAATACTCTCATAGTCTTCCTTGTCCTCTCCAATCTTTAATAGCCTGTCAAGATATTCGAGAATCGGAACATCAGCGCTGATATATGCATTACACCGGGTGATATTCTTTTCCCATGGATGATACACATATACACGAGAGCCATCGGGAAGTATGGAAATCAGATCCCTGTGTTGGATAGCTCGCAAATAATTCTTTCCCAGTCCGGGCAGATTGTATACGGTCTCGTCAGTACGTCGAGTCCCCGGCAGCAGTCGTGCCTCTTCTTTTTGCTCTTGCAGTATGCGGGCAATGGGAACTCTGTATGAGCGCGTTTCTTCCTTCCCTTTTGGCACGAACGTGTAATAAGGATCGATACCCGCTCGCCGAAGAAGCAGTCGTAAATGCGCCGCTTCGAATCGTCGTGAGACATAAAAAGTGTAAACCAGTTGGTTGTAGACTCCAATCCCTTGTCGGCGCAATCGATCCACTGCGCTTACAAGATTTGGCGTAACTTCATAAGGATGCTCAACGTGAGTTACAATGCACACCTCACGTTTTCCAGGGCTGCGGAGGGACCCAAGCAAGTCCGCCAATTCATCTGTGATTCTCATAGGCATGGTGGCTGGCGTGCGTGTTCCGACGCGTATCAAATCGACGCTGCGGATGTTTGCCACGCGCTCAAGAATATTTTTCAATTGTGTGTCTTCAAGCGCGAGAGGATCGCCGCCTGTAATAAGCACTTCTCTTATCGCGGGGTGTGATTCGATCCATCGACAGGCATTTTCTATCTCATCCCACGGCGCGAGCGCGTCTGGCGACATTGCCGCCTCGATTTCCCAGTTGCGTTGGCAATATACGCATATCTGGGGGCAAGTATTGAAAGGCTTAAGAATTGCTATCGCTGGATATCGTCTCGTTACAAGGTTTATAGGAGATGTATCGCGCTCAAGCATGAAATCAAAAGCCCGCTCTCGCTCGTGGTGGTGGGCAATCATTTCGTCAAGGTAATCTGAAGGCGGGATTACCTGAGCGCGTATTGCGCGGTCCTTGCCGGATTCCGGGTCAGCGTCCATAAGAGAGGCGTAATAGGGAGTAATCCCGAACGGCAGCCGAGCCGCATGTGTTCGGCTACAGCGTTCAAGTTCATCTGGAGTAAGGTTAACGATGCGACGTAGAGTTTCAGGGTCACGGACAATATTTCTAATCTGCCACTTCCAATCATCCCATTCGGCCTCGGAGCATCCAAGAATAGCTTGTATTTCTGTCTTTCGTTGTCTGTGGCATACCTGGGCCGCCTCCGTCATTCCATCGGTGCTGTGTCTCATAAGGGATTCTATTTCAGCCCATAATGAGTCCAGATAGTCAGAGCGGGCAATAGCGGCTTCCCGGCCTTCGAGGTTTTCTGCTTTTCCATTCCACGGATGCCATCCGAGTTCCACTTTACCCTGAAGTCCATTAAAAAGATGAATTACGTCCGCAAAAAATGCCGGAGACAAATCGGGACGTGGACGGGCGCACGCAATGTCCCAAATTGCCTGCAGCACACTATATCCGGCGCGATCTTCAGAACGTTCTGGAATCATCGATCTCAATGCGCGCGCACAGTCTCTTATGACACTGTATACATGCTCGTGATTGTCGCTATCGGCCAGTTCGTACTGAGCGGATGATATGGTATTGTATAAACGCCTTCGAGCTGATTTTAAATCTTTGCACTTAGCGAGAACCCTCATAAAGGGAGCAGCTTCTTTTTTCAGCGCTTCCTTTGTGTATCGTTCTGTATCAACTCTACGTATTTTCATATGTTCTCCAGTATTGATGCTTCATTTATACGACCTATTTCTTCGCCAGCCAAGATGTAATTCGGTCATATAAATAAGAAAGCTTACCGACGATACTTTTATCTCTCGGTTGATACCGGACTTCCAAATCGTCCATTTCACTTCCGATTTCGACGTTGATCGATGAAGATTTTATGATACCAAGTATTTGTGATGGATAGACACTTCTATGGCCGGTTATCAGAAAACTTATTATGCATGCTACGGTTGCATATGGGGCGACTTTTGCCCCGAACAACTCCACCGCCATGATGCTTGCGGCAATGGGAGTGTTAGCCGCGCCTGCAAGGAGACCTACCATGCCAATCGCCGCGAACGTTGCGGTATCGAGTCCGAATAATTTTGCGAACAGGCATCCGGAAGTTACACCCACGAAAAAAATCGGCGTAACGATCCCGCCGCTACCTTCGAAGTTGAGAGTTATGCTGGTAAAAATGATCTTTATTATAAACGCATACCAGATTATATCCCTCCCCTGAAGACCACCCTGAATCGTGTCCAACCCCAGCCCGAGGTATCTTTTTGAAAAAACGAGAACTAAAACCACAAGCACGCATCCGCCAATGATTCCTCTTAGTGGAGCTCCTAATTTCAACCTGCCAGACAGTTTCTCTCCCAATCTCATAATCTCTATAAAGAGAATAGCGCAAAAGCCGAAATAAACTCCGGCGATGAGCACTTTGATAAAAAAAGCGCTACTGAAAACGGGGATGAAATTCAAAGGATGGTGAAAATAGTTCACACCAAGAAGGCTTGAAACCTGATAAGCTGTAATTCCTGCAATAAACGAAGGTAAGAGCGAATCATAGAGAAGGTTTCCAACAAAAAGAACTTCCACCCCAAATATCGCCCCGGATATGGGTGTTCCGAAAACAGAAGCGAACCCCGCGCTGATACCGCAAATAACCAGTTTCTTGCGATCCGTAGCGTCAAACCGCAACAACCGCGACAGCATGGCGGCAAGACCAGCGCCGATTTGAGCGCATGGCCCTTCCTTTCCCGCTGAGCCACCCACGGCAATCGTGACGACAGTTGCAAGTAACTTAATCGGCACAACAGATGTTTTTATTTTACCCTGATGTTTGTGAATCGCCTCAATGACTTTTTCGGTGCCGTGTCCTTTTGCATCAGGAGCAAGGTATTTAACCAACAAGGAACTTAAGAGAAATCCTATCGGCAAGAGAAGGTAATAGTAAGAAAACCGTCCCGTCAGGGATATGCCCCAGTTTAATGCTTTAAGAAATATCGTTGTTGAGAATCCAACGATAACACCTACAGTGCTACCAAGCACCACCCATTTCAGAACGCTTACAAATAATACTGTCTCCTCAGCGACTCTTTGACCAACTTGCCGTGTTCCCATTCTTTAGAAAGCCTTCCTCATTTGATAAAAATAAATGTCATAAGAAAAAATAGCGGAATAAGAATCGCAAAAGACCAGGCCATGTATCCGAAAAAGCTCGGCATTTTTACACCTTGATGCGCTGCAATGGATTTAACCATAAAATTTGGGCCGTTGCCGATGTAGGTCAATGCACCCATGTATACCGCGCCAATTGAGATGGCTTTTAAGATGGACGCCTCGATTGTGCCATTGAAAAGTCGAACAACATCAGTCGCGTTGTGACTGACTGGTATTCCCAGTGAAAGGAAAGAAAGGTATGTTGGAGCATTATCAAGGAATCCGGACAAGAGTCCTGTCGCCCAGAAAAATTGCCATGGCTCAACGACACCAAGTTCCCCACCGCGCATTTCAAGTACCTTAAGCACAGGAATCATGCATGCAAATATTCCGGCGAATAGAATTGTCACCTCGCGTATTGGCAACCAGTTAAATTCATTTTCTATATGAACGATATTAGGGGTGTATCTATAAGACAGGAACGCCATAATGCCCATAATCGCGATCTGAATGATTTCACGACAAAAACCCATGGCTACTGGTAATTGTGAATAAAGCAGGACCGCCCCAAGTATTCCGGCAAGGAAGAAAACATTTCTTTTTCCATCAATTACTATACGAACAGGAGTTGTTTCGCGGACAATTTCTTCTTTTCGATGATAGTAATATAAATCAATAACAAAAAATACTGCAAGCAGTATTCCACAGGCAAACAACCATTCAGGGAGTAATTTTAACGTCCAGTAGAAAGGCACCCCCTTCAAGAGGCCGAGATAAAGAGGCGGATCAGCGAGAGGTGTAAGAGAACCACCTATGTTGCTTACAAGAAATACCAAAAACACAAGCATGTGAACGCGGTGCTTCCGGTTTGAATTTGCTCGGATTAGCGGTCGAACCAGAATCATTGATGCTCCGGTCGTGCCAATAAAGTTTGCAAGCACGCAGCCAATAGCCAGAATTGCGGTGTTTACAAGAGGAGAACCCCGGAGATTGCCTTTTATGTATATCCCACCGCAGATAACGAAGAGAGAGCCAATAAGAGAAATAAATGCTGCATATTCAATCGAAGTGTGGAATAGCCATTCTGTTTTATAAAACAATGCCCACACTGCAACAGGACATGCCCAGATCAACGCGATCTTAGGGAAGTGCTTGTGCCACCAATCGTGAGAAACAAGAGGAATGATAGCAATAGACAATAGAATACCAATGAACGGGATGACAGACCACAGTGGAGGCGCTACGCCTTTATGTGGTGTCGTTCCTGCCGCCCAACAAATGGAAGGGGTTGTCAGAACAAATAACAGCAGGGACATACCAAATAATGTAAAAATGATGCTCGGTCGTCCTACAATGTGCCTCTTGTTATGAAAAGCAATATTATGCTTTTTCATTCGCCACCCTTTCCCGGTCCATAATAACAACCCTGTGAGGAAAGGGTATCTCGATATTCTCTTCTTGAAATCTTCGAAGTATTCTCTTTCTCAATTCATGCTGTGCAATGTATTGGTCAGAATATTGCTCAATTTGACAGATAAGAGTAAAGTCGAGGCTGCTATCACCAAATCCGGGCATGAACCTTACCAATGGTTCGGGGACTCCAAGCAAACCGGGAATCACGCCGATTGCTTTTCTTGTCTCTTCGATAAGAACTCTTTCCACTTTTTCGGGGTCAGAGGAATAGCTTACGCTTATAGGGATTGGCAAGGACATTCTTTTTTCCGGTAGGTTGTAATTAGTGATCACGCTTTGTGATAGTATGCTGTTGGGAATTATCGCCATGTTATTGGGAAGCATTCTTATCCTGGCCGTTCTCCAGGTAATATCCTCCACATAACCCTCCTGCCCGGATTCAAGCCTTATGAAATCGCCTATCCGTATTGATTTCTCCATGAGTATTTGTATCCCGGAGAAAAGATTTGCCAGAGTGTCCTTTAAAGCCAGAGCAACTGCGAGACCGCCGACACCAAGAGCGGTGATAAGTGGTGTTACAGAAATTCCAATTGTGTTGAGAATGACCAAAATGCCTATTACAATAATCGTTCCTTTAATAACACCAAAAGCAATTCCTGTTGCTGGAACATTAAGACTAATCTTGTGCATGAAACTGTTAATCATAATTCCAGCGAGATTTGCTGCTGCAAATGTGACGGAAAGAAGAATGAGAACGTTTATTGCTTTTCCAATGTAATGGACATGTTTGTCTGGCAGTTCTGAAAATGTAACGCCTATGTATATGCCTATTGCAAGGCACCAGTAAATGGATGGCACGCTGAGAGCCTTCAGAACAAGGTCGTCAAGTTGGCCTTCAGTTTTCTTTACATATTTCCCCATTTGTCTTAACGCGATTTTTCTGATTGCGAAAAGTGCTATTGAAACAGCTGCGGTAATTGCAAAAGGCAAAAGCACCCGGGTTAACTCACTTTTCATTCACGCCTCCATTAAATCCCCTTGTTTTTATTATTCTTTTGCAAAAGGGGCCTGTATAAATTGCACGCGGCCGGAATATGCGGTTATTTTCAAGATATTCCATTACTCTCGCTGTCCAGCCTGAAACTCTGCTGACCGCGAATATGGGAGTAAAAAGATCATTGGGAATTCCAAGAGATTTGTAGACAAGACCTGAATAATAGTCCACGTTAGGAAAATGTCCCTTTTCGGCTCCGAGCGTGCAACATACATGTTTTTCAAGAATCTTTGATGTTTCGTACAATACGTTAATTTTCTTATCTTTTTTCGCCAAATAACCAGCAAGCGGGTCAAGTATAAGCGCTCTCGGATCATGTGTTTTATAAACCCTGTGTCCGACACCCATGATTTTTCTCTTTTCCGAACAAGCTTTTTTATACCAGGATTTGACATTGTCTGGTCCGCCGATTTCCTTCAACATTGCGTATGCCTTTTGATTGGCGCCTCCGTGCAACTGCCCGCTTAGCGCACCTATTCCAGACCCGACAGAAAAATATATGTCTGCAAGCGTTGAGGCCACAACTAGTGCGGCGAAAGTGCTCGCGTTCATACCATGATCCGCATGGAGTATCAGACAAACATCCATGACGCGCTCTTCGTCAGGAGTCGGCTTTTTTCCAGTCATCATGTAAATCAAGTTTCCCGCATGACTCAGTTCAGGGATCGGTTCAAGGGGTAGATGCCCACTTCTTATTCTCGCTATTGCCGCTGTCAGAGAAGCGACACCGGATATCAGTCTGCAGCATGTTTCTGCGCGTTCCGACTTATGCCGCACAGCGTCATTTTTTCCAGAATCCGTCGACATCTCATCAAATTCATAAATGGCATGCTCTTCTCCTATCGGTGGCGTTTCCATGGGGATTGAATCTTCGTCAGTTCCTATCAGAACTGATGTTTCTGGAAATCCGTCAGTTTTTTTCTTGCGTATGTTTGTGAGTCTAAGCAAACTGATGCCAAACCGTAGTGAAGCCATCGTGTCCATTTCTTCAATTTGGAAACTAGTCAGAAGTCGTGTAGTTTCAGGAATATACATGTACTTGAACAGCTTATTCTTGAATTTGATTGTTTGCTTCTCGGACGGCATTCTTCCATAAAGAAGCAGGTATGTGACCTCCTCGAATGAAGAATTTTCACAAAGGTCGAAAATATCATATCCACGATATATCAACTGACCTTTCGAGCCGTTCACGTAACCAATTTTTGTCTCACAGGCTATTGCTCCCTCAAGTCCGGGCCCGACAGTACAACTTACAGGCCATTCGACCGTGGTTGTTTTCACTTGGTCTATTGATGAGTCATTGTCCTCCATTGCTTTCTTAGCTGCGTCTCGTATAAGAATTGATATTTTATCTGTTCTATCGCTCATAAATTATCTCCTTTAACAGCGCGATATTTTGAATTTGCGATTCGTTTCCATGTAGTTATCAATTATTGTCACGTTCAGGGCTGTTGTAAATTTCATCACTTCCCGCTTCGATCTCTATCCTTTTTCCTTCCCATATAATGCGTTGTGCCATCTGGGGAGCAATCATCACTTTTCTGTTATGAAAAAATCTATTTATACCAATCACAAGATACCTAATATTCCAACCTTCTTCGTAAGCAGACAAATCCAAAAGACGCCCGGCAGGGCCGCTAAATGATTGAACATGATATCCGATAACTTCCCGAACGCTTCGAAGATTCGGATCGGTCTGGAATGAAGGAAATGAGACAATATTATCCACGGTTGCGCCATGGTAACCCCTGAGGTGGAGTTTTTTATTGTAAGCGGTAAATTGTTCCTTCAATGCAACTGAAACAGGTTTATGCAAAATTGCTTTTGGAGATTGTCTAATGTCGTCCTTGTTCAGTTCAACATTAACAGTTTTTTCCATGTGATCCACTCGATCAGACTGCGCCGGTGGTATCAACACTTTGTGGCTTCGGAAAATAGTCCCGATTTCCACCACAAAAAACTTCACAAACCAAGAGTCGTCGTAGAAATAGATATCTCTTATTCGACCAATCATTCCATCGGTTGCGTTAATGGTATAATTCAGAATGCTTTTCAGGCTGATAAGCATGGTTCACCTCTTTTTCCTATATAATTCTCAATCGTGCGCGGCGTTATACATTTGAACTGATGACATCTTCTTTTTACGTATAGCATTATTGATCTCGCAAAGTAAGTCATTAACATGGAAAGGCTTTGAAAGAAATCTATTAGCCCCAGCAATAAAGTATGAAAGCATTGTTTGGAGGTCGTTTTTGCTGGATATAACTATGACATGGCTATGTACACTATTGTCTTGGACAATAGCCCTACAGATTTCAATCCCTCCTGTTTTGGGGTGATCCACGTGTAAGATTACAACATCAGGTTTAACATCAACAACCTGTTGTAATGCCTTCCCCATATCGGTCGCCGAAATAACAGTAAAACCGGCATTTTCAAGCTCAATGCAAATTGAATCGCTTGTCTCACATTTATTCTGAAGGACCAATATATTGTCTGAGTCCATATTCATGTAGCTCTCTTTTTTCGTGAAGGTATTCGAACTTAAAAGTCTTCATTTATGACTTTTTGGGCAAGCAATCCTTCACAACCTATTGCTATTCCAATAGTAGTAATTATAATCATTGGAGTGGCAGTCGTCAATGTTGAATCGCGGAATGTATGATTCGCATTGAAAAAAAAGTGTAAGCTGAACCTATAGAATTTGAATTTTAGGTTGGGAGAAATAAAAACAATGAAAAAGCAAAGCATCGCAAATATTAAGAGCGCCTCGGAAAGCTATCAGGTTGAAAGTGATTTTGGCAGAAGAATCCTCTTTGCTCTCAGGCGAATAATACGTGCCGTTGACATTCATTCAAGATTGCTTGCTGCCGAGTATGGCATAACGGGGCCTCAACTTGCCTGTCTTCTTGCTGTTGTTGAAAAAGAATCCATTACGGCAACAGAAATAGCAAACCGGATATCATTGGACGCAAGCACAATCATCGGTATAGTGGATCGACTTGAGAGTAAAGAACTTCTTCAACGTCATCGCGATAAAAATGATCGTAGATTTATACATATCGTACCTACTGAAAAAGGCAGGGAACTCGCTGAAAAAATGCCTTATCCCTTGAAACGCCCGCTGAATACGGCGCTGGGCAAAATGTCGGAGAGTGAACAAAAACGAATAACTGAGGCGCTCGAAAGTCTTGTTCAATACATGGGTGCAGGTACGTTAGGTGTTGATTCTTTGCTTGAGATTGGAAAAATACATAATAATTTGAATGACGACAAGCATATATGAATTGGAACATCGTCAAAGGAAACAATATGAATGAAAAAACAATGTACGCACAAATATGTGGCTACCGCTAAAAAGGGTAGTTGGAATGTTAAAATCAGAACCACTAACAGCCGTGGTAAAGATCGCGAAGAGACAGTATCCACAACATTTTTTAAATGTACGAAGTGTGGTGCTATAAAAGAATATCCTGATACATGGGAGAAGAATTATGTTGCAAACGACCAACAACTCAAGGATAAGCAATCCAGCAATCGGTTGTAGGGATTAGGTTTATATCGCCCGCACCAGCCGCGTCTTTTCTCCGAACATCAGATTGATATACGGCCTGCACAGCTTCACCGCCCTGTCCGGGAACTTGATGTAGTTCTTGTACAGCGTTCCGGTCTGTCCGCGCCACTGGTGGACGTTGATGATGCTCTCGTCCGCTCCGGCCTCTTCCATGCGGCAGGCAAAATC
>Ga0116156_10003498_pt1 | contig 13673 bp, 8 predicted proteins | sample AD_UKC045_MetaG_FD_89891 | JGI IMG/M metagenome (GOLD analysis project Ga0116156, IMG submission 89891) | Active sludge microbial communities of municipal wastewater-treating anaerobic digesters from USA - AD_UKC045_MetaG | ecosystem: Engineered > Bioreactor > Anaerobic > Digestate | place: USA... | reverse complement strand
TCTTCGACAAACGGACCCGGCAATATAGGATTGTCGAAAGTTGAAGCGAGAAACCAGTATAACGCTTCGTCCGCAAAATGGAAAATAGAATTTGACCAGGACGATACTACTAAATATAGAATGTTTATTTCAACTGATAATGGTTCTACGTGGAGTACTTTACCGGTTCCGGGAAAAGACGCAAATAACGCTGATTTAACCGACAATATCGGAGATGTTTCTACAAATTGCGTATTTACTTATGTAACTGGCGCAGGAACCGATAGAAAAATGTATGGTCAAATAACCATACTCGCTTCGGATTGGACTGGCACCGCTTCAAAAGGCGATACTCTCGTATTTTCAACAAGCGCATCCGATACGACGGCTGAATATAATCAATTATTAAATCTGCCGACTGAAAAACCTAAAGCGGAAGACGATTGGCCGTCTATAATCGCCACTCTTCCGATAGCCGCTAATACAAACGACGAAGACAGCGGCTCGCTTTTAGGCGTTAGTTTGAATCCTTCGGTTGAAATCGACGTAACGACCGTTACAGGTTCCTCTACTCCTACGTGGAATGTCGCAAACCTTGAGTTTAATCCGGCAAACCCTAATGATCCGCACGTTCAAGTCGACGGTTTTGTGAATCCGGGAGTTCAGTATAGAATTAAAATAGAAGACGTTATAACCGATACTAACAATATCAATTATTCTGTTATAAATCTTGCAACCAATCAAACTATGGGAACCGGAAAAATTGGCGCGGGTAATCCTGATTTTAACGCGTTTGGAATATATATTCCTCAATCAGCTTGGAATTCGGCGGGCGTAGCCGCAGGTTCGTATGTTGATTTTACCACAACTCAAGTAAGTCCGGCTCCTGCGAATTATAAAATAGTTTTCACAGATTCTACGACTTATAACGTGTTAAAATTCAATACGGGAACTAACGCGTATGATATCGCTTTAGTTACAGGTCAGTCGATAAACGAGGATCTTGATTTGGAAAAAGGAATCAAATCATCGACGGCTTATTTCGGTTCGGACGACGGCGGAACCGACGACGTCGCCACTATCGGCGATGAAACGATAAAAATTCCGTGGTCAAACTGGGCGGGAGTTTTTCAGTCAAACGACGAATTTTATTTTTCAACGCATAAAGCTGTTTCAGAACAGCCCGGACACAGAGACTTTTTCAGAATTAAAGATTCAAGCGGTTGGGTAACTGAAATATTTATTCCGAGCGGCAGTTTAACAGGCGCGGATCCTATTACATTTACTCCAAATACTACAGAAACGGCGACTGCGGGCGACGTTGCTTTTACAAACGAATATGACGGCGGAAAAGCGTATACGGGCATAGCTCTCGGCGGAAATCCGGTTACTGCGACTATGAATAATATCGACGATTATAAATACGTAACCAATATCGACGTTTATGATTCGTTGGGCGAAGCTCATAATCTTCCGGTAACATTTGAAAGAAAAAGCACAAATTTATGGATGTGGTCTATAAATGATCCTACGCCGGACGACCCGAACGACGTTAATCTTGCGGGTTACGGTTTAATTGCTTTTAAAGCGGACGGAACATACGATCCGGGCAGTTCATTAACTTTTAAATCAGAAGTTGGCTTGAATTCTACGCCTCCAACGGGACCTGTCGACGTTCAAGGAATTTATTTTGACCCTGCGGACTGGGGCGGAGCTCCGCTTCCTGGCGAAGGCGCTAATCCGGCTTATATTACGCCTGATTTTAGCGAACTCGTTCAATACGCCTCGTCAAGCGACGCGGAATTATACAGCCAGAACGGATATTCCAAAGGCACTTTAACTGAGATAGCGATAAATTCCGAGGGTATGATTATCGGACTTTACGATAACGGATATTCGAGAGATATCGCTCAAATAGCTCTCGCTAATTTCAATAACGACGGCGGACTTTTAAAACAGGGAGATTCTTTATACAGAGTCACAAGCAATAGCGGAAACGCGAGAATCGGAACCGCCAACGAAGGCGGACGCGGAGCCGTCGCTTCAGGAAATCTTGAACAGTCTAACGTGGATTTAGCTATGGAATTTACAAATATGATAGTAACTCAAAGAGGGTTTCAGGCAAATTCCAGAACGATTCAGACTGAAGACCAGATGATTCAAGAATTGCTTAGTTTGAAACGTTAATTTTTTGTTTAAACATTAGTCTTTTTTTTATCGTCCAACAAGCGGTTTTATTATTGCAATAAATCGCTTGTTGGACGCTTTTTGTTTTTAATATCAAATCTGCTTTGAAGAATGAATATAATAAAATTTTTACAAAAACTAATAATAAAATCTAATTCTTCAAAAATATTTGAAATTCCAATTTTACAAATAGAACCCACTTTGACCTGTTATTTTAACTGCCGGCATTGTTTCAGAACTCAAGCAAAATATGAGAAAAGTTTAGATATTAATATAATTCAAAATAATATTTTCAATAAGAATATAATAATAAAAGAATTGAAAATCGGCGGAGCCGGCGATTGTTTCACATTGCCGGACATTATTCCGATTTTTAAAAAATTAAAAATCATATCGAAAAATATTTCCTGCATTACGCATGCTATAACTTTAGAAAAATTTATTCCGGAAATAATGAGCGGAAATTTAATACAAAAATTTTCCGTATCTTTTGAAGGCATTACCGAAGAATCTTATAACAGAATCCGCGGAAAAAATAATTTTCAAAAAGTTATCAATAATTTAAAATTAATTCAAACCGAAAAGACCAAAAACAAAATCGATGAACCTGAAATCGAAGCGATTTATACTTGTTTGAAATCTAATGTCAACGATATTAAAACCACCCCGTCTTTTTTTAGAAATTTAGGGTTTAGCAGAATCATTTATCAGCCGCTTATTCCCGACGACGAACTTGTAAAAAAACATCCTGAAAAATTATGTTGTTCCGCAGAAATGATTTCGTATTCAAATGATGAAATTCGAAAAATTTTTCAGAATATAAAAGAAGAAGGGTCCAAATTGAATATTGAAATAATTGTAAATGATAATATAATAAACGCTCCTATCCAAAAAACGAATCCGGTTTCCGCTAAAAAGTATTGCGATATGTGTTTGAATTTTATACATATAAATTTCGAGGGTTATGTTTATCCATGTTGTTTGGGAAACGGCAGTCTTATTTTAGGAAACGTTTGTGAAAATAGTTTAATCGATATTTTAAATTCGAAAAAATATCTTGAGATAAAACGTAATTTGGAAAATAATAATCCATATGAGATTTGTGTAAAATGCAGAGAATATAAAAATATTAGCGGTAAAAATTTTTCGCGGACAAGTTAAGAAATATTTAGTCTTATCAACAAAATTGTCGCGTTTATGGCAAAGATATTTTTTTGGGCATATTAAAATATAATAAAAATACAGCATTTTGGCGACTATTAAACAAAATCCATCTTTTTAAAAAGTTATTATTAATCTTGAATTTTTTTTAAATTTTAATAAAATTTAAAACAATTTATTTTATTAACTTGTCGGCGCGGCGGTTTGATAATATTTTCATAATATTTACGTTTTAAATGCAAATTCTAAATCTGGAACCAATAAGATTTTAAATGTTTTATATTTCCTTTATTTATTAATGCGCGATATATCCAAAAATAGTTATAAAATTTATCAAGGAGAAGAATTAATAGTTTATGATATATAAAAAAAAAAGTTCGTTATGCGGCAAGATTTCATTTAAGATTATTATATTTGAGCTGATATTGTTAATAGCATTGGGTTTTATTATTCAAAATTATTTATGCCGAAATTATGAAAAATTATATGATAAATTAATATTAAATAATAAAAGTTCATTTGAAACCCATATAACTGAATCGGGGAAAAAAAACGGGTTATTTTTAACTTATCTTTGTAAAAGCGAAGCAATTCTAAACGTATTTGCAAACGAAGATACTGAAACTGCCGAAAAAAAATTATCAGAGGATTCGATTAAGATAATTTTAAATGATTTTGACTATTCAAAATATATCCGGTTTGATAGACTTGATATTTTTGATTCAAAGGGTTCTTTACTGATTTCTTTTAATCCGTTGAATCCAGGGATTTTTCAAAAGGGAGATTTAAATAATAAAATATATTCGCTATTGAATAATTCGGAATATATAACCGGTTTTGAAAAAGAAGAAGGTCGAATTAATTTTGCGAGCTGCGGAAAAATAACAGATAAAGATTCGGGTAAAATATTGGGTTTTATAAAAATTAGCGATTCGATGAAAAGTGAAAATATAACGCCGCCGGATTTTACAAGGTTATTAGAATCAAACGAGGATTCTTTTTTCCAAATAAAAGACAACTGGACTATCGATTTAAAAAAAAGAAATTTGGAATATTCCGGCGAAATGCAAAAAAACGCTTTCAAATTTAAAACCGAATTAATTGCCGCCTTTGCAATAATTTTCGTAATATTTGGTTTTATTATATATTTTATATTAAACCGGATTTCTAAACAATTAAAAATTCTGGATTATTCAATTAAATCAATTTTTTCGAATAGAGATTTATCAAAAGAAAAAATTGTAATAGCCGGCGATTATTCTGAAATAAACGAATTGCTTTCTTCAATAAGAAAAATTGAACGGGTATTTGAAAAAACGCGCGCGATATTATCGGCGATTGAAACCGGAAATTTTAACGCGGAATTTGGCAATGAAGATATTTTGCCGTTAAAAATTAACGACTCATTAATGAAAATTTATTTGAATTCAAAAGAATTATCTCAAATTTGCGAATTATTACAATCAGGAAAATTATACGCCGGTCAGATTGACGCTTTTATCTCCGATAAAACAAAAAAAATTGACGCGTCTGAAAAATTTAAAAAATTAATTCTAACAATCAGGGAATTTAAAGAAGAACTGGATAGTATAGCCTCGAAACATTTTGACGTCATAGGACGAAACGGAAACAATTCAAACGCTTTTTCTTTGATTAAAGATAAATATAAAGAAATATTCGTTGTTACAGTCAGGATAATAGAATTATTAACTGCCGGCGATTTATTTAACGATGAATTTGAAAAAATTTCCGATAATGGCATTTTAAACAGCGGATTATTAGAATTGAAAAATAGAATGTTGAAACTTAAAGAGCAAATTTCAAATTTTTCCGAAGGAAATCTAAATAATGATATAAAAGAAAAAGATATGATTTTTAACGATGAAATAAAAAGATTGAAGACAAATTTGACGAATAGCGTTGAAAAATTAAAAGTTTTAACGCGCGGCGATTTAAATAATTCATTGTTAGATTCAAATTTTATAAACGGGGAATTAGGAAATAGTTTAAATCAATTAAAAGATAATTTGCGCAGGCATTCGAGAGAATTGCGATTATTGGCGGACGATGATTACGTCAATAAAAACGAAACGGACATTGAATCGAATTTTGGAAGTATCGGCGAATCATTAAATATAGTTAAAAGGCGTTTAATCTATTTTTCCGGAATTTTAACGGCTATGGCGGCCGGCGATTTTCGCATAACGATTGACAACGAGTTTCAATCAAATTTATTTGGACGTAAATTAATGATAATATTGGAACAATTGCGCCAGATTTTTAATTTGATGACGGATTTAACTTCGAAAATTTATGCGACATCGGCGGAGTTGTTTAATAGTTCGAACGAGGTTCAATCAAACATTGAAAATCAGTCCGGACATATTCAGCAAATATCGGCTGCGATGGAGGAAATGACCGCGTCAATACAACAGATAATGGATAATATAAAGGATACTTCCGAGGAAGCTTTAAACACGACAAATACCGCTAAAACCGGCGGAAGTCTTGTCGGATACACTATAGAAGGAATGCGCAATATAAAAAAATCGGCTGAAAAGACTTCGACGAGTTTAAATCAATTATCGTCGCGCTCGAAAGAAATCACCAAAATATTGAACGCAATAACTGAAATAAGCGAACAAACGAATTTATTGGCTTTAAATGCGGCTATAGAAGCGGCGCGAGCGGGCGAGGCGGGAAGAGGGTTTGCCGTCGTGGCGGATGAAATAAGAAAGCTTGCGGAACATAGCGCTAAAAATGCGATAGAAATAGGCGGAATAGTAGAGCGGATACAAGACGACATAAAAAACTCCGACAGCTCGATGAAAACCGGAATAGACAGCGTTAAAATCGGAGAAAACAACATAATTCTTTTTAAAGAATCTTTTGAAAATATTTTGATTATGATAGAAAAAACGCAGAAAAATATCGGCGACGTTTCAGCTATAATTTCTCAGCAAGTTTCAACTTCGTCAGAAATCTCAAAGAGTATGGACGATTTGTCGGATACCGCCATAGGCAATGCGATGGCTTCAAAAAATATTTTGGAGACGGCTGAAAATCTGAAAAATACTGCTCTTGGATTAGGGCAATATCTTGATAAATTTAAATGTTAATGGAGGCGGTTAGTTATGGTTCAGTTTATTGCGATTGACCCGCAAATGATGGTAAATGGAGAAACCGTATTATCAATAGTGAACGGGATGGGGGCGTTCAAGACAAAAGCGCTTGCGATATTATCTGAAAACGGTATCGATAATCCGGTTTCCGGCAAATGGTATCTTCAGCAATCATGGCTTAATTCATTTAAAAAAATATCTGAAAAATTAGGAGCCAGCGCTTTGTTTTCAATAGGAAAATCAATTCCTGAAAACGCTAAATTTCCGGCTGAAATTGATAATATTGAAAAAGCTCTTGCCGCAATCGACATCGCGTATCATATGAATCATGGTAAAAACGGAATACCTCTTTTCGACGCTAAAACAGGCAGAATGAGCGAAGGAATAGGACATTACGGATATCAGAAAATAAGCGATAAAAAAGTAAAAATGGTATGCAATAATCCGTATCCATGCGAATTCGACAGAGGCATAATCGAAGCAATGGCGCGAAGATTTAAACCTGCCGGCGCGATAATGTTAACCGTGATGCATGACGATTCCCAACCCTGCCGTAAAAAAGGGAATGAATCGTGTTCTTATATCGTTTCATGGTAATTATAAAAATTTATTATTATACGGGGGATATGCTATGAAAAAATTATTTATTTTATTTGTTTTTGTCTTATCTGCTTCCGGTTTATTTGCGACTGAAGGCGGCGGCGGTTCTTATCCTAACGGAAGCGAAGGATTTATGGCTGGCGCAGTTCCGCCTCCCGGAGTATATTATTTAAATTATTCATTGTATTATGAAGCGGACAAATTTTGCGGAAAGAGCGGGAAATCATTAATTCCTGATTTTAAACTTAAGGTAACCGGAGACGTTTTTAGATTTTTATACGTTTCAAAAAAACAGTTTTTAGGAGGATACTGGGGAACTCATATTTTGTTGCCCGTGTTGAATATGAAGGTTCGCAATATTGCGCATCCTATGTCGAAACAGAAATCCACGGGATTGGGAGATATAGTTATAGACCCGTTTATTTTGTCATGGCATTCAAAAAATCTGCATTATGCGGCAGGACTTGATATCGCTGTTCCGGTTGGCAAATACGACGAAGACGAATTAGCCAATATCGGACGCAATTACTGGACGTTTCAGCCTTTATTAGGATTAACGTATGTTTCGGATAACGGTTTTGAATATTCTGGAAAGTTTATGTATGATATAAACTCAAAAAATACGGACACAAAATATAAATCCGGCAACGAGTTTCATTTTGATTATACGGTTTCTAAAAAAATAGATAATTGGACGCTTGGTTTAGGAGGCTATTATTATAAACAAATTACCGACGATAAACTTAACGGCGTTAAAACCGGCGACGGCTTTAAAGGACAAGCGTTTGCCGTAGGTCCTCAAATTAAATATGATTTTAAAAAAATCAGTTTCATTTTGAAATATCAGATTGAATCCGACGTTAAGTATAAACCCGAAGGCGATAAAATCTGGTTTAAATTAATTTGTCCGCTATGATGCTTAGCAAAGGCGTAGACGGAAAAAATGAAATGTTTCAAGAACGTTTAAATGCAACTTTTTTGTCAATATTCGTTTGCTTTTCGCAAACCGTTAAAAAATGGTTTTTTTATGAATAGACCTGATACCGAACCGCTGTCAAAATTACTAAACCGAAATGGTTCGGTTTAATACTAATCCGCCGTTCTAAAAATTTTTTTCATAATTTTGAAAGCGGATTAGTATGAGAAATCCTTTTTAGTATTAATATAATTGTTTTTTTAAAATTACTAATTATAATGTTTTTAATTGTTACAATAAAAATAAAGTTGGTATTATTAGCCGGTCAGGATGAAATCGTAAATTTAATATTGTTAAACGGCTAAAGCTACATATATCCGGATAAAAAAATGAATAAAAAATTTACCGTCGCATTTGAAATTTTATTAGCGGTCATATTACAGATTTTATATGGTTTTTCGTATGATTTATTTTCAATGGATTATATGAAATTATCCGATATTAAACAGGGAATGACCGGATACGGATTATCAGTTTTTAAAAATACGGAACCTGAAACTTTCGGAGTGGAAATAATTTCAATCTTAAAAAATCAAGACCCGTCGCGGGATATTATACTTGTAAAATGTTCCGGACAGAATCTTGAAAAATCGAGAATCATAGCGGGGATGAGCGGTTCGCCGATTTATATAAACGGGAAACTTATAGGCGCTCTGGCATACGCGTGGCAGTTGTCGCTTGACCCGATAGCCGGAGTAACGCCCATCGAAAGCATGCTTTACGATTATAATAATCCTTTGAAATTTTTATCGCAAACGGAAAATATTAAAACAGGCGCCGCAAATTCTGAATTAAAATATATTAAAGCGCCTATGACGGTTTCCGGAATAAATTTGAAAGCAATAGAAAAATGCTCTGATTTTTTTGATAAATTTAATTTTTTGCCTGTGGAAAGCGGCGGTTCCGGATACTGGGAGGATACGGTTCAATACAAACCCGGCGGAGCTATATCCGTTCAATTGATAACCGGAGACTGGACGCTTTCGAGCATAGGAACCATTACTGCGATAACCGACAACGGCGATATTCTTGCGTTCGGACATCCGATGTTCGGATGGGGAAAAACAAAGCTGCCTGCCGCAACGGCGGGAATTCATACTATTATGAATAATCTTTCAATATCGTGGAAAATGGGGTCGCCTATAAAAGAAAACGGCTCTGTAGTTCAAGACAGATATTCGTGCATAGTAGCCGATTCGAAAATCAAATCAGAATTAATCAAGACCAAAATTAAATTAGGCTATGAAAATATTAATTTGTTTAAAACGTTTAATCTTAATATAGTCGACAACAAATCTCTAACCCCTTATTTATTTTTGATTTCCGCATATAATTCAGAATACGCGTTTGCTGAAGCCGCCGGTCAGAAATTGACTGTAAAACAAAAAATGAAAATAAAATTCAATGAAAAATATAATCTTGAATACAATAATTGGGAATATAACGAAGACGGCGGATTGAATGATATGATGATATTTTTCAACGCTTTCAGGTTATATGGAAATCCGTTTAAAGAAATAAAAGTCGAAGAGCTTCATTACGAATCCTCGGCGGTTGAAGGCGAACAAAAATATAAAATTTCCGAGGTTGCGGTATCTTCCAAATACTGCAATATCGGAGATACGTTAATCATTGACGTGAAATTGTCGCATACCGTAGACAAAGACGTCCGCATATCGGTTCCCGTTTATATTTCCGAAGATTTCGAAGATATGACAAAAGCGTCGTTTCAAATCGCGTCCGGCGAAAATGTTCCGGTAATAACGGGAACTCCGGAAACTTTCGAAGATTATATTGAAAATATGAAACAAAAATTCGTCAACAATCAGATTGTTATTTATTACAAAACCAATAAGGAAAAATATGTCTACAGGAATAAAGTTCTCGAATCCGGTTCGGCTTCGTTTAATGAAAAATTATTTTCAGACAAATCAAAATTAAGAAAAATTCCGGATTACAAGTATATTCCGGTTAATTGTAATTTTATTGTAACCGGAAACGGATATGCGACGATAGATTTGAACGCTAATAATTTATTAAAAAACAAATAAATCGCGGAGAGTATTCTATTTATGAAAAAAATATTATTTATTCAATGTGTTATTTTTTTAATTTCGATAAGTTTAAACGCGGCTCAAACCCAGTATAAAACATATGAAACTAAAGAAGAATTTCAGAAAGGGTCGCTGGATGGATTAGCCGTCTGTTATGACGGGAAAATAAGCCCTTTGATAAATTTTTCTCAAATAGACGATAAAAGAAACTTAAGCGGAGAAATCTGGGATTCTGTAAGAATTGAAGAAAAAATTTATATAGCTTCCTCGAATCCGGCCGCAATAACGATATATGAAAAAAAATCAAAAGAATATGTTTTTGACACGTCGTATGTTGTTTCCGGAGAGCAAGTCGCGGCTGTCAGCCGGCTGTATTATGATTTTGACAAAAAAAAACTGATTTATTCGATTGTTCCGGAAGCCGCGATTTATGAATATCCTGATAAACTGATATGCAGACTTGACGACAATTACGTTTATGATATCATAAAATATAAGGAATTTTATTACGCGTCAACCGGACCTAACGGACGCATTTATAGAATAGGAATATCGGGACAACCGGAGTTATTTTATAAAATTAAAGATAACGATTGTCTTGCGTTAGGCGTTTACGGAGATAAAATATTAGCTGGCGGTTCATCGTCCGGCAATTTATATTCCATACCGGTCGACGATACCGTTTCGGCGGAAATAATAGAGGATTTCGGCGAAGCGGAAATAAAAAAAATCATAGTCGGAAACAATAAGATTTTTGCGGCGGTCAATACGATAATGGGCGGAAATCGTTTTCAACAGAACGAACCGGTTCAAGAAGAAATAATGGACGAGGAAACCGCGATTGAATTTTTCGGCGAAATCACAGAAGAATATATTGAAAATTCAGGTCAAACTCAAGAAGAAATAATTTCAAAAATAAAAAACAAGAATTCAAATCAGACCGCGATAAAAAAAAATAATTATAAAAACGGCTTGATTTTTGAAATTGAAGAAACAAGGAAAACCATAGCGGCTGAATTGAAAAATGATTTCATAGTAAATTTTGATATTGTTAAAAACGGCGATATCTACGCGGTTTCAGGGAAAAAAAATTCGGCGTTAAAAATCAATAAAAAAGATTATTCAATAGTTTTTGTTAATAAATCCGGTAAAATCCAGAATATTAATTTCGACGAATCCGGAAAACCTTTGCTAATAACGGTTTCCAATCCATCGAGAATTTTGACGGCGGATAATTCAAAAAAAGAGTTTGAATACGTATCGGAAATAATCGATATGGAAAACAAATCGGAACTTGGAGTTCCGGAAATCGAGCATGGCGGAAAAATCGAGTATTCTTACAGAACGGGAAATTCCAGTAAAATAAACGATTTATGGAGCGTCTGGAAAACAGGACGTTTAAATTCTGCGGCGAGATATTTTCAATTCAAAATCAGGTTTTTATCCGCCGATTCATTTTTAAAAAAAATCACTATTCCATATATTCAATTGAATTTGAAACCGGCGTTAAAATATGCAAATATAAATCCCTCGTTTCCAAAATCGAGAAATTCCAAATCAAAACAAACGATATCGCGGCAAATGCAAGGCGTTCAAATCAATCAGCCGCAAAATCCCGTTAGCGAAGCTATGATGATTGAGGCGGCGCAAAATTTTCAGGAACAGCAGCAGATGCAGCCGAATATGCAGCTTGGGACAGCCGAACCAACTTATAATATAAGATGGTCGGCGTCAGACCCCAACAATGATAAATTAAGCCACAACATTTATTACCGGTATGAGACCGGAGAATGGATTAAAATAAAATTCGACAAACATTATACCCGTAATTCTTATACTTGGAAAACATCATATTTTCCGGACGGGAAATATCGTTTTAAAATAGAGACTTCTGATATGCTTGACAATCCCGATAACGCTTTGACCGATGAAATCCTTACGGAAGAAATCATTCTCGACAATACGCCGCCTGAAATTAAAATTGAAAAGTTTTCCGATAAGATAATCGTTACAGCGGACGATAAAATAAATCTTATAAAATCGTGCGAATATTCTGTTGACGGAGCGGATTGGAAAAGATTAAATCCCGAAGACAATATATTTGATTCTAAAACCGAGAGATTTGTTTTAAAAAAGGAAAATATAAACGGAACCACAATTGCATTTAAAATAACCGATTTCAACGATAATACTAAAATTGCCGGAGTGATTTCAGAATAATTATTTAAATTAAAAACAAACGCTTGACTATATCAACATTGTGTAATATATTTCTTTTTAGCATTTATTAAAAAACAGAAAATAATAGGAGGGATTTTTTATATGGGCGACGGAAGTCAAAAAGCATTGATAATAACCATATTGGGCTCTATACTAATCGGCTTAATAGTTATAGCTTTTAATAAAAACTACAGGCCTGAAACGATAAGCATAACAAACAAAAAATTTTATCCTACAATAGAAACATTAAGTAAAAACAATTCGGAATATGACGATAAATTATCAGGCGGCGACGAATAAAATAATACGCTTATAAGTCATATTATTTAAATTAGCCGAAACGCGCGATATTTTAAAATATATAATTGCGGCTAAATAAATAATACAAAAAAAATACGGAGGAATTTTAATTATGAAATTCAACAAAATAATGTCGTTTTGCTGGTTGTTTATTGTTGGAATAATTGCCGCCACAGTTTATTCAATCAATATTAACTATGTGAATATAGTTTATGGAGCTTCAGCATTATTTATATTATTAGGAATAGTTCTTCATATAATTCAGAAAAAAAATTTAACGATAGCCGATTCTACGGTGATGACGTTTTTTTTAATAGGTTCTTTTTTATTAGGGTATGCGAGATATACCCACGAACATAATTTTTCCGACCCGAATCACATATCGCAATTCGCTCAGGACGGATATGATAAAAACGCTCCCACATTTCAAATTATTGGAAAGATTTCAAGCGATCCCGACGTATATTATGATAAGACCAAAATAACCATCGAACCGTATTTGATTAAGAAAATGAAAATCGAAAATAAATATAAAAAAGTGGCGGGCGGAGAAATTACGGTTCAAGTGAATAGAAAAATGCGAAAAGGAAACTCGATTGATCCGATATGGACTGAGTTTTCGGTTCCCGAATCTTACGGAAAAATAGTGAAAGTGACAGGCAAACTTGTCGCTCCCCGTCCTAAATCAGACCCGTTTGGATACGACGCGCGCGAGCAGGCGTATGCGACAAATGTTTACGCGTTAATGTATAATCCTGAAAGAATGACGGCAATAGATGAAACGTTTGAAATGGACGAGCAGGAAAAACAAGCGTATAATGATAATAGAGAAAAATATAATCCGTTATATATGCTGACGAAGTTTTCCTTGTCGGTAAAACGGAAATTTCTGACTACAATAAAAAGGACGATGCCTTATCCCGAGTCGGCTTTTTTAAGCGGAATAACGCTTGGTCTTAAACGCGGTCTTCAAAATATGCCCACAATACATAACGAATATTACAAGTATTATAACGAGTCTCTTCTTAAGGACGACGCTAAGATTCTCGAGGATTATGTAGCTCAATATGATCC
>Ga0116156_10003487_pt1 | contig 13694 bp, 16 predicted proteins | sample AD_UKC045_MetaG_FD_89891 | JGI IMG/M metagenome (GOLD analysis project Ga0116156, IMG submission 89891) | Active sludge microbial communities of municipal wastewater-treating anaerobic digesters from USA - AD_UKC045_MetaG | ecosystem: Engineered > Bioreactor > Anaerobic > Digestate | place: USA... | reverse complement strand
TGCTTAATTAAAGTATTGAGAGAGGCACGAGACACCTTCAAGGATTTTCTAACGTCAGACCACGATGAATTGGGATTTTCTTCCAAAAAAAGAAAAATATCCCATTGACGCGGTTTGGATGGCAACTTTTGTAAAGTTTCGTCAGTTACGGCAGAATAATTGATCGATAGAATTTCTTGATACTTTGGTTTACTCTTGGGTGCGGACAAACGATAATGAACAGATAATACCTTTTTTTTGATCAAGTTGTTTAATATCGAAGCGTAACGAAAATCAAAATGTTTGGCGAGCAAATCGTCGGTTACTTCTTGCTGTTGATTTTTTACAAACCGGTAAATCTGTTTTTGTTTGGCGGTAAACCGAAGAGGCGAAGGAAGGTTATACGGCAAGTATATTTTTTCGATGGACGACAAGATAAAACCAGGTACCATGGCGAAAGTCGCTTGGCCCAGGGAACAGAAATAATAATCGGCAATATAATCAGACAGTTTAAGCTGTGTTGCCGATAATACCGGTGATTGAAAAACAACACTGTCGATACTTTTGATTATTTCCAGCGATGGGTTGGGTAATTTTTTTGATAATTGATAAATGATGCCATATTCAATCCGGCGGCCAAAAGGTACAGTGACCAATACGCCGATACCGACTTTAGAGTACAAATCAACGGGTATTTGATAGGTAAAAGAGCCGGAATCAGATCTGGCTTTGGTGTTGACAATTACTTGTGCATATTGATATGACATATTTATATTATATAAAAAAACAGAGATGTTAAAAACACTCTGTCTAAATTATCAATTTTTGTTCAAAAGGTACTCATAGCAATCATCCACCAGCTGCCGGTTGCGAACCGGCAGACTTGCTGAAAAATATTTGAAAAGAGTGAGAAAATTTTCCAAATGGTAATCGGATAGATAACCGGAAAAAACCGAAGATTTGGTCAAAATTGTATCTTCGATAAAATCAATTTTGGCTTCAATTTCCAACGCCGAATCCATTATGATAGACCACCTCCTTTTATACATTAATAGTATGCGCCTGAGATTGATGGTACTTTTTTTGGATGTATCGATAACAATCATCGACCATTTTTTCATCGTCTATCTCGATTTGATGATTGATCATGTAAAAAAGTTCGATAAGTGAATCGATACAATTTTCATCTGTTTTTTCAAACAAATATAACTTTGTCTTGGCAAAAGCCTGTTTTATGTATTCAATTTTTTGTTTACTGGTTACACACAATTTTTTGTCCCCCCGTATTTTTGTTTCGTAAAACATAATGATTGATTGTGGTTTTGAGATATTGATAAGCGACGTTTAGTTCAAGAAAAGAAATGTGTTTGCCGTCGATGATTTTACGAATCTCATCGGGAACAAACAATCGATTGGTACCGTTTGGCTCGCTGGAGATGTGTTTGCGATTGTAGTTGGTAATTGGAAAACATTTGGCGCTGCAAACAATAAACTGCCACATTACCTCATAACCCAAATCGAAAAGAACCTGATCGGAAAAACAGTCGCAAGAATATTTGTCCTGAATTGCAAATTTAATACTATCAATTGCTTGAAAAGAAATTATACTTTCGTATGGCAAAGTAGATAAATTTAAATATCGATATTCTACTACCTTCTTTTCAATGGCAGCAATCATTATTTTGCTATTGATTTGATGTATTATGTCAAAGCTATCAAATAATAATTGATAATCATCAAGCAATAAGTTAGTAGAATTTAACAACCTATTGGATTGACGATTGAGCCGCATCAAAATTTTTTGATGGTCGGTGCTAAAATGCGATATGTACCGACCAAAATTTTGACAAAATAAGTTTAGGAGATCTTGAACAATGGTAATTTCTTTTGTTTTCGTCGAGATCACAGAATGCAATATTTTTCCCTCCTTTTTTTTAACGTTCTTTTATCCATATTTTATAATTTTTTGGGACAATAGAAAATGTGTATAAATAAAAAAGAGCTGATGCGGTCGATGGCAAGCTCTTTTTTGCAATATTTATTTTTCTGTGGATTTTAATAAAAAATATAAATATTTTTTATTAAAATGTGTGGTGTCAATTTTTTCGAGTTCGAGTGCTTTAGAGAATTTTTTTTCATAAAAAAACGGATCGTCGTTATCATAAGAATAGTGACTACGAAAAGCGATTAAACGAAATAGGTTGGCTTTTTCGGCAGGATTGTTAATAATACAATGCAAAAACGAAATCTCGGAAAAATCGAGAAAACCATGTCGGACAAGACGATCAACATAATATGACAATTTTAATGATTTTGTTTTGTATATATCACTATCATCATCGATATTAGGCATGGAAAATTCCAAGTAGTGATCAGTTTTTTGGACCGATAGTTGATAAGCGACAATGTATTCATAAGCAAAATCGACGCTGATATCCAATAATTTTTCGTCAATGTACCATTTTGCCTGGTATTCAGCGCGGACTTTTGCCTTTACATCCATTGCCCTTTCATTTGCCGAGTAATATCGAGAAGCCAATTTGATCATATATTGCACGTTGACCAAATTTATACAGTTAAAAGACTCTATAGCTAAAACCAAATCACGGTAGTTTATATCCAGATCGATAGTGTCTTTTTGAGAAACAAGTCGTTTGACGGCCGGAATAGCTAAGATAAATTTGGAATAGCTGTCTTGACCATGAAATTCTTTTTGAAAAATATCGCTAGCTCTGTCTTTGACAAACTGATCCAAACTTTCAACAATATAGTGAATTTTTTGGCTCACTTCTTTGATCTCCGATGAAGTGAGTTCAATGGGTGAATTTTTCCAATATTGTAGTATTAATAGCAACTTGTCATTTTGATTGCGACATTTGAATAGTTCTTGTTGAAAATTTTCCAAGAATTCATTTTCTTTTTCTGTAATAATAGTGGATAAAGATGAAAAAATATGTACATCGGTTTCACCAAATTCTTGACTATCCAACGTTGACTTGGCTTGGCATAGATATACTTCAAACGGTTTTCTCTGAATAGGATCGATATTATTGGATATTTTAGTAAAATATTGCGGGTATTTTGTGATTTTTTCAATAAAATTACTAACAACATTTATTTGTTCGTCACCTATTTGGTCTAACAATGTTTCGGACATTTTTTACCTAACACCTCTCTTTTTTTCTTTTTTTATTAATATGCAAAAAAATTGCTATGTAATGTGTTGTAATTCTTTATAAAAAAATTGACCAGAAAAGGTCTTAAAAAATAAACCTGAAAGATGTTTTCAGATTTATTTCCACAGGTAATAATTTAATTAGAGATTGAATAGTCTGGTAGCGTTGGCGGAAGTTTGTTGACCAACGTCCTCAATGGAAATTTCTTTTAGGGCGGCAATACGGCGGGCGATCTCAACAACAAAAGCCGGTTCGTTACGTTGGCCACGATATGGTTCGGGAGTAAGATATGGGGCGTCGGTTTCGATCAAAATTCGATCCAAAGGTGCTTTTTGGATAACTTCAAAAATTTCCGGTTTGGTGGCCTTGTCTTTGTAGGTTATATTGCCACAAAAACCCAGATATAGTCCCAAGTCTATCACCTTGGCAGCCAGTTCCCAATCACCGTCAAAGCAATGCCACACGCCGCGTACTCCTTCGTTTTTAAATAAATTCAATAATTCCAGAGTATCAACGGCGGCCGAACGAGAGTGAATAATGACCGGCTTGGCCTCCTGACATGACAATGATAACATCTGCTCAAAAATTTGTACTTGTTGGCTGGCAAAATCTTGATGACGATAATAATCCAAACCAATTTCGCCAATGGCAACGATCTCGTGTTTGGGCATCAGCGCGGCTAATTCTTGAACATTTTGCAAGGTGGCGTTTTGGACATAGTTGGGGTGAAATCCGACGGCCGCGTAAAGCATCGGATCGTCTTTGGCCAAGTGAAAAGCGATTAACGAACTATCCAAATCAACTCCGGGAATAATAACATGGGAAATATCAGCTTGTTTGGCGCGAGCAAGAATATCCTGCCGTTCGTTTTCCAATTCGGGCAAATTGAGATGACAATGACTATCTATATACATATATGATCGTTAGTGAAATGAATAAATAATGCAGGAAATAATGACTAGCAAGGCAATAATTTTTCTTTTCTCAAGTCTTTCTTTAAATAGATAGTATGACAAAATGGTAGTGCCGATCGGATACAGCAATAATATCATTTGAGTTTTGGCGATGCCAATTAATTGATAACCATAAAATGATAGAATCATAGTTGATACGGCAAAAATGGCAACATAGACGGTGCGCCAAAAATTGGCGGAAGAAATGTTGGACATTTCTTTCAGACCAACAACAGAAAAAATAAAAGCCAAAAAGAAAGTTCGAACAAAATACAGTACGGCCGGACTATACACATGCAGCAATTCTTTGTGATACAAACTTTCGATAGCCGCTAACATGATGGAAAAAAATAATGGAATGGTGATAGAGATTTTTTCGATGCGCCACCGTGATTGATGACTGAGAAATAAGGCGGCAGCAGCTACCAAGCTGGCGATAATCACTTTTTCACTTCTTTCTTCAGAATAGACGATCATACTAAAAATGATTGTTAAAAGCGGTTGCGAAATAGCAATTAGCTGAAAATCAGACAAGGTGTCACTTTCCAAACAAGTGTAGTAATAATAATTCCAGACAGCGGCTAATAAAATCATGACCAAGAACAGAAACAGATAATAGGCAGAAAAAGCATACTCCAAATTGATATCACCGAAGAAAAAAGAAATAATGCCGGAAAGAATAAAAAGAAAAATAAAGAGCCAAGCAGAAAATGCCTTGACATCCATCCGGTCACGCGATAATAATTTTTTGTTGGCGGTAGTAGCGACAATATTGGCAATAGCCGCACAAAAAGCATAGAACATTTTGTTTTGTAAATTATTTTTTTAAGCCAATTTGTTTTTCCAATATATAGTATAACTTTTTCCATTCATCAATGGAAAGCGTTTGAGCTCGACGATCGGGGGCGATATCGCTAGCAGACAACAATTCCGATGCTTTTGTCTTGGAGATATTCAAACCGACCGACAAATTGTTGGCCAAAGTTTTGCGGCGGGCGGCAAAACCTATTTTGACCAAACGAAAATATTGATCAAAATTATCTACAGCGGGCATCTGAATTTGATCAACTGCTAAAATAGCCGAGTCAACTTTGGGAACCGGTCGAAATGATCGCTTGTCAACTTTGGCCACCAGACGGGGAACGCCAAAAGAGCCGATCAAATTGGAAAGAATGGTACAATCGTTTGGCGGCGGGACAATTTTTTTGGCAACCTCATATTGCATCATGAGAACAACTTTTTTGGGCAATGTTTGGCGATAATTAAAAATGGTACGAAAAATTAAACCGGTAACATGATATGGTATATTAGCCACGATTTGATATGATTGCCCCACAATCAGTTTTTGCCAATTAAAGGTATTGAAATCAGCATGATATACTTCTAAATTTGGATATTTAGCTTGCAACAAGCGCAAACCGGGAAGCAAGTCAGGATCGATTTCAATGGCGATCACTCGGCAAGATGTTTGACACAATTGCTCAGTGAGAATGCCGCGACCGGGACCAATTTCAATAACAACATTACAATCATTTAAAGACGCCGCCTGAAGAATAAGCGGCAAGACATCCTGATTGACTAAAAAATTTTGTGAATATTTGGGCATATCAACAAAAGAAAAGATAAGAAGATTAGGTTGATAAAAATCTTTATAACGGACTGACCGACACTTCAGTCAACCCTTGGCTAAGCGGGGCGATGGCAGAAAAAGCCACTGAGTTGAGATCAATAATGCGACCTGTCCAGGCAGCCGGTCCATAGTCGTTGACAGTCACGACTACCGAGGCCCCGGTAGCATTGTTGGTCACCAACAATTGTGTGCCAGAGGGATAATCGCGATTGGCACAGGTGGGCGTGGAGCCATAATAGTACCAGCTGGCCGTGCCGACAGCAGCGCCAGCGGAGGGTGCCATATAAACCGGATCGGGAACAGGCGGTTGTTTTTTACCAACCGCAATTTTGATTGGAGAAGCTTCGCGAGTGACGTTTTCAGCAACCAATTCGCGGGAGGTTTCAACGCCATTTTCTTTGGTGACATTGTATATCTTTTCTTTTTCGCCGGCCGAACCATAGTCAGTGGTAGTTTCATTACCTATTTCCATCTCCCAATCATCGTAATATTCCACTGATGGATCAATTGATTCGTACTCTCTTTGTTCTTCGGTGATCACTTTGGTAACGGCGATTTCTTGAAAAGGTTTAATTTTGTCTTCGGAGGCCAACAAAACTTGATTTACTTCATCATCGGGGATATTTAATTCATCTTTGGCTTCGGCCACCACTTCACCCATAGTACGATTTTGTGTTTCCATTTCATAAGTGCTTTTGCCATAGGTAATCAACAACGGAGTGGCCCGATCGATTACAATAGTCGAACCGGCATGCACCTCTTTATCAAGAGGTGGATAAGTCATGTCTTTGCTGCCGAGATGAATATTGCACGACAATAAAATGTTGCGAACCGTATTTTGCGAAGTTTGAATGGTATAGGAGCGATTATCTTCAACAATATTGATCGGGATAACCGGATTCTTGACTGTTACTTGTACAGTCCCCCCATCGAGTGCCGTGTAACGATTGGGATCCAAAACCAGTCCGCTGGTGAGATTGAAACCGTTGTCAGACATGGCTTGATAGAGATTTTCACTTTGTGAATAGAAAACTTGTTTTTGTCCATTTTGATCGACGATCAATTTGGTGGTCTTGTGACGTAAAACAGTTGGAACGGTATTTACAGATTGGGAATGCGCTTTGGGTAAAAATATATTTTCCAAATTGGACATATCATTAGTTACTGTCATTGAGACAAGCAAAACAGACAGTAATAACAGACTGCCATAAACAACACTCGCAAAATTGAATTTTGATTTCACCTCCATAAGAAAAATCGCATAGTTTTTTATGCGTTATTTATTGTAATACAAATTTTTATTTTTGGCAAAAGTTTGTTGAGTGATATTTTTTTGAAAAAAAATTCCACCGCCGCAATATCCGATTTTATTGTTATAATGAAGGTATGGAAGAAACATATCGAAAATTTATTACAGAAATAATTGTTAAAGCAGGTGATATTTTGCGAGACGACTTTGTCGGCTATCGGCAAGAGCCCATTGTCGACGAAAGTGGAATTCATTTGGCCATTGATCATAAAATTGAAAAATTTATCAAAGTACAGATTGAAAACACTTTTCCCGAACATGTTTGGCTAGGCGAAGAAGAAGGAGAAAACGACAAAGACAGCGATTGGAAATGGATTATCGACCCAATCGATGGCACATCCAATTATTTTTGTTATAATCCATTTTTTTGTATTTCCATAGCTTTGGTACACAAAACAGAAATAGTTTTGGGAGCAATCCATGCTCCAATTATGAATATTTTTTGGTTAGCAGAAAAAAACATCGGAGTGCATGTAAATAATGATTTGGTAAAAATGGCCGGCGAACACGATCTAGATAAAATTGTCATTGGCGGTCGATCGCATGCCGCCAGATGCAAAAATATTAAATACTGGCAAAATAATAAATCAGATAGATATATGAAGATTGAGATGGGCTCGGCCGCCTTGGAGCTGGCTTATGTGGCCACAGGCCGACTGGGAGCTTATGTAACGGAAGGCATCAAAGACTGGGATGTGGCTGCCGGAGTGCTAATGGTAAAAGAAAACGGTGGGGTAGTCAAAAATTGGCAGGGAGAAGATTGGCAATTTGGTGATGACAAAATGATTGCCGGCCGAGCTGACTTGGTTGATGATTTATTGAAACAAAAGATTAATCAATGATTTTTGCATATTTGATGGATTTGGAAAAACAATATAGACAATATACAATAGTAAATAACAAGTAAAAAATATTTAATAATAAATCATCGATATGTTGGATATGAAGTTTATCCGGGAAAATCCGGAAATTATAAAAAAGAATGTTGAAAGACGAGGGAAAGACCCCGTAATGGTGGAAAATTTAATTGTCTTAGATAAAGAACTACGAGAATTGTCTAAAACGATCGATGAATTACGAGCGAAGAAAAATACACCAAAAGGTAAACCAACCCCGGAGGAGATGAAACAACTGCTGGAAGTAAAGGAAGAGATTGATAATTTAGAAAAATACCGCGAGGAAGTAGGAAATAATTTTAAAAAATTAATCCTGGCAATACCCAATTTGATTGCCGATGATGTACCGGATGGTAAGGACGATAGCGAGAATAAAGAAATTTTTAAAAAAGGAGATATCCCGCAATATGATTTTCCCGTTAAAGATCACCTGCAAATCGGACAGGAGTTGGATTTGTTGGACTTTGACCGGGGCGCAAAGGTAGCGCAGAGCGGTTTTTATTATTTAAAAAACGAATTGGTGCTGTTGGATTTGGCATTGCAAAGATACGCCATGGACAAGTTGACCGCCAAAGGATTTATACCAATTATCACGCCAGATATGGCCAAAGACACAATTTGCGCCGGCACCGGATACAACCCGCGAGGTGAAGAAAAGCAGATGTTCAATATTGCTGATGAAGAAATGAGTTTGGTGGGTACGGCGGAAGTAACTTTGGGTGGATTTCATGCCGACGAAATTTTGTTGGAGCAGGATTTGCCAAAAAAGTACGTCGGGTTATCACATTGTTTCCGAGTAGAAAAAGGTGGCTATGGTAAGTATTCCAAAGGTTTGTATCGTGTACGACAGTTCAGTAAAGTAGAAATGTTTGTGTTGTGCAAACCGAAAGACAGCGAAAAATATCATCAAGAATTGTTGGCCAACGAACAAGAAATCTGGAATGAGCTAAATATTCCTTATCATGTAGTTATGCAGTGTACTGGCGACATGTCGTCGGCCAGTATGAAAACCTATGACGTAGAGGCCTGGATGCCGGGTCGTGGAAATTACGGTGAAGTGACCAGCACTTCGAACACTGGCGATTATCAATCGCGACGTCTTCATATTCGTTATAAAGATAATCAAAGTGGGGAGAATATTTTTGTACACATGCTAAATGGCACTGCAGTAAACAATAGTCGTTTTCCACTAACAATTCTGGAAAATGGACAGCAAGCCAATGGAGATATAAAAATTCCGGAAGTACTTTGGCAGTACACCGGATTTGAAGTGATAAAAAAGAAAAACTAACGGTTGATCATCAAATCCAAGTCAATTTGCAAACCATCCAGACTGTCTTTGACAGTCTTTTTGGTATCATTGACAGCTTGATTGTAGATCTCATCGTGCAGGTTTTGCTGAAAAAAATCCAGAAGTTCTTCGGCGGCAATCACTCCGATTTCCTCGTCTCGCTCAGTAGCGAAATAATTGATTATTTCTCTAACAAGATAGTTTCTTTTTTCAGGAGACAGGACATCCCATTTTCGTTTTATTTTATTCATTATTGAAATAAGTTCAATATGCAAGATTCAATATGCAATACCCAAGTTAAATCGCAAGGTAAAAATAAATAACAACTGGTGTTGTCATACCCGAAAAGACATGAGCGGAGCGAATATTCTTTATCGGGTATCTCATTCATAACAAGAAATAAATCCCAAATCTCAAATTCCAAATTTTAAACGAAGACAATAATCAAGGATCAATATGCAATACTCAAGTGAAATCGCAAGAAATACCAAACACATACAATACGCAAGATCCAATATGCAATATGCAATGGAAGCGCAAAAAACAATAATCAATGATCAATATGCAATAATCAATTAGAGCGCAAGAAATTTCAAATCCCAAACGAGTCGCTAATTATTTTTTCTTCTTGGTGGTAGTTTTTTTCTTGGTTGTTTTTTTAGTAACGGTTTTTTTGGCAGCAACTGATTTTTTGACAGCCGGTTTAGCTTTTTTGGTTGTTTCTTTTTTGGCTTTTTTTGATGGCAAAGTATCTTCGTCTTTGGCAACCGCTATCTTTTCATCAACAGAAGATACCGGTGTTTTTTCCAAAGCGGCAATCAGATAATCCAATTTGGCATTGATATTGGCGAATTCTTGCTGGTAATTGGACGATTGACTGTTTTGAGAACGAGAAGCTTGTTTTGGTTTAAAGCAATTGTCGCACAATATTGGTTTGCCAGCGGTGGGACGAAATGGCACTTCACATTCTTGTCCGCATTCATCACAAATAGCGCCAAACATTTGTTTGTTTTCGCGACGTGATGATCGGCCGAATGATCGATTGCCGCCTCTATCTCCACCAAAGCTACGATTGGCACGACGATCGCGAGAGTCTCCTTCCGGTTTTCGTTCCGAAAAACATTCGCTGCAATATATTGGCTTGTCATTTGATGGTTTGAATGGCACTTCACATTCTCGTCCACATTCGTCACATACAGCAGAAAACATTTCTCGATCGAAACTCTGATTGTTTCTGCGACGACGATCATTGCTAAAACCACCTCTTCGACTTTGATTTCTCATAATTTAATTACTTTGATTATTAATAAAATATTATAACTCAATGACTTTAATCATAGCCTGATAGTTGATAAATAGCAATGGTAATTTATATGGTGAAGAAAAGTATTGTAACATCTGTGTGTAGATAAAATTAATTTCTATTCCAAAGCAATAATATCGATGCCGGGTGGATCAAATAAACGCACTGGAATGGCGGTCTCCCCCAACCCGGCACTGACATAAACCGGCCCATGCGGTTGATAGTATATGCCTTGGTCAAAATCACCAACACAGGGAATAATATATTTATATAAGAAAGGAATACGAATTTGTCCTCCGTGAGTGTGACCGGTGATTGTAATATCCGGTATGAAATTTTGATAACTTAAAGTAACATCCGGATTATGAGCCAACACAATCAAATTGTCTTGAGTTGTAAACTGATTGATAGTCGATAAATCCGTATCCCCGGACCACAATTCGCCCAGGCCAAGAATGGTAATATCTTTGGTGGGTAAACGAGCGGAACTGTTGTCGAGAACCGTCACGTTGTTTTCTTGCAAGGCACGAATCAAGTCATTGGTAATAGCCGGACCGGGATGGCCAGTGTCATGATTGCCCAAAACGGCATAAACCGGAAATTTAATTTGCTTTAATGGAGCAAACAAGGTGGTTAAATCACCGGATGGTTCATAAGTCAAATCACCCGGAATTAACACGGCGTCGATATTTGGAAATGAATTTATTTTGGTGACAACTTGTGATAAAAAAACATTATCTTTGTAAATTCCCAAATGAACATCAGAAATAACGGCAATCTTGGCATTGAAGCCAACAGAAACAGTCTGCTGTCTGATCGTAATAAGGCGAGGCTCAACGAATCTGGCATAAATAAATGACAAAGTGAGAAATACGACTAGCAAGGCTTGTAAAAGCTTTCGCCAATTTCGAAAAAAACGATGGCGATGACGGTAAATATAAAATATGACCCAGATCAGCCAGGGAAAAACCAAGTACGATAAATATTTTACTAATAAATGTATATTCAGAATAAATATGATATTACTAAATGTGTATGTTTTTTAACATATCCACAGTCATCTTTTCCAAGTCAAAATTGTGTTGCCACTGCCAATCTGCTCTGGCTTGGCTATCGTCGATAGAATTGGGCCATGAGTCGGCAATTTGTTGACGGCTATCCGGATGATATGTACAAGTAAAGTCAGGAATAAATTTGGTAATTGAGGCGACTAACTCAGAAACAGAAAAACTCATGGCGGTCAAATTATAACTGGTACGAATAGATATATTTTCGGAAGGCGTTTCCATCAATTCAATTGTGGCACGGACGGCATCCGGCATATACATCATTGGTAGGACAGTATCGGAATTGACGAAACAATCATAGGATTTTTGTTTGATGGCATCAAAATAAATAGCAACTGCATAATCAGTTGTACCACCACCAGGTGGTGTTTTGTAACTAATCAAACCAGGATAACGTAAACTGCGTACATCAAGTCCGAATTTATGAAAATAATACTGACACAATAACTCACCGGCAACTTTGGTAGTACCATAAATGGTCGTCGGTTCAAGAATAGTGTGTTGAGGTGTATAATTGCGCGGAGTAGTTGGACCAAAAGCTGCAATAGAACTTGGCCAAAATACTTTTTTTACACCTCGGTCGCGAGCAATGTCCAGTACGTTTTTTAAGCCACCTATGTTGACATTCCAGGCCAGATCAGGATTTTTCTCGCCGGTAGCGGATAAAATTCCTACCAGGTGAAAAATTGTATCGGGCTGATATTTTTCCACTAACTTATCGAAAGCGATTTTGTCGGTAACATCGACAGATTCAAATGGACCATTTGTTAAATCACCGACAGCTGGTTTGGAGTGGCCAATTGCAATAACTTCTTTTTCTCCATATTCGTGACGAAGTGCCAAAACTAATTCCGAACCGATTTGACCGGTTGCACCGGTAACAATTATTTTTTGCATGTTTCTTTAAAAAAAACAAATATTTTATAGATTTATTTTAACTCTTTTGTGACTGATTTGACTAAAAATGTTTGAATAACACAGTTGATTTTTTCTTCAATAAAGTATTTTCGAATACTTGAGTGTTTTTTATTTCGTAATTCAATAAATAAAATTATGAACCGCTAATAGTTTTATGCAATCGAAATTTGCTATGAGAATAATTAATCAATTATTTAATATAAGAAAATTATTTTGCCATGGCTTGTTTTTTTAATTCAACAGGCATTTTTTCGATGGCATAACGCAACGCGATGCGGGGCATGTTTGATTTATTTTTCATCACATAAGCAAAAACTTTCGACTGATGTGCTTGACTAGCGGCTTTCAACATCCAACCGTAGCCTTTTTGAACCATGTCATCAGAGTCCAATAATAGTACATCTGCTATTTCCAAAATATCCGATAAAAATTTTCCATTTTTGGCAGGAATAATCAAAGTAACAGCAGCGGCACGACGTACCCAACGATTAAGTGATATGGCCCAGAGTTTTAGATTGGATAAATATGCCGGATATAACTCAATAAATGAACCCATTGTGTGATTACAAAAAGTATCACACGAAGCCCAATTGGTGATGTATTTATTTACCCATTTTTCGAATATTTTGAAATCGCTTGGTACATAGTTTCGGTGAATAATGTACGACCACTGACAAGCAACGAATGTTTCCTCCAAATATCCTGATTGCCATAATTCTTCACATAATGAAAAAATTTCTGATTTGGATTTGGTTTTGATAGTATTGAAATATTTTTTGCTAATATTGCTTACCAGTGCGGTTTTGACGCCATAAAGTTTAACCCCCTCTTTGAAAAAGCGTTGACCACTTTCTTTATTTTTTTGTTCAGCGTTTTGAATAAATTCTTGTCGAATTTGGTGGATTATATTAGTCACAATGCAAGTATTATACTTCGGCAAATAAAATAATATAATTATTTCCATATTTTTTGGAGCATTTGGGACAATAGGCATAATGAACATAATATTTTTTGGCCACCAGTTTTTGGCTTTTCAAGTATTCATTCATTTCATTAATAAATTGCGGAATGGCATTGTAGGCTCCGTCAAATACCTTGCTGAAAAAACGACCGGAGATGGTGACGTTGTTGGCACCGGGAATATGACAAGTTACTGATAAATAAATTTCCGA
>Ga0116156_10003475_pt1 | contig 13720 bp, 13 predicted proteins | sample AD_UKC045_MetaG_FD_89891 | JGI IMG/M metagenome (GOLD analysis project Ga0116156, IMG submission 89891) | Active sludge microbial communities of municipal wastewater-treating anaerobic digesters from USA - AD_UKC045_MetaG | ecosystem: Engineered > Bioreactor > Anaerobic > Digestate | place: USA... | reverse complement strand
GCAAACGTATTTTAATGAAAATCAATAAAGCGTTGAGTCTGTTTCTGTCCGGCGGTCGTTAGGATGCCGGTGAGGATCGTTGAGAAGAAAAGGAGAGGCCCATGAAAATATTGATCAGTGACAAACTTGCTAATGAGGGCGTTGAAATTCTTAAGGCGGTTAAAGAATTTGAGGTGGACTGCAAATTCGGGATTAAACCTGATGAGCTTAAAAGTATTATCAAAGATTATCATGCCCTGATTATCCGCAGCGGCACCACGGTCACCGCGGATATCCTGGAAGCGGCGGATAATTTGAAGGTGATCGGCCGTGCCGGGGTGGGATTGGATAATGTGGACCTGAAGGCGGCCACCCAAAAGGGGGTCGTGGCGATGAACACTCCGGCGGGGAATACGACATCGACAGCGGAGCACACGATGAGCCTCATCTTGGCCCTGTCCCGGAATATCCCCCAGGCCTGTGCGTCTTTGAAGGCGGGGAAATGGGAGCGGTCTAAGTTCAGCGGTGTGGAACTTTACGGGAAAGTCCTGGGTATCATTGGCCTGGGCCGGATCGGATCAACGGTCGCGACCATGGCGAAGGGGTTCGGGATGAAGGTCGTGGGGTATGACCCGTTTTTGTCCATGGAAGTCGCGAACAATATCGGCGTGGCGGTGATGGATCTGGAAGAACTGATCCGGACTGCGGATTACATCACGATACATGTTCCTAAGAGTACGGAAACAAAGAACATGATTTCCGAGAAAGAATTTGCTAAAATGAAAAAGTCTGTCCGCCTGATTAACTGTGCCCGGGGCGGGATTATTGACGAAAAGGCTTTGGCGAAAGCGCTGGAAGAGGGAAGGGTCGCGGGCTGCGCCTTGGATGTTTATGAACAGGAGCCGCCACCCGAGGGGTTCCCGTTGTTGAAATATGACAACTGTATCGTTACCCCGCACCTGGGGGCGTCGACTTCCGAAGCCCAGATCAACGTGGCGATCGAAATCGCGCACACCGTCCGGGATGCGCTTTTGGGGAAAGGGATCGTTAATGCGGCCAACTTCCCATCGGTGAGCAGCGAGGCGTTCAAGATTCTGGTCCCGTACCTGGACTTGGCTGGACGGATGGGGAAATTCGCCGGACAGCTTGTGAACGGCCGTATCAGTGATATTAAAATCACATACGCCGGGGCCATGACGAAATACAAGACCGATCCGCTGACCATGGCGCTGGTGAATGGCCTGTTGCAGCCGATTTTAGGTGATACCGTGAATATGATCAATGCCTTGGGGGTGGCCGGGGATCGGGGGATTCACGTTCAGGAAATCCATTCATCCAAAGAAGAGGAATTCGTGAACTTGATCAAGGCCGAGGTCGTAACGGACAAGGAAACGTTCCTTGTGTGGGGCACCTTGGCGGGCAACAATCAGCCCCGTATTGTCAAGGTGAATGATGTTTACGTGGAAGCGATTCCGTCGGGGCATATGATTTTTATTAATAATAATGACAAGCCCGGGATTGTCGGGGCCGTAGGCACCATCTTGGGGGACGCCAAGATCAATATCGCCAGCATTACCTTTGGGCGGGAGTCGGTGGGGGGCATGGCGATCAGCGTTGTGAACGTCGATAGCTCGGTGGCGGATGATGTTATCGAAAGAATCAAGTCGACGAAGGATGTCCTTTTTGTGAAGCGGTTGAAAGTCTGACGTTTCTTTCTGTTTTGACAGGACAGCGGTTTAACCCCAAGAGGAAGTCCGGGCATCATGGAACAAAACATTTTAGACATCTTGCTGCGGCCGGCCATCAAAGGGGGGATATTGGACTCTGTGAACCCCGGATCCATGGCTTCTTGGTTGTTGCTCGTTGTCGTCATGGTTTTGGCTCAGAGGAAGTTTGGGAAGATGGTCCCGTGCGGCAGCCTGTTTGTCCTGGGGCTCTTGGTGGCCAGGGGTGTTGTCGTGACGGGATTCCTGGACAAGTGGCTTCTTTCCCACTGGTTTGAAGTTCTGCTGGAAGTCTGGTATTTTATTTTCGCTTTAACGTGTTTGACGGCAGGCGGTCTCTTTTGGAGGGATTGGCGGTTATCAAGCAGGAAAGACTCGCCGAGGAAGGCCATATTGTCTGAAGAATGGCTGCTCGGGCCGGCTGATTGGCCTCCTTCGGTCCCTTTTTTTAAAAGAAAGAAAAAATGGCGGTGGTTTTTTACCGTTATTGTACTCGGGGTGTTGTCTTTCTGGCTGGGATGTTTGGCGGCGATGTTGGCAACCGCATGGCCTGAGGATGGTTATTTTGTTGCGATCTTTTTGTCTATGGGGGCGTCTCAAAATTTCGGTAAAATGTTTATCATGGTGGGGTGTTACGCCTTTTTTTATGTTTTGCCCTTGGTTTTCGTGTTTTTGTTGACATGGCTCGCTTTTGGAAGAAAGCAGCTGGTTGACGTTCTTCGTGCCCGGTATTCCTTGGTGCAGGTCATAGGCGCCGCCGTATTTTTGGGGTATGGGATTTCTTTCTTTTCTTATTATTTAAATTAATAGGGGAGTGGGTAATGAATTTTGTGGTTGTCGGAGTTCAATGGGGGGATGAAGGTAAAGGGAAACTAATTGATTTTCTCTCAGATAAAGTTGATATCACGGTCCGGTACCAGGGCGGGAACAACGCCGGGCATACGGTCGTCGTTAATGAGGAGGAATATATTTTTCACCTTTTGCCGTCAGCGATCTTGCACCAGCAGAAAGTTTGCGTGATAGGAAACGGGGTGGTGATCGACCCCCGCGCTTTGATTCAGGAAATCCGTGATTTAAAGAAAAGAAGGATTTCGGTTAAAACGAACCAGTTGAAAATATCCGGAAACGCGCATGTTGTTATGCCGTATCACCGGATTTTGGACGGATTGCGGGAATCCAAGCGGTATAACAAAATCGGCACGACCGGGCGGGGTATCGGGCCCTGCTACGCGGATAAAATAAATCGGTGCGGGATCCGCATGATTGATTTGATGAACGCCAGGGTTTTTCAATCCAAACTTGAGGATAATTTACGGGAAAAAAATGAAATATTTAAAAAAGTGTTCCGTCATCCGGAATATTCGTTTGAGGATATTTACCATGAATATTTGCGTTTCGGAAAGATTCTTAAACCTTATGTTTGTGACACGGCCCTTTATCTTAACGATATGATTGACCAGAAGAAAACGGTCCTGTTTGAAGGGGCCCAGGGGACGTTTCTGGATATTGATTTTGGAACCTACCCTTTTGTCACCTCCTCCAATTCCACTGTCGGAGGGGTTTGTCCCGGAAGCGGGGTCGCGCCAACGAAAATCGACAAGGCGATCGCGGTTGTGAAAGCGTATACGACCCGGGTGGGAGAAGGCCCGTTCCCGACGGAATTTCCGGCCAAGTTTATGGACACGTTCCGTCTGAAGGGTAAAGAGTTCGGCGCAACGACCGGACGGGCCCGGCGGTGCGGTTGGTTTGACAGCGTTTTGGTCCGTTACGCCCTGATGATCAATGGGGTGAGCGAGCTGGCCATTATGAAGCTGGATGTTTTAGACGGCATGAAAAAAATAAAAATTTGCACTTCTTATAAATACCGTGGCCGGGTTGTTAAAGATTTTCCATCGGATTTTGATGTCCTGCGCCGCGCGAAACCGGTTTACGAAGAGATGGACGGGTGGGATGCCCCCTCCAAGGGGGTCAAAACCTTTCATGACCTGCCGCTCAAAGCGAAAATGTACGTGCGCCGACTGGAAGACCTCCTGAAAGTGAGGATAGGGTACATCTCAACCGGGTCGAAGCGGGATGAGACTATTGTTCTGCCTGAAGCTTGATTGACAGGCGGAGCGGCTTTGTAATAAATAGTAAGTTATAAAATGACTAATGTTTATGAGAATATGCTTGACTTTAAAAAAGGCCTGTGTTAATTTGAAAATCAAAAAAGGAGGAAGGCATGCGCCATAAATTTGCGACTTTTATAACTTTCCTGGTATTAAGTGGTTTTGTTGTCAGTTTATCAGGATGTACTGTCGTTTTTCAGAAAGGACAGCGAAAGGATAACCAAAAGATCGTTTATCTTCAGAATGAGTATTCGAAATTACAGAACGAGCTTTCCGAGCTTGAACGGGCCAAGTTGGAACTAGAAGACAGGTTAAGAAACGAGATCGATGACCGGGAAGTCAAGGTTGAAATGCTGGATCGCGGTCTTGTGATTACGTTTGTAGCGGAAGTGTTGTTTGATTCCGGCAAGGCCAAATTAAGGTCGGAAGCGCTCAACAAACTGGAGCGCGTGGCCTCGGTTCTTAAGACGACGGTCGCGGATTTGAATATAGGTGTGGAAGGGCATACCGATAATGTGCCTATTAAATATTCGGGATGGAAATCCAACTGGGAGCTTTCATCGGCCCGGGCCATGAGTGTTCTTCATTATATGGTTGATGACCTTGGGATAGCACCGGTTAGGTTATCGGCGACAGGGTACGGTGAATATCAGCCGGTGGCCAGCAATGATTCTTCGGAAGGGCGGCAAAAAAACCGAAGGGTTGAGATTGTGATTTTGCCCAAAACAACCAAGCAAGCAGCCGGCCAAGGGAAGGAAAACCTGAAGTAGGTTCCAGGATAATTCATTTTAAACGATGGAGGAGAACGTGAAAAATATTACTGTGCCGGTTGCTGTTGCGATTGCGATCATCGGCTGTGTCCTTGCCGTGAATGCCAGCGTCAATATGAGCCGGATTGATCAGGTCCTGGAACAGGAGAGATTCAACCGCCTTTCCGCTGAGCAGAAATTGCAGGCCGCTCAAAAGAGCATAAAACAGCTGGTCGCTGAGTTGGACGATTCCCGTAAAAAGATCAAGAATATTGAAGACATTATTAATCAAGGGCGGTCAACGACATCCGACTTGCAGGTCCAGCTTCAGAAGGAAGCTGAGGAAAAGTCCAAATTGATGGGGCAGGTCCAGCAGCTTCAGCAAACTTTGGGCCAGTTGGAAAAAGCCAAAGATCAGATGTCGGCCCCTTTGGGAAACCAGTAAAATGTGATTAGAATTTGATCCTGCTAGAGTAGCGCTCAATGGGGGATGAGATATCCCCCATTTTTTTAAGTTTAAAATAGTAAGCACATGGGTGCGTGGAGTGACCAGCTTTTTCGATAAAGATAATCTGCCGCGTCATATCGCAATTATTATGGATGGCAACGGACGTTGGGCCAAAAGCAAAAATCTTCCCCGTTTCCGCGGGCACCTGGAAGGGGTTAAGCGCATTGAAGAGATTTCGTCGGCTGCGAATGATTTAGGCATTGAGGTGTTGACCATTTTTGCGTTTTCAACGGAGAATTGGCATCGCCCGAAAAAAGAAGTGAGCATGCTCATTAACATGCTGAGCACGGTTTTAACCAAGCGTTTAAACGGCCTGGTGGAGGGGAATATCCGCCTGCGCTTCATGGGGAAACGCGAGGGGATCCCGTCGGCGGTCCTGAAAACGGTTGACCGGGCGATAGAAAAGACCAAACGGAACTCCGGCCTTATCCTCAATTTGGCGTTTAATTACGGGGCGAGGCAGGAGATCGTGGATGCGTTAAAGCATCTTGTGACGGAAGTCCAGAAAGGCCGCCTTGCCGTGGCGGACCTGGATGAAAGCCGGATCAGCAGGACTTTGTACACGTTTGATTTGCCGGATCCGGATTTGCTCATCCGAACGTCCGGAGAACAGAGGATCAGTAATTTTCTTTTGTGGCAATTATCCTATTCGGAATTGTATTTTACGAATGTCTTCTGGCCGGATTTTACGAAAAAAGAGCTTGAGAAAGCGTTGCGGGAATTCCAGAAGCGGGAGCGCCGCTTTGGAAGTCTGACCGCTAAAAAATAACAGGATATTTTTTAAGTCAGCTTATGTCCTTGAGTCGTTTTTACAGTTCGGTTCTCATGATCGCCCTGATCAGCGCGGTTATTATGTATGACGCTTCTTTTTTGCTGATGGTCATGCTGCTTACGATCGGGGGGCTGTATGAGTTTTTTTATATGATCAAGAAAAAGGGGATTCCTATTTATAGTTATTTCGGAATTATCATCGGCCTGTTGATTCCCATATCCATTTACTGGAGAATGGAATTGACCAGGAATTTGGAGTTGCTTTTCATCGTTTCGGCGTTTCTTGCGATCCTGATTTTGCAGTTTGCCCGGAAGGACAACACCAACGCGGTGGTGGGCATATCCACGACGATGTTCGGAATTTTTTATGTGTCATGGCTGTTCAGTTTTATCATCAAAGTGAGGTTTTTGGTGCCGGGTATTGAGGGGGTTCAGCTGCTTATTTTTATTTTGCTGGTAACCAAGATGGGGGATATCGGGGCGTTATTGGTAGGGAGCCGATATGGCAAGCACCCCCTTTTGCCCCGGGTGAGCCCTAAGAAATCTGTTGAGGGGTGTCTGGGGAGTTTTGCTTTTAGCATTATCACCGCGCTTGTCAGCCGGCCTTTGTTGCCCGCCGCAGTTCAATTTTCTTTTTGGAAGATCGTGCTGATGGGGGCTTTCTTCGGCGGAATCGGCCAGCTCGGGGACCTGTCTGAATCTCTCATGAAGCGGGACTGCAACGTGAAGGATTCCGGGAAACTCCTGCCTGGAATGGGAGGGGTTCTGGATATGATTGACAGCCTGCTTTTTTCGGTCCCGGCTTTTTATTTATTTATGAGTGCGGCCCTGAATTGAAAGTGGCCTTGCCCTGTTAACGCATAGGCAGAATTCCATGGTTGATTCTGAGGAATTCCCGAAAAAATATGCCCCAAGATATTAGAGGAGTCGTAATCCTGGGATCCACGGGATCCATAGGCATTAATACGTTAAAGGTCGTTGACCGTTACCCGGATTGTTTTAAAGTTGTTGGGCTGAGCGCGTTGAACAATCATGAACTTTTGGCCGCTCAGGCCAGGCAGTACCGTCCGAAATATGTCGGGATTGGCCAGCAGAAGAGGGCTCTTTTAAAAAAAGCTTTGAGTGAGACGTCTTTAAAGATTCTCGACGCTGAAAGCGAATTGTCCTGGCTTGTTTCCCGGCCAGAGGTTGATATCGTGGTGATCGGCATGAGCGGTAGCGCGGCCCTGGAGCCGTTTTTAAGTGCGGCGAGGGCCGGTAAACGGATCGCGCCTGCGAATAAAGAAGCGCTTGTGATCGCCGGGGACATGATTATGAAGGAGGCGGCTGAACACGGGGCTGAGGTTATCCCGGTTGATTCCGAACAAAGCGCGGTGTTCCAATGTTTGGCCGGAGGGCGGCGGAAGGATTTACACAAGGTTTTCTTAACCGCCTCTGGAGGGGCGTTAAGGCGTGTCCCGTCCAGCCGGTTTGCGGCCTTGCGTGTGGGCGATATCCTGAACCATCCGCGCTGGAAGATGGGGAAGAAAATCACCGTGGACTCCGCGACGCTCATGAATAAGGGCTTTGAAGTGATTGAAGCCCAGCGTTTGTTCGGGTTGAACGTTGAAGAGATTGAAGTGGTGATCCATCCGGAGGCGGTTATCCATTCCATGGTGGCGTTTCAGGACGGGTCTGTTGTCGCTCAGCTTGGCATTACGGATATGCGGTTGCCTATTCAATACGCGCTCACGTATCCGGAGAGGAAAGAGACGGGGCTGAAGCCTTTGGATTTTTTTGAAATGAAACGCCTGACGTTTGCGAAACCCAATATCAAAAAATTTCCCTCATTGGCGTTGGCCATCGAGGTGGCCGGTCGGGGAGGAACGTTGCCCAGTGTCCTGAACGCGGCTGATGAAGAAGCGGTGCAGGCATTTTTAAACGAGCGCATCCCGTTTTCCGGGATATACAATATAGTGGAAAAGATCGTTAGGAGTCATATAATGATAAGAAATCCTGGAATCCCGGACATCCTGGCGGCCGATGCCTGGGCCCGGCAGGAAGCCCGCAAGAGGATTGCTGATTTTAAATTTTACAAACAGTTTATTTAGCGGAGATGTCCTTCGCGCGCGGGCTTCGCGTGGGAACAACGTAAGACAGGGGTGAATTCATAATGGATATTTTTATATTTTTGATGGTCTTGAGTGTCCTGGTCATCGTGCATGAATGGGGCCATTTTTTTACCGCCAAATCTTTGGGGGTCGTGGTTGAAAAATTTTCTGTGGGCTTTGGCCCAAAGCTTTTTTCCCGCCAGCATAAGGGAACGGAGTTCTTGGTCAGCGCGATTCCTTTGGGCGGATATGTTAAAATGGCCGGCGATGACCGGCATGATTGCAAGGGTAATCCCGGGGAGTTCTATTCCCACCCGTTGGGGCACCGGGCTTTGATCGTATTCATGGGGCCGGTCGTGAATTTTATCTTTGCGTTTATCAGCCTAGCGCTTATTTTCTCCCTTGGCTTTCCAGGCGCATCGACACATATCATGGCCGTTAAGGAAGGTGGCGCGGCCCAGGGGGCGGGTTTAGTCAAGGGGGACAAAATTTTGGCGGTCAATTCCCGGAAAGTGTACGGCCAAGGGCATCTCGAGAGAATTCTGCGTGAGCGCCTTCCGGTGCCTTTACAGATTACGGCTCAGCGCGGGGATGCTTTAATCCAACTGTCCATGACACCCCCACGAAACATGGTGGAGAATGAATTCGGGGAGGAAGAGCCCATTTTTGACCTTGGGGTTGAATATATCGGTAATGAGGTGGGTTGGATCGGAGAAGGGGAGCCCGCGCAGGCGGCCGGGTTGAAAGAGGGCGACATTATTGTTGATATTAACGGAGCTGTGATTCACGGATGGTCTGATATCCAAAATAATATCCGGAATTCGACGGAACAAAGGCTGCCTTTGACATATGTCAGGAATGGGGAGCGGGTAACGGTTCCTGTCAGCCCGCGGATTGAAGTATTTAAAAATAAGGATGGCCAGGAGGAAACTTTAAGGGTGATTGGCGTTGGCCCTAGCCAGCAGATTGAGACGTACCGGTTCGGGATTATTGATTCCCTCAGGAATGCCTGGTCGGAATTAGCCAATATTATAAGTTTGACTTTGAAAACTTTGGGGAAAGTCGTGACGGGGTCGCTTTCGGCCAAACGGGCGATCGGCGGGCCGATCCGTATTTTTTCCGTTGTGAGCAACGCCGCGGCCATGGGGTTCCTCAGCCTGATTTACGTGATGGCGGTTATTAGCGCGAGTTTGGCGCTTTTTAATCTTTTCCCTGTTCCGGTCCTGGACGGGGGGCATATTTTTCTTTTTTTGATTGAGAAAATACGCGGCCGTCCTTTGCCCCTGAAATGGGAAGAGAACCTGACTAAAGCCGGGTTTACGGCCTTAATGGTGTTGATGGCGTTTGTGATATATAATGATATCGTCGAAGTGGGGCTGCTGAAGAAAATATCGGATTTGGTCACCAAAATAAGATAAATTCACCGACGGATGACATGGGGAACAAAAGGAGAGGTTTATGGTTGAAGATACCGAACTAAAGGAAATAGTCCACCGTTACCTGATTCAGAAAACAGATTTTTTAAAGGTTAAAGATAAGATGAACGAAGATCAGCTGCGGGTCTATGTTGACAAGGCGATTACGGATGTCTGTTACGATGAGCAGCTTGAGATCACCATGGAGCAGCGCATCCGCCTGATCCGTGAAATGGTGGGTGCGGTCGTGGCCCTGGGGCCGCTGCGCCCCTTGATGGAAGATAAGAGCATTACGGAAATCATGGTGAACGGGGCGCACCAGATTTTTATCCAGCGCGGCGGGCGGATCGTCTTGTCGGATGTCAAGTTTGAGCATAACGAGCATTTGACCCACACGATCCAGAAGCTGTTGAACAGCTCGGGAACCAACCGGCGCGTCGATGAATCCAACCCTTATGTCGACTTTCCCCTCCCTGACGGGACCCGGTGTAACGTCATCTTGCCGCCGTGTTCCCTGGTTGGGCCTGTCATGACGATCCGTAAATTCGCCGATATTTCCACGCTTGATGACGTTTTAAGGTTGAAAATGCTTGATGAAAACATCGGCACGTTTTTGTCCGGCACCATGAAAGCCAAACATAATATCGTTTTCTGCGGGGCGACCGGTACCGGCAAGACGACCCTGCTCAACGTTTTGTCCCGGCATATTGACGAGGAAGAGCGGATCATCACCATCGAGGACACCCCGGAATTGCGGTTGAAACAGGAGCACGTCGTGACCCTGCAGGCCAAGATGGCCAACGTGGAAGGGAAGGGGGCCATCTCAATCCGGGATCTCTTCGTCAACTCTCTGCGTATGCGCCCCGATCGGCTGATCATCGGGGAGGTTCGTTCTGATGAAATGCTCGATTTGATCGAATCTATCGCCTCCGGGCACTCCGGGTCCCTGGCGATCGTTCACGCGGAATCCCCGGAAGACTGTTTTTCCCGTATGACCACGATGATGCTTATGACCGGGATCAAGCTCGACACAAGGATCATCGAAAAACAGATCGCCCGTGCGATCGATCTGATCGTGCACATCATCCTTTATCCTGACGGTGTCCGGCGAGTCACGAACGTGACTGACGTGTCCTGGGATGAAGAGAGGGAGAAGCCGGTTATATGAGACATTTTTACCTTTGTGCGGGACCGGATCACGGATGGGGGGAAAATCGAAGGGCACTGGGAGATGGACCGTTCAACCCCGGCATGTTATACGAAATTTGTCAAAAAGAATATTAAATTGCCTCCCGGGTTCTTTGATAAAATGTAACCATGTACTCTTGAGGGGAGGCAAAGCAAGGACGATTATGCGCTGGACACAGACTTTAATACCAACTTTGAAGGAAGTCCCGGTGGGGACTGAGGCGGTGAGCCACCAGTTACTTTTACGGGCGGGGCTTGTTAATATGCTGACCTCCGGGGTTTATTCGTATTTGCCCCTGGGCTTAAAGGTGTTGCGCCGTATCGAAACGATTATCCGGGAAGAAATGAACGCGGCCGGGGCTAGGGAGCTTTTTTTGCCCTGTTTGCAGCCGATCGAGTTGTGGAAACAGACCGGCCGGGATCAGGTCCTGCAAGAGATCATGATCCGGTTTAAAGATAACCGGGGCCGGGAAATGTGCCTGGGCCCAACACATGAGGAAGTTATTACTGCTTTGGCAAAGAATTACGTGCAGTCTTACCGTCAGCTGCCTTTGACGCTTTACCAGATTCAGACCAAGTTCCGGGATGAACTGCGGACGCGTTTCGGGATTGTGCGCGCCTGTGAATTTATCATGAAAGACGCCTATAGCTTTGACCGTGATGTCGAAGGTTTAGAGCGGGTCTATCAAAAGATGTACAACGCTTATCAGAACGTGTTTAAGCGCTGCGGGGTGGATGTCCACATTATCGCCGCGGACTCAGGGGCCATGGGCGGAGATGTGTCTCACGAGTTCCTGGCTTTGGCCCCGATCGGAGAAGACGAGGTGGCTTTGTGCGGCGGCTGTGGTTTTGCCGGGGCGGGGGCGCTTTGGGCCGAGGGCGGCGGATCCTGTCCTTCCTGCGGGAAGGCCCTGACAAAACAGGTCGCTATTGAATTGGGGCATATTTTTCAGTTAGGGACGAAATACAGCCAAGCGCAGGGGGCCATGTTTTTGGATGAAGACGGGAAGCTTAAACCCATGATTATGGGGTGTTACGGCATCGGCGTCAGCCGGCTCATCGCCGCGGTTGTTGAGAAAAATTATGATGACAACGGCATTGTCTGGCCGCGGGAAGTCGCGCCGTATGATGTGGAAATCCTGCCCCTTACGGGAGAGGATGCCGAGGGGCGGGCCTTGGCGCGGGAATATGCGGAGACGTTGGAGAAATGCCGTTTTGAGGTGTTGGTGGATGACCGGGAAGAAAGCCCGGGGCGTAAATTCCATGATGCCGATCTGATAGGAATCCCGTATCGCCTGATTTTGGGGGCACGGGGGTTGAAAGAAGGGCTTGTTGAGATTAAAGAACGCAGGTCGGGCCGGGTTTTAAAAATCAGGAAAGAAGACATCATGCTGCGGTTGCCGGGGATTCTCCGGGACGGTTTCCCGGAAAAGGATGAAGATGCCGGAAGATGTTGAGGCCCGGATCGAGGCATGTTTAGCGCCGATTCTTCAAGAGGCCGGCGCGGACTTGGTGGCGTTGTGTGTGAAGCGTGCTCAACGGCAGATGATTATCCGGGTTTTTGCGGATAGGCCCGAAGGCGGCATTACGATCGGACAGTGCAGCCGGATGAACAAACAGCTGTCCCGGCAGATTGCCGAAGAGGCGATCATTGACGGGGATTATTCCGTGGAAGTTTGCTCTCCGGGAATCGACTGGCCGCTGGCGGGGGAAAAAGATTTCATGCGTGTCCGGGGCCGGACGGTCCGGATCGTGCTGGCCGAACCCTTAGGGGGGCATCAGGAACTTTCCGGCAAGGTGACCGGGGCCGACGGAGAATGTGTTTATCTTGAGATGGACGGAGAGTCGAGAGGCATCCCATTGAGACAAATTAAGAAGGCAAATCAAATGCTTGCAGAAGGGAAGGGACATGGACAATAGGGAGTTGCTGGCTATCTTAGACCAGTTGGAAAGGGACAAGGGTATCAATAAAAATGTTTTGATTGAAGCGGTTGAAGCGGCTGTGGCTTCTGCGGCAAAGAAAATTTGGACGGTGGACAGCATGGAGGAGATTAAAGTCGTCATTAACCGCAAGACCGGGAAACTGACGGCTTATGCCGGCGAACATGAAATCCGCTCGAGTGAGTTCGGGCGCATCGCGGCTCAGACCGCCAAGCAGGTTGTTATTCAGAAAATCCGGGAAGCGGAAAAGGATGTTGTTTACCAGGAATATCAGAACCGGATCGGCCAGATTATCTCCGGCGGGGTTTACCGTTTTGAGAAAGGCAATATTATTGTCGACCTTGGGAAATCCGAAGGGTATTTGCCCAAGAGCGAAATATCCGGCAAGGAAGAATTCAAACAGGGAGACCGGATCCGGGCGTATGTCCTGGATGTGACCCGTGAAGCGAAAGGTCCGCAGATTATCTTGTCCCGGGCTAACCCAAATTTCGTGAAAAGGCTTTTTGAGCTGGAAGTCCCGGAGATTTACGAAGGGATCGTTGAGATCAAGTCCATCTCCCGCGCCGTCGGAGAGCGTACCAAGATCGCGGTCTATTCGAAGGATGACAAGGTGGATTGTGTCGGCGCCTGTGTGGGTATGCGCGGGGCGCGCGTCAAGAATATTGTTAATGAGCTGCAGGGGGAGAAGATCGACATCGTGCGTTATTCGAGTGATATTAAGGAATATATCCAGGCGGCCTTGTCTCCGGCTGAGATTTCTCAGATCCAGATTAATGCTGAAGATAAAAAGGCGAATTTGATCGTCGCCGAGGATCAGCTGTCTTTGGCGATCGGCAAAAAAGGGCAAAATGTGCGGTTGGCCAGCGAGTTGGTGGGATGGGAGCTGAATATTTTTACAGCGGAACAATGGACGAACCAGCAGGACGGGCCTTCTCCAGAAGAACCATCGGCTGCGCTTGAGGAAGGGGTCCTCGCGGGTGAGCCGGAACAAAAAAGCCAGCAGCCGGGTTCGGAATTAGCACAACTTAAAGGGGCTGGCCCCAAAGTTGTCCAGGCCCTTGAGGAAGCGGGATTCTTGACGATTGAGAGCATTGCTGCCGCCCTCCCTGATGATTTGACACCTATTAAAGGTTTGGGCAAAATCAAGGCGGAACGGCTTATCGAAGAGGCAAAATCCCTCATGGGACAAAATAAATAAACATTATACGGATTACGACGTTAGGAATGAATATGCATGTTTTTGAATT
>Ga0116156_10003452_pt1 | contig 13776 bp, 12 predicted proteins | sample AD_UKC045_MetaG_FD_89891 | JGI IMG/M metagenome (GOLD analysis project Ga0116156, IMG submission 89891) | Active sludge microbial communities of municipal wastewater-treating anaerobic digesters from USA - AD_UKC045_MetaG | ecosystem: Engineered > Bioreactor > Anaerobic > Digestate | place: USA... | reverse complement strand
GTTTCCAATAAATTAGTATCTATATTCCACGTATCTTTTTCACTATCAATAAAAATAGGTGTAGCACCTAAATATACAATAGGATTTGCACTTGCCGAAAATGTTAAACTTTGGCAAATTACTTCGTCACCGGCTTTAATACCCAATAAAACTAAAGCTAAATGAATTGCTGCAGTACCGCTACTTAAGGCAGCAACGTGTTTAACGCCTGTAAACTTTGCCAAATCTTCTTCAAATCCGTCAACATTTTTACCTAAAGGTGCAACCCAATTTGTATTAAAAGCTTCATGCACATAATTAAGCTCCGTACCCCCCATATGTGGTGATGATAACCATATTTTATTATTCATATACTATTTCCAACTCACTAAAACTTTTTATTAATTCTTTAGGTAAATATTCTTTTTCATAATTAAAACTTTGTTTGTGAATATTTCTACCGTCATCAAGCAAACATATTGTTAACCAACCTAATTTATTAGGCGTAATAAAATCTTTTTTAATATTATCTGCAATATATATATAATTTTTATCAGGAAATTTTTGCATAAATAATTTATAATTTAATTCATTAGGTTTGCTATATCCAAATTCTTCTGAAATTAGAATATAATTAAATTGTTTTTCAATACCTAAGGCTTTTAGTTTATTTCTTTGGGTATTGCTGCGTCCGTCTGTTATAATACCCAATATAATTTTATTTTCAATTAGCTTTAATAAAAAATCATTAATTTCAGGTTCTAACGTTATATTGGGATAATGGTTTCTGTACAATTCCAATAAATAATCAACATTTTTTGACTTTTCCGGATAATTTTCAAGTAAATAATTAAATGCATTATTGCCTAAATAATATAAATCTAACATCTTTTTATATAATTTAATACTATTATTAGAGCATACTTCTTCGGCAATATATTTATAAGCCGATTTAAGATATTCTATCTCCTTAAATAAAGTATCATCTAAATCAAAAACAATTACACTTTTATTTGAAAGTTTTAATTTCATAATAAATTCATTTTTCGTAATTTTTTATCAAAACTTCATCGTCATATCTTAACATAAGCAAATTTTCTTCCCAATCTTCATAATATTCTATTTTTTTATTTCCAAAATATTCTTCAATTATCCATTTAACAAAATTTGCACCTGCTAAATAACTTAGCGGATATCCTCCTCCAAAACGAGGATTAATTTCAATACCGTAAATTTTATTAGTATAGATATTTATAAAAAACTGATAAGTTATGCAACCGATTGCACCCTGTAATTTATCAAGAGTGTTTTTTACATAATCTATTAAATTATTCTTTCTTGTAACACCTTTATTTACTTCTCCGCTTCTTACTTCAATTCTCTCTCTAGGAACTATTCATTTTATCTGCGAATTTTTATCATAATAAACATCTACCGTAAATTCAACATTTTCTTTTGCAGGTAAATATTCTAAAAACATTAATTTTTCATTTTTTAATAAATATTCCGTTAAGTTTTCTTTTTTATCAATGACGTAAATATCTTGGCTACAACTTCCGTCATAGGGTTTAATAAATATAGGAAATTTTACATCGTTTTTGTCAATATCTTTTGCTCTATTAATTCCGCACTCATCAAACAATTTGTTTGTCAACCTTTTATCTCTACACTTTTCAACAAACTCCAAATCGGATACCAAAATAATAATACCGTGTTCTAAAAATAAATTTTTATTCTTTGCCAAAACAATTAGTTCGGTATCAATAGTAGGAATAATGAGTTTTATTTCATTATCCAAACAAATTTGTAATAAGGCTTCTATATAATTATCGGCAGTTACACGGGGTACTTTAAAGTATTTTTCCGATATATTACATGCCGCCGAAAGATGGGGATTCATATCCGTTGTAAAAACTTTACCGTTACAGTATGATTGTAATTCTATCTTAAAATCTCTTACTAAAGATACACGCCTACCTGCAGAAGTAATTAAAATATTAGGCATCTTTTTTATCTCCCCTAAATTTTTCCATTGTATCGCCTGATGAAGTATTAACCCCTTCCCGCTTAAATATTTTAACAAATGTTAAAATAAATATCTTTAAATCTAATAAAAAACTAATATTATTTACATAAAACACATCTAACTTAAATCTTTCATCCCAAGTAATTGCGTTTCTTCCGTTAACTTGTGCCCACCCTGTTATTCCGGGTTTTACATTATGCCTCTTTTTTTGAGATTCGTTATATAGCGGTAAATATTCAACCAAAAGCGGGCGGGGACCAATTAAAGACATATCCCCTTTAAGTACATTTAAAAATTGCAGTAATTCGTCAAGCGATAGTTTTCTTATTATTTTTCCTACTCTTGTAATTCTTTGACTATCCGGCAAATAATTGCCAAATTTATCTACAGCATCGTTCATTGTTTTAAACTTGTATAACTTAAATATTTTTTCATTCAATCCGGGTCTATCTTGAAAGAAGAAGATTTTTCCTTTATTTGCAAATAATAATAAAATAGTAATAACTAATAATAAAGGACTTGACAATACTAAAAGTATAAATGCAGCTAAATAGTCTAATAACGGTTTAAATAATTTTATATACATTAAGTAAAGTGCTTAATAATTATATTATAAGAATGATTTACAGTGTAATTGGAAATAAGATAATTATACCCGTTATTACCTAATTTGTTTCGAAAATTAACATCATTGGTAAGCTTAAATATATTGTTAATCGAAGTATTTAAGTCACCACTTAAAGACCATAATCCAAAACTATTCGTTTCGGCTATTGTTCCAATATCGGTAGCTTTATCTGTACATAGTAAAACCGGCTTTTTTGCCTCCAAATAAGATAATATCCGAGATGGAAAATTTGGAATTGTAAATCTTTTATCCAAAAAGATCATGCCTACATCACAAATATTAACTAAATTATCATATTCGTTTTTGGGAAGACTATCAAGTAATAGAGCGTGTTTTGCATTTATTTTTTCTAACCTACTTTTAATATCTTTATACTTTGTACCCGATCCTATTATCAAAAAGAATATTCTATTTTCGTCTTTAAGTTTTTCAATAATATCCAATAAAAATTCTATTCCTTGTGGCAACCCCAAGTTACCTCCATATAAAAATAATACCGAATTTTGCGGAATATTAAGTCTTTCTTTTATCTCTACTATTTTTGATGTATCGAGATTATTATTTTGCACTTTAATACTATTTGGGTTTACCTCAATTTTATCTTTATCTAACTCTTTATTATTTTCAATTAAATATTTAACATTTGCGGGAGACATACAACCAACAAAATCTGAAATATTATAAAGTTCTTTCTCTTTCTTTCTAAAATAGTTATAAATAAAACCGTTAAATTTTGTCATCCCCAAATCAACGGCATTTTGAGGGAATATATCTTTAAGTAACAGGTAACTTTTTGCATTATTCTTTTTTTTGACATATTTTATTACTTTAGTAAAAGTAATAGGCGGTGTTGAATATAATATTAAATCGAAATTTATATTGTAAAAATATTTTTTTAATCCACTTAAAAACTGAGTTTCAATTAATAATGTACCAATACCTTTTTCAATAATGTTGGTTTTTTGAATATTAAGAGTAAAAACCTTTAGAACGGTTATTTTGTCGAAATATGAAATTTCCGTTCCCTTTTTATATCTTCTTTCATTTGGCGAAATAGCATATACATTATGCCCTTCATCAGCAAATTTATGAAGTAAATCGTTATATATTCCTCGTTCGTTAATATCTTCAATATTAAATAAAGTTAAAAAGAGAATATTCATAGTATTAAATTAGACTGTTTCACTCCAAACAACTCTTTTAACATAATCGGTGTAAGATAGCATTATTCTTATTACCTTATCCGAAACATTGGGCATTGAATAATCATAAACTTGCCTAAACTGACGCTTTTCGCCTCGTTCCTGTTTTTCCAAAACCTTCAATCCTTGCAAAATTCTATCAATATTAAAACCTGTCATTATTACGGGTGTTTCTTCCATTGCTTCGGGTCTTTCATGAGCTTGACGAATATTCAAAGCCGGAAAGTTTAATATTGACGATTCTTCCGAAATAGTACCGCTATCCGATAAAACAGCTTTTGCATTCATTTGTAAATAATTATAATCAATAAAACCCATTGGTTTCATCAATCTAACAAGCTCGTTAAATTCTGCCTTTTTCTGTTCAATTTTTTTTCTTGTACGCGGATGAGTAGAGACAATTATTGGTAATTTATATAAATCTGCAATATGGTTTAATACCTTTACCAAATTTTCAAAATTTGAAGATTCAATGTTTTCTTCCCTATGTGAAGATACAAGAAAATAACCGTATTTTTCAACACCGTTATTTATTAAAGCATTCGATTTATTAATTTTATCTTTAAAATAAGTTAAAACTTCAAACATCGGACTTCCTGTTTTAATAACTCTGTCATTAGGAAATCCTTCTTTTAATAAATACTCTCTTGCAATATCAGAATATGTTAAGTTGATATCGCTTATATGATCAACAATTTTACGATTTATTTCTTCAGGTACTCGCTGGTCAAAACACCTGTTTCCTGCTTCCATATGAAAAACGGGTATTTTTTTTCTTTTTGCAGGGATGGCACATAAACAACTATTGGTATCACCCAAAACTAAAAAAGCGTCAGGTTTTATTTCTTCTAAAAGTTTATCTATTTTAATAATAATTAAACCAATGGTTTCTGATGCATTAGAACCGGCAGCATCCAAAAAATAATCCGGTTTTCGTAACTCCAAATCTTCAAAAAATATTTGATTTAATTCATAATCATAATTTTGTCCTGTATGAACCAAAATATGTTCAATACTTTCAGTGTTATCTAATTTTGCCAAAACTCTGGCAAGTCTAATAATTTCCGGTCTTGTTCCAACTACCGTCATAACTTTTAATTTTTTCATAACATTCCTTATTTTATGAAATAGCGAATTGTTGAAATAGCAAAAAGTAATTTAATTAACTTTTCATCATTCACTTTTTACTAATAATTTTAGCTTTAAAAGAATTTCTTAATATTCTTCTTATTACTTTTACTTACTTAATTATTTAATCTATATTATTTAAAGACCTTATTAAAATGAAATTTCAATTTCATATTTTAACAGTTTTGCTATTCCGCAATTTTTAGATCTCCACGGCTTCAAAATAGGTATCTGGGTCTTCTGCGTTATAAAATTCATTTATCCAAAACATTGTATAAAGGTCTTCATTTCCAATATTTTTAATATTATGAGTAAACCAAATGGGCATATCAACATAGGCAGGTTCGTTTCCGTCAAGTTCAAAATTTATTACATCGTTTGTACCAATTTTCCTCAACTGAATTAATGCTTTCCCTTTTATTACTGCAAATCTTTCTATTTTTCTCGTATGAAAATGATTTCCTCTCACAATTCCCGGTTTAGTAGTAGAAAATGATACTTGCCCACCTATATTAAGTCGCATTACTTCAACAAAATCGCCTCTATCATCACTATTCTTTTTATATTTAACAGGATAAAATGATTTATTATCTATATAACTTCTGAAAGTATTAAATAAATTAATATCAAAATTATTTTCTAATTTAGGTATTATACCGTTTTCTATATAGTTCTTTTTAAAATAAATTAGTTTATCCAAAATATCGGTTACTTTAATTGTAAAAGTATGCGGAACTAAGCACTCTTGTTCTATCTTTCTGTAATCATTATTTATTTTTTTTATAATAAAATCAACCAATTCACCAACGTATATAAGGTTTAATGTGGCATCAATCTCAATTTTTGGGGTATCTCCCGAAACAACTTGATAAGAAAAGGTAGAAATTACAGAGTTATAAAAAGGTCTTCCAAAGGGACCAAATACATTTGGAATTATAAGTCCTGTAAATCCGGTACTATTTTCGGTTGCCCACTTTATTAACTTTTCTCTTCCTGCTTTTTTGGAATTACCGTAAATATTGTTTCTTTCTTCTTGTGTTGATGAAGAGAAAAATACATGTGCTTTGCTATTTGTCTCATTCATTGCTTCAATTAATCTATCAACAAGCTCAATATTTTTATTAAAAATTTCGTTTTGATCATGATGACGATTAACTGCGGCTAAATGAATTATAACATCACACTGTTTTACAAAATTTTTTAAAACTTCTTTTTTATAAAAAAATTCATCTTCAAAATTTATTAAATTAAAATTTGTATTTAATTTTGCCTTGTTATATAAATGATAACCAACAAACCCTGCTTGTCCCGTAATTCCTATATTTAACATATTATATCCGTTATGGTTCGTATAAGTTGTTTTCCGGTTCGGCTAAAACATCTTGCCTAATAAATGAAAGTTTTAACAGAAGATTTTTAGTTTCTTCAAGATTCAGTCTTGTAGTATTATCTGAAGTATATTCTTCCATTTTGGTAATTTTCTCTTCACCTTCACTAAAATACTTATCATAATTTAAATCTCTATTATCAGCAGGAATTCTAAAATAATCCCCTAAATCTTCAGCTTTTGCCATTTCCTCTTTATTAACCAAGGTTTCGTATATTTTTTCACCGTGTCTAATACCAATTACTTTAATTTCGGATTTTGCATTATAAAGTTCAATTAATGCCTTAGCAAGAGTTTCTATTGTACAAGCAGGGGCTTTTTGCACAAAAATATCACCGTTATTCCCTCTATCAAATGCAAATAGAACAAGTTCAACAGCATCTTCCAAAGTCATCATAAAACGTGTCATTAACGGTTCTGTAATAGTAATGGGTAATCCTTTTTTAATTTGATCTACAAACAAAGGGATAACAGAACCCCTAGATGCCATAACATTACCGTATCTTGTACCGTTAAATGTAATTCCACTACCGTTTAAATTTCTGCTTTTTGCGACCATTACTTTTTCAGATAGTGCTTTGCTTAAACCCATTGCATTTATAGGGTAAACAGCTTTATCCGTACTTAAAACGATAACTTTTTCCACTCCGTAATCTAAAGCAGAATCTAATACATTTTGGCAGCCAATTACATTTGTATTAACAGCTTCTATAGGAAAGAACTCGCACGAGGGTACTTGTTTTAAGGCAGCCGCATGAAAAATATAATCTACCCCCTTCATTGCATTATCAACCGAACGTTTATCTCTAACATTTCCAATATAATACTTAATTTTGGGATTTTTATAAAAATGACGCATGTCATCTTGTTTTTTTTCATCCCTGCTAAATATTCTTATTTCTTTTATATCCGAGTTTAAAAATCGTCTTAGTACGGCGTTTCCAAACGACCCGGTTCCTCCGGTAATTAACAATGTTTTATCTTTCATAAATACTCGTTTATTACAATAATAAAAAATTAACCAACTTTAAATATAAGAAATTTATTGAATTTATTTAATTACATAACTGAATTGTTATTCTCGTTTTTTTGAATTAAATATTCCAGAAATTTTTTACGTGTTGATTTTGCTTCAAAATTGTTTAATGCAAAATTATATGCGTTTAACCCAATTTTATCCCTAAGTTCTTTATTAATTAATAAGTTTTTTAATTTATTAAAATTTTCTTCTTCGGTAAAAGAATCGGTTATTGTTATCCCCAAGTTATTATCTTCTATTAAACGTATCGAAGCAACTTCGTTTGGTCCGTAAGCAATAATACATTTTTTACATGCACAATATTCCGAAATTTTAGTTGATACGGAAAGTCTTGTTAATTGCCTGTATTTTTCCTCATCACTTTCTACATGTAACAACAAATCGGCACTTTTCATTTTTCTAATAACTTCATCACCAAAAAGTTTCCCTTTGTAAAATAAAGGCTTTTTGTTTAATTGTTGTAAAATATCATCTTCAGGTGGAGTGATGGAATAAATTTCGACATTAACATTAATACTTGTTTCTTCAATTATTTTATTTAGAATATTACTTAAATTTACTATTTGTTTCCATCTATTAAGGTGTAATCCTCCGATAAAAACTATGGTAATAATATCTGTATTATTTATACTATCGCATTTTATACTATCGCATTTTATACTATCATATTTTTCAATTTCTATCAAATTCATAATAGGAATAAACTTTTTATTAAAAAAGTTTGAAAAATCTTTTGCCATTTGATCACCAATTACAAAAACATATTTTGCATAATTAAAAGCTTTTTTATATGTTTTTATTAACATTTTTTGCTGAAAATTTGTAAAAAATGCATGTTTTTTTTTGTTAAAGATATAATCATCCGTAATATAAATATAAAGCGGAATATTATATTTTTTTGCAAGTTTATTGGCAATATTAAAAGAAAACTTATAATTTCCCCCCAAAAAAAATATTGCATCGGGCGAAAAATTTTTAATCCATATATTTAAATTTTTGGAATTCCAATATGGTAACTTATAGATTAAATTTCTTAGTAAAACAAGTAAAAATAAATTATTGCGTAAAATATTAATAATTATTTTTTTGTATTTACTCATTTCATAATTAAAATGCTCACCCAATTTAATTTTTTGTTCGTTTCCGCAAATATCTCGATCTTTTAATTTAAAAACATTTTTTATTACATCAACATCAGTAAGTTTAAAATATGTCGAAAATTTATCCGATTCGGGTATCTCATCCTGAAAAAATAATTGAGCTACATTATAGTTCGGAAAATCTTTAAACAATGAGTATAAAGTTTTTCCGTTATTAAAATGTAACGAAAGAGCGTTGTGACTTATAATTAAAACTTTAGGATATTTTATATTTTCCATTTTGTTAGTTTTTAATTTTTAAAATATATCCTTTTATTATTGATTTTATTTCTATATACTCATATTTTTTTATTAATTCGCCTAAAACAATAATAACAATAACACCGCCAACTAATTGAGCCAATAGAATTATTGTATTGCTTTGATTGAATATAAGTTTTATTAAATATATACTAATACCCATAATTATTGCTACTACAAACGATAAATAAATATCTTTAATTTGTTCTGTTACCGGATAGTTTATCATCTTTCCGCTATAAAAACTATCTAAAAAGAAAGATATAAAAGCATTAAATATCATCATATATAACATAATTTTAATACCAAATATAATACCCATTATTATTGCAGGAATAGCTAGAGACTTTTTAATTATATCTAACCTTAAAAATAAATCTGACCTACCTTTTAGTTGTAACATACTTAAATTTAATGCTTGAAAAGGATAAACCATGCCAACAAAACTTAATAATCTCAAATATTCTGCTGCAACTATCCACTTTTCACCTATTAAAAAAATAATTAATGATTCGGAAATTGAAGCCATTCCTATCATAAATACAAAAGAAATAAACATTGTAATTTTTATAAGCTTTTTATAACCTTCTTTTAGTGCAACGGGGTTATCTTGTATTGAAGAAAGAACCGGAAAACTGACTCTATTAATAATTTCCGTCATACCTTGCGAAGGAATATATTTAAATTGCTCCGCTCTGGTATAATAACCAAGTTCTGTAGTAGAAAAGAATTTACCTATTACAAAATAATATGCGTTTTCATAAATTGTACTAATTAAACCACTAAATAATAAGTTCTTACTAAAAGAATATATTTCGTTAAACGACTTTTTACAAAATACCAAAGCCGGTACCCAAGTTGATTTAAGCCATAATAATATGGTATTTATTGCAGTTCTAATAACATTTAAGGCTACTAAACTCCATATGCCGAAGCCACTATAAGCCATACCAACAGCAACTAAACCCGATACGGTTATTGCCGTTACAGATATACTCGCCTGCTTTTTAAAATCTATATTTTTTAATAATATTACACTTTGAATTAATCCAAAAGAATTAAAAAGCAATCCTAAACTAATTACTCTCATCGGAAGTTTTAATATTGGTTCTTTAAAAAAAGCGCTAACATAACCTGCCGAAAAAAAGAGTACTAAATACAATAAAAAACTAACAGAAATGTTAAAATAAAAAATAGTAGAATATTCTTTATTGGTGCAATTTACCCGTCTTAACAATCCAATTTTAAATCCGCTATCAATTATAACAGTTGATATATTAATAAATAATGTTAATATTCCTATTAAACCGAATTCTTTAACAGATAATAATCGTGCTAAAATAATTCCTATAACAAATTGAATAATGATAGTAGAAAAACTATCTACAAAGCTCCAGAAAAAACCGGAAATCGTTTTATTTTGTTTATCCAAAATATAGTTTAATTAATTAGGAAAATATTTTTTGAAGCAATAATTAATAGTTTAAATTTATTTTAAACTTTAATTATACAATTTAATAGTATCAAAATCAACAAATTACAAAATTCAATGTGTAAAAATTAAAATGCCAATGTCCAGATAATATAATCTAATATTAAAATTAACGCACTTGCAATTACAAAACTTCTTATGGTAGAAAGTCCTACACCTTCGGCACCGCCTTCGGTTCTAAAACCTATATGACAACCCATAAGCGAAGTAAACCCACCAAATACAATTCCTTTAATAATCCCAAACATAAAATCACTAATTAAAAAGTACCTCTTAACAGAATCAAAAAAAACGTCAAACGAAATACCTAAAAAATATCTTGAAATTACAAAAGCTCCTATTACTGCAATTGTATTTGCAATAACAATTAAAACGGGCATCATAAATACGGTTGCAAAAAAGCGAGGCATTGCAAGGTATCTTATGGGACTTATTCCCATTGTTTCTAAAGCATCAATTTGTTCTGTTACTTTCATACTTCCTAGTTCGGCTGCAATTGATGCACCTACTCTTCCTGCTATAACTATTGCTGTTAAAACAGGTCCCAATTCTGTAATTATTGCCCTACTGGTAGCAGTTCCTAAAAATGAGAGCGGAGCTAAACCTTTTAGCTGGTAAGCAGCTTGCCATGCCGAAACGGCACCGGTAAAAGAAGCAATAATAAGTACAAGAGGAAGCGAATTAACTCCTATATGTTCCATTTGCATAAATAGAAGTCTTCGACTTTTAACCATACCGGGTGTATATCGAATTATTCCCAAAAACAATAATGCAACTTGACCAAATTCAGTAAAAAATTTTAAAGTTTTATCGCCAAGTTTTTCAAATAATGTTATGATATAAATCAAATTACACCCAATAGATTATTTAATAGTTTTACCGAAATATTCAAATAATATTCTACCGATTTGATAATTATCCAAAATACCCGTAAATTTTTCGGCACCGGGACCTTTTGCAAAAACTGCAACCATATTTGCAGCATGATTTTTTGTAGTCCAACCAATATCAAATTGTTTTTTATTTAAATCACCGTTAATAACCGATAGACCACCGGTATCGTGATCGGCAATAACCACTACTAAAGTATTTTTATCCTTTTCCGCAAAATTTAATGCACAATTAACGGCAGTATTAAAATCAGATAATTCTGCTATTAAGCCATCCTTGTTATTACCATGGTTAACATTATCTATTTGCGAACCTTCAACCATAATAAAAAAGTTTTTACCGGTATTGCTTAAATAATTTAACCCTGATTTAGTTACTTCACCTAATGAAAATTTTCTGTTCCAAGCTTCGGGCATTTCATCGTAGCCAATTAAACCAAACAAAGGTTCTTTCTTATTGTAATTAATAACATCTTCAATTTTATCAACAAAATTAAAACCTTTTGAAGTAAAATTTTCAACAATATTTTTTCCGTCTGTGCGTGCTCCCCCCATATTTTCGGGTAAAAAATACTGAGTACCACCACCAACCAGATAATCTATCTTTAAGTTGGAATATTGCTCGGCAATATCATTAAAATTATACCGACTGATTGAATGTGTTCCAAAACAAGCCGGTGTTGCATCTGTTAACGAACTTGTTGCAATAATTCCTGTTGCATAACCTTTATCCGATAAAAACTCTAATATCGTTTCAACTTTGGTACTATCCGGTTTATATGCAACCATTAGTTTATTGGTTCTGTAACCTGTTGAAAATGCCGTTGCCCCTGCAGCCGAATCTGTTATTAATTTATCGGCAGCAACCGTAACAACTAAACCTGTATGTGTAAATTTCCTAAACGGTGAGTTATCAAAAAACATTTCGGAAATTCCAACACTATTAATACTCATTCCGTCACCAATCATAAAAATAATATTTTTTGGTGTATCCTGACAATAAAAAGCTGTAGTAAAAACTACTACAGCTAAAATACTAAATATCGTTTTTTTCATTTTTCTCTAAATTTAATCTAAATAAGTTAACCAATTGTATTTATCTTCTACTTTTCCGTATTGAATTCCTGTAAGCTCTTCGTACAACTCTTTACTTAGCTCACCGGGGTTCTCATCGCTAAAATATAAAACTTCATCTTTGTACTTTAATTTACTAACTGCAGAAATAACGGCAGCTGTACCACTTCCAAAAATTTCTACCAAATCTTTAGTTTTATACGCTTCAACAACTTCATCAATCGAAATCATTCTTTCATTAACAGTATAACCTTTATCACGTAACATTTGAATTACCGACATTCTTGTAACACCGGGTAAAATTGAGCCTGTTAATTTAGGAGTTGCAATTTCATTTTTGAATCGAATAAATATATTCATAGTACCAACTTCTTCTATATATTTTTGTTCAATTCCGTCTAACCATAAAACTTGAGAATATCCTTCGGCTCTTGCTTCGCGTTGTGCCAATAAACTTGCTCCGTAATTTCCCGAAGTTTTGCAATCACCTACTCCTTTTCTTACCGCCCTTACATATTTATCTGTAGCTAATATCGGAACAGGTTTAAAGCCTTCAGGATAGTAAGGTCCAACCGGGCTTAAAATTATCATAAACTTATAGTTATCGGCAGGACGAACACCCAAAACCGGTTCGGATGCAAATACAAATGGTCTAATGTATAATGCGTGTCCGGCTCTTGTAGGAATCCAATCACTATCAATTTTAATTAATTCTTTCATGGCTTCCATAAATAATTCAGGGTCAACTTCAGGTATGCACATTCTTTTGCAAGAATTATTAAACCTTTCTATATTTTTTTCCGGTCTAAATATTGCAATTCTTCCGTCATCAAGTTTATACGCTTTAAGACCTTCAAAAATTGCTTGTGCATAGTGAAATACCATTGTGGCAGGGCTTAATTCAATTTTTCCGTAAGGCTTAATTTTAGGATTTACCCAACTGCCTATTTCCGAATCATAATCCATCTCAAACATGTGAGTTGTAAATGTTCTGCCAAAAACTATCTTTTCCGGCAGTTCTACTTTTTGTTTAATTTCGTTTGTCTCCAATGTGATGTTAGATACCATAGTTATCCTTCCTCTATTTTTATTATCTTTTTATAGATCGAAGGTTTTAATTACTAATCGCCCGGATATTACCGGGCACAATAGTGCTAAGTATAATCCTAAAATGACATTCTTTTTAATTTTCACTGTTTTCATATATATTTTTATACTATAAAACCTTTAATCTATCACACTTCAATATACAAAAAATAGCTCAAATTACAATGAAAAAAAGAAATGTTTTATTAATTTAAAAATATCTTAATAAGGGTAATAATTAATGCCTAAACGATTTTTAGTTTATTAATCAAAATATTCATATCTTCAGGTAAGTCAGAATTGAAAAACACTTTTTCTTTTGTTGCGGGATGTATAAAACCCAAAGTTTTTGCATGTAGTGCCTGACGAGTTATAATTTCTAATAAGTTATCAACTCGACTTTTAATTTTAGGTAAATCACTACCATACATTATTTTTCTTCCGT